>WNGK01005025.1_pt1 | contig 16524 bp, 11 predicted proteins | sample 5400601 | NCBI WGS metagenome assembly WNGK01 (sample SAMN13153376, study PRJNA577476) | soil metagenome | isolation source: 60 cm soil or saprolite under Garry oak tree replicate 1 | place: USA:California | collected 2016-06-15
TCGGAATTTCTCGACGAGAAAATAACTATGCTCAATTATTATAACGTCGAGAAATTTCAATGGCAACAAAGATTCAGTCAATTTTCAATGACGCTGCTTCTTCACATTGACTCTGCTATGCGCAAGTATGGTATACTCTTCAAGGGAGACAAAAGTACCTTCGGGCTATTTGAATGTAATGATTTGCAGCAACATTGCTATACATGTTGCACTACAATGTGCATCTATGTATTGTTCGGATGATTTTTTCTATGTTATACTAGAGAGGTTCATGAGAAGAACTAGCAGTTTTAACTGTATGCTTGCTTCAGAAAAGCATATAAACAGGAGAACAAGTTGTGCTTTCTCCTAAAAACGCCGGAGTGTCCATGGGGTCATGTCTGGAGGATAGGGAACGGGGAAATTAGATGGACGCAAAAACACACACACCAACGCTAAAAGAATCTACTATTGTCGAGCGTGTTGCACGCATCGTCTCTAGTGTACGTGGAACAAAGCCCGATTATACCCATTTAGCTGCCGAATTAGAGCCAGCTATACCTTTTGATGTCTTTGGGGTCGTCTTATTGCGCCACGACCGTCAAGCTGTACGTGTCACGGTCTGCCAAAAGGAAAATGGTTTCTGGTTAGCGCAGCGCCATCAGCACCCACTTGAAGGATCGATGGCAGAGCAAGTATTGCGTTCTCCTAAGACAGTAGTGGAAAACTACCCTGATGGAGTAGCTGGTCCGCCTGCAACATGTGGAGATGCACTCAGTGGATGGCATCAGCTACGGGCAACGCTCATAGCGCCTCTCATTGTTGGAGAGCGGGTGTTAGGAACACTCGAGCTAGGGAGTACAATCCTTGATGCCTATACGGATAAGACACTGCAACGCCTCATCGAGGCAGTTGTGCGCGTGCTGGCGGCTGCCATTGAAAGTGCGCAGGTTGGTGGTAGCGCCGAGATACAGGATCGTCAACGCCAGGCACTGAAAGATGTTTCAAGTGCCTTGACCTCTAAGATGGACCTCTCTTCTATCCTCAATCAAATTGTGGATGGTATCGCGCAGGCCTTGAACGTTTCTTCTGCCATTGTCATATTCGATCAACGTGGGGGTAGACTCCGCCTGGAGGCGCAGTCAGGCTTAGAGCCGGCGAAGCTGCGGGCGATTGTTGGCAGAAGAGAGGCCCTTACTGATCAGTCAATTATCGGCTATACTTTGCGCCGACATCAGCCCTGCGTCTCTCATGACATCAGTACAGATGAACGTTTTCCTGGAAGTCGCAGCTTTACGGCAGAACTGGGTATACACTCTATTTTTAGCTATCCTCTTGTGACGGGTACGACAGTCTATGGCGCACTCATCTTATGTTCGCCAGAACCCGGAGGATTCACGCCCCTCAAGGCGGATATCCTTTCCCTTTTTGCCAGCCAGGCCACTGTCGCTATTCACAATGGTATGCTCATCGAATCGACGCATCAACGTAGCCGCTTTCAACATGCCATTGAACAATTAGAACGAGCATATGAGCAAAACCTCGATGAGCAAGAGTTGCTAGTACGTGTGCGGCAGGAGTCTGAGCGTACCTTCGGTGTCAGTTTTAGTAGTCTTTTACATTTCATCAGCGATCAACTCCTGACCCGCAATGAACGCGACTTGCATGCCATATTTGCGGGACAACAAGAAGATCATGAAGAAGAGGCCATATCCTTTCTTTCAGAGACTGATCCCGCTGTTGCCGTGAACGGCCAGCAGATTCCCTATTCTCAGGGACTGCCCTTGAATGGGCATGATGAAGAAGAACGAACCATCCATCCCCTGGTAGTACTCACACAAACCGCCGAGGCGGCATTAGCTCGTGCTGAAGTGTTGAGCGAACTAAGCCGGTTGTTTACGCAGTTAAAGCAATCGTCAGTACATATAAAAGATGCATTGTTCGTTGTTGATCTCCATGGGCTTTGCATCTATATGAGCCCTGCCGCAGAGGCCTTTTCTGGCATTCACAGGGGAACTGTCTCAGAGAGTACGCTAGAAGATATTTTCACAGAATTATTGCCGCGCATACGCAATGCTGACGAAGTCCATGCCTACCTGCACGATTTCATCCTGGGAAACGTGTACCGGCAGGACTTACACTGCGTACTTGCGGTAGAGCCTGTACATGCTGCTCGATCGCCAGATGTAGGGGCAGGGAGCATTGCGGAATCCCGTCTGGAGGACAGGGATACTCTATCTGGGGGACAGCTACCCCGCCGCGCTTCCCGTAGTTCTCTACTTATGGATAGCGTTCCTTCAGATCAGCATTACCGGCTAACGCGCTATCCTCTCCTGAACCAGCAGGGTACGCTGATCGCTAACGTCTTGCAGGTTCAGGATATCACAGCACAAGTGCGAGACGAGAAAAACAAATCTGCCCTTCTCTCATCCGTATCGCATGATTTGCGTACTCCGCTGACCACTATAAAGGCTGCGGTCACCGGACTTCTACAAGCCGATGTTGAATGGGATGAAGAGATACGACGTGAAATCCTTGAAGAAATAGATGCTGAAGCCGATCATCTCGGCGTCCTCGTCAATGCGCTCATCGAGATGTCGCGCATTGAGATGGGGGCATTAGTACTGGATAAAGAATGGTGTGACATTGTCGAAGTTGTGCATGGTGTCCTACTTCGCCTTGAGCGTGCACTGGCTGGGCGGCCTATCCGTACCCAGTTTCAAGAGCAACTGCCGCTCATCTATGCTGATCATGTGCAAGTGGAACGTGTCTTCTATAACCTGATAGAACATGCACTTCGTCATAGTTCAGGTAATGAACGCGAGCGTGTTTTCAGAACGTTCTATGGACTGAATGCCCATGGAAGCGGCCTCGGCCTGGCTATCTCGCGGGGAATAGTCGAAGCCCATCAAGGACAAATAGGTGTGGAAGCTGCGCCGGATGGAGATGGTTTATGCTTTGTCTTTACCTTGCCCCTTTTAGGATCACAATTTATTGCACCCACCACGGAGAAATCATCAACTGACATCCGCTCATAACTTGCCTCCTGCGGAGGCGAACAAAGGAGATCTGAAGGAAATCGAACACGTTTGAATACGTTTCGAAAGGCAGCAGTAATGAAAGTCAAAGGCAAACGCTTACTGGTTGTTGATGATGAGCCACCCATTCAACGTATACTACGCCGGAACCTCTCAATGGGAGGATATGATGTCCTGGTTGCAGACAATGGGAAACAGGCAGTGGAAATGGTTCAGCTGCATCAACCTGATCTCATCCTGCTGGATCTCTGCCTTCCAGGTGAGTTCGATGGGCTGGAAGTCTGCCGGCAGGTGCGCCAGCTGGTGCAGACGCCAATAATCATACTTTCAGCTATCACAGAGGAAAAACAAAAAGTCGAGGCATTGGACCTGGGAGCTGATGACTATCTGACGAAGCCTTTCAGCAATGATGAGCTTCAGGCGAGGGTGAGGGCATGCCTGAGACGGGCCAGTGCGGCAGAATCAGGGGGAGGCGATGCACACGGTCCGCCCGAAATTTTGTGTAGCGATGACGGTTATTTATTTATGAATGTGGTAAGCCGGCAGGTGCGAGCTGGAGGGCAAGAAGTGCGCTTGACACCCACCGAGTTTGAACTATTGCGACAATTGATGCTCTATGCAGGCAAAGTACTTACCCACCGTTCTCTATTACGAGCGGTTTGGGGGCCTGAGTATGGCGAGGAAGCTGACTATTTGCGGGTGTATGTACGGCAGTTGCGGCTCAAAGTAGAAGTGGAACCATCACGACCGCACTATATCTTGACAGAGCCAGGAATTGGCTATGTGTTTCGTAGCAATGTGGAAACGCAAAATATTTAATAAAATTTTAATAACTTTACTTATTTTCTTTATATTTGCCTAATCTGTTTTAGCGTACACTGTTGAGTGGAGTATGCTGACTAAGGAGAAATACAGTTGAGCCAGGGAGAGCTAAAAATGGATAGGCAAAATTGTCCGAGGCTCCGAGTGCTGATTGTGGGTCAACGTGATAGTTTTGCTCACATTCTGGCTGCCAATATTCAATGCTGGGGGCATGAAGTAATGGTACTTCCTTCTGGGAAGGTAATGTGCGTCGAAGGAGATGTACTGTTGTATGACTTAGATGAATCTTTGCGTATTTCTACATTGACAAGAGGCAGAGATATGCCTACACTAAACATGTCTTTGCCTTCCGGCTTTGCCGGCGAAGATGTGAAGAGTTGTAGAGAGCAATTGCCTCGTGCACGTCTAACCATCGCTCTGAGCAGCTTTTCCGTATCGCGCACAACACTTGAACGAATAGGTGCTGTGGCACTGCTGCAAAAACCTTTTGAGATGAGTCGCTTGCAGCACTATTTGCGGGTCTTGCGGGGGCTGTTGCTTGAAGGAGAAGAAACTCAACAACCTGGTGATAAGCTGCGTATCTTAGTGGTGGATGATAATGTTACCATTGCAAATGTGGTCCGAGATAGTCTCAATTTTGAATCTAGATATGAAGTAGCAGTGGCATATGATGGACTAGAGGCATTAGAGCAATCTTTCAGGTGGAAACCGCACTGTATCGTAACAGATCTAATTATGCCGTGGATGAATGGTTATCAAGTCATCCATTGTCTTGCAGCCAGTTCACTGCAAAAAATGCCTTCTTTTGTGATAATGAGCGCGTTGGCTCAACTTGAAGTGCCTGTGAACCGCTCATACTTACGGGGAAAAGTGGTGGCGTACGTCAATAAGCCATTCTCTATAGATCATCTACTCACTGCCATTGAGCAGGTGTGCATGGAGAGTGTCTAAAATGGCTATCGATAGCAAAAAACAAACGTGGCCACCGGACGGAGTATTGAATGAAGACTCACGCGCTTGCCCGGGAAAGGAATGAGAGTTAAATGGAGCAACAAGACCGTATCATGGATGGGGATTTACAAACTTTGGGTCTCCAATCCATCCTCAAAATGCTTGCACTGAGTGGAAAAACTGGTACCTTGTTTGTACATTCTGGGCCAGAAACCCTTTCTATCAGCCTGCGCAGAGGCCAAATTGTAGCACTACGAGAAGAAGGCGTGCCTCAGCCAGATTTGCTCTTTATGCTCTGCCTCATCAATAGACTTGATCCGCCACGAGCGCAAGCAATACGTCAAGCTTCTGACGGTAATACCCAGGTGGCGCTGGCAATGTTGGTCGAACGCAACTGGATGAGCGCTGCTGAAATGCAGCAGCGCTTAGAATTTGCTATCACCCAGTCGATCAGCCATGCTCTGCGCTGGGTTGATGGGCGTTTCGCCTTTCATCGCCACCTGATACCCATAGAAAACAGGATGCAAGCCCTGGACATTGACTCTGTGCTCTTAGAGGCTTTGCGCCAGGCAGACGAGTGGGAGGAGATAGAGACTCAGTTGACTCGTACGGCGGTTGCACGCTGGCTGCCAGAAGTGAATAACGATGTACGTAGTCTTGGGTTAAGCCAGGAATATATCGAGGTACTCTGTCTTTCTAATGGGGACCTGCCTCTCCAGGCCATTGCATTGGTGCTCATGATGCCAGAGGCACGAGTTGCACGTATTATGGCTCGCCTGCTTGAACTTCGTCTGATTGAGGTTGTTGATACGGCATTGGAGACCGAGTTGCAGCAAGACCTCTCAAACCTTATCATCAGGTGCCAGACGGCTTTATCACGCCAGCGGCAATCTTCCAGTCCTGAACAGCATCTCCTGGGTCTTGTCAGCATCCTTTCCGAATGTATCAATGGACTCCTTATTCATCACAGTATCTATGCGAAAAGTTTGCGTGGGCGTGGAAAAGTGCCCTTTGCAGAGGTGGCTCGCTATTTGGAGCGTCGTTTTGCACAGCAGTTACAACTTTTGTCGAAGCAGCAGTATCCTATTTTGGAGACCATCGAATTTAGCCAGGGTAAACTTGACTGCACAAGCATTCTTACCCTGGACAAATTGGTGAAAGGGGAGAAGCTAGAGGAGTTTTATTGGGAGGCAGTGCTTGGTCTGGCTGCGTTCTTACGCATGGTTTTCGCCGAGTTGTTACGTGATGAGGTGGGGAATTCACATACGGGACGCAACCTCAATCTTGTCTGGAAGGCCTTTCTGACAGAGATCGATCACGAAATCCAGCAATACCAGGTCTACCGTGCCTATCGGAGCACACAGCAGGCTCATGGGCGTGAGGCGAAGCAGCCTGCACATATCAGCGTTATGCAAAATTGGAGTAATGTCCGGAGTGATGGCTTACCCTCGCCAGATGGCCCAAATGGGCCATCTGAATCACGTAGGAGGTCAATGAGATGAATGAACCAACAGTACTAGTTGTGGACGATAGTCCTACTGTGCGCAAAATAGTCCAGATGACTTTGCAAAGAGAGCATATTAGAGTGATTACTGCTGGAGATGGCCTGAGTGCGCTGACCTCGGTGGCAGATGAAATGCCCGCTGTCATTCTTCTAGATATCCAGTTGCCTCGTATGGATGGGTACCATATTTGCCAGATAATTCGAAAAAACTTGCAGTTTCGTCAAATACCTATTATTATGCTCAGTGGGAAGGATGGCTTGTTTGACAAGATGCGTGGTCGGCTTGCCGGGTCAACGGAATATTTAACCAAGCCGTTTGACTCTGCGGAATTAGTCCAGACCGTCAAAAAACATCTTGTCAACTGGCAGGAGCGTATGCCTCCTCAGCAGGAAGGTGTGCGAACTCGTCTCCGACATCGTGGCTAGGGTTGTCCTTGCTACACATGGAGGGGGAGTATCAATAAGTATAGATACGCTTATAGGGGCGGAGACCCTCTCTGGGCGGCCAGGTACGGGGTTGAGCAGGGAAGGGCCACTGCGGTCCCCCCAAATAGCCCTTTTTTCCCATTACACTGGCATAATTGACTCATTGGAAAGGTATAATAAGATGCCTGGGCAGAAGATACTTGTTGTGGATGATAGTTGGACAGAGTTGACTATGATTGTGACGCCGTTGCGTAATAGTGGCTTTGATGTGGTTACCGCCATCGATGGTGACGAAGCTGTCGAAAAAGTTTTCAGAGAGCGTCCACAGTGTATCGTATTAGATGTTGTTTTGCCTAAACAGAACGGTTTTCAGTTGTGTCGAAAACTCAAAAGTTTTGAGGCGAGCAAGCATATCCCAATTATTTTGTTGACGAGTAAGAATACCCCATTGGACAGGTCCTGGGGGTTGAGACAAGGCGCAGACTTGTACATAACCAAGCCATTTAACAGCGATGAACTGGTGGCCAGTGTACGCAGTCTGGTGTAGTGCGGTGTAGAAGCAGGAGAGGGTTGTTCTTGCTTTCACTCAAGGGAGTATTTTTGTGGCTAGCGATGATCAAAAAATGCCGCAGTACGATGCTTTAGTAGCGCCTGCTATGCCGGAAGGCCAGCGATCAGGGATACAATCCAGGGGCCTTCAGGAGTTCCGGGACCCCCGCTCATTACCTGCCTCTCAGGCAGGGTCCTCTGCCCGGGGTGCAGGTAACCAACCCGGCTCTCGCTCTTCCATTGGTCAAATTGCTGCACGGCAGTCGCAGCTTGTGCAAGCCTCACAGTTACATCCAGAAAGTGTCGCTTCAGGGGCGCAAGCAAATGTTAGAGCTGGTGAGCAATACCTTGTCTTCTCACTGCTCGAATGCGAGTGTGCTCTTAAAGCCGAACATATTCAAGGAGTAGAGCGCCTGGTAGATGTCACTCCCGTACCCAATGTAGTCCCATGGGTAAGAGGAGTGATGAATTTGCGTGGTTCCGTCGCATCTGTGGTTGATCTACGCGCATTTCTCGATATGGAGCAACTCCCTTACAATCCACGCACTCGCTTGTTGTCGGTGCAATACAATGAGATGGTGATTTGCTTAGTTGTGGATGGTGTCAGTGATATGGTGCCCATTCACGACACTGCTATCACCCAGATAATTACACGCCAGACCTATATTCCACAATGGGCTCTTCCTTATGCTTATGGGAGTGCATTGCTCGATAAACGTGTGATTGTGTTGCTGGATGCAGCTCGCCTACTTTTCTCCGACAAGATGCAGCATTATTCGGTAGAGCTGTAGAGGTGGGGCTTGCCCACCCAGGAGATGGTACGGAAACTCTGTCTGGGGACAGGTAACGGATTGCCTGGCTTCGCCACTGCGTGGCACCCCATCCTTGGAGGCCCTGGAATAAAAAACTTTTTTAGGTTTGGATGTATTTTTACACATAGGAGGCCAGGTGGATGAATCCTGATCGCAACAATGACGGAATGACCATAAATGCCCTGATGCAGATAGGTCTGGTATCTTCGGTAGCCATTCCCGTCATTTTAATCGCTATACTTGGCTATTTTGCATCGCAACGAGTCCAGAGCAGCGACTCGACTTTTGTACTTGTGGTGGTTGCCAGTGCAATTATAGTCCTCATGGGGGTACTGACTGTCAATTACTTAGTACAGCGTAGGATTAAAGATCGCATACTCGGACTGGTTGATGTCTGTCGTGATTATGCCGGAGGAGACCGCACCATTCGGGCAGCGGTGAGAGGCGATGACGAATTTGCCATGCTCGCCATGTCGCTGAACACACTTCTTGATAATCCGAGTATTTCGCAGGGTGGAGTTGCATTCAATTCCAGTGGTACTGATGCTGCTGCACTACAGGCCCAGATTGAAAAGCTCTTACAAGAAGTCAGCGCTGTTGGTGATGGTGATCTACGCGTTCAAGCCGAGGTAACGCCCGACACGCTTGGCGTACTGGCCGACTCATTCAACTACATGATTGAAGAGCTTGCTAAAGTTGTAGGACGTGTACAGACAACGGCTGTGCAGGTGACAAATGCGACCCGGCGCATCCTTGATCGTTCGGCTGAACTGGCTCAGGCCTCTGAGACCCAGGTGGCTCAAATTTCTCAGACCACCGAGGCTGTAGAAGCGCTGGCCGTCTTCATTCAAAACGTTGCCCGTAATGCCCAGTTGAGTGCTGAAGTGGCGCAAGAGGCATTGCGCAGCGCTAACAGTGGTCAACAGTCCGTTCGCCAGACGATTGATGGTATGATGGTCATTCGTGAGAACGTCCAGGAAACCTCGAAGAAAATCAAGCGCCTCGGTGAACGCTCCAACGAAATCGGTGAGATTGTGCGTATCATCGAAGATATTGCGGATCAAACAAACCTGCTTGCACTTAACGCCGCTATTCAGTCGGCTATGGCCGGTGAGCATGGGCGAGGATTTGCAGTCGTTGCCGATGAAATCCGTCTTCTCGCAGAACGTTCGACTGAGTCCACCAAACGTATTGCCACCCTGGTCAAGAGTATTCAAGGTGATACCTACGAAGCTGTTGTAGCTATGGAGGACAGCACGCAGGAAGTTGTGAAGGGGTCGCAACTTGCCGATGAAGCTGGTCGCTCACTGAACTCCATCTACAGTGCCGTGGACCGGCAGGCGCAGATGATTGAAAGCATCGCACGAGCCGCCAATGAACAGACAACAGTATCTGAGGCTGTAGCTGTGGCTATGGGTCAGATTTCAGAGATTACGCGGCAGACGAATATCGGTACGCAAGAGGCTGCTGGCAGTGTCAGCTATTTAGCTGAACTTTCAGAACAACTACGCGCCTCGGTTTCTACCTTCCGACTCCCTGACCACGGTAATGAGATGGTAGGAGCATTTTCTGACATGACATCTGTCAGTGAGTTGCAGGTAGGCAATGGCAATCAAATCTTCCCACCAGCTCTAGGTCCAGGAGCTGACAGTGATTGGGGACAAAATCTCGCCGGGAATTTCTCACCCTTTCCTGAGCGTAGAAACTCCGGTTCACTCGTTGCCTTAACAGCAGGAAATGGGACGTTTACTTTTAATAATCAACAAGATTTTGGGCAGCAAGCATTTGGTGGTCAACAGAGTCCTGGCTTTGGTGGACAGCAGTCATTTGATAACCAGCAGGGCTTTGGCGGACAGCAAGCATATGCGGGTCAGCCAGGTTTTGGACAGCAGCCGTTTGATAACCAGCAGGGCTTTGGCGGACAACAAGCATATGCGGGTCAGCCAGGTTTTGGACAGCAGTCGTTTGCCCACCAGCAGGATTTTACGGAGCAAACATTTGGTAACCAGCACGACTTCGGCGGCCAGAACTTTGGCGGACAGGTCTTTGGTTTTGGCGGACAGCAGTCGTTTAACGGTCAACCCGGCTTTGGTGAGTTTGGTGGCTTCGAGAATTCACAGAGTTTTGCTGAGCAACAGCAGTTTGGTGGTACGGGCCAGCCTGTCTTCCCTCCTCCACAAGGGTTTAATCCTGGTTCGCTGCAAAACCAACAGCCCGGGCAAGCGCAAGCTCCTCACCAGCAGTGGCAAAGAGGTTACCTGCCTCCCGGTCAGGGTCCGCAACAAAATCAAAGTCAATCACAGTTTGGTCAAGATCAAGCGCCTTTTCCCAATAATAGGCAGTTTGGTCAATAGCAAAGCAAGTGAGACGTTTCCTGTCTGCTTGCCTTAATTGTCAAAGTTCCCGGATAAGGAAACGTGTAGCTAGAATAAGTGGGTAGGCGCAGCATGTCGAATACATTTGATAAACTATCCGTCCTCGATTCGTTTATCGAAGAGGTGAATAGCTATTTGCCGGAAATTGAGGCAAACCTGGCGCGTCTGGCACAGTCACCTGGCGACATGGAGGCTATTGAGGAAACTTACCGCCGTACTCATACTATTGGCGGCTCTGCTTCAATGATGGATTTCCCAGGTTTAGCTCATGTAGCCCATGGAATGGAAGATATCCTGGGAGACGTATTAGATGGGCTAGCTTCCCTTGATGTGCCTACGCTTGGACTATTGCAACGTTCTTTAGCCAGAATGCACCAGCTTGTGCAAGGGATTCGTAATGGCGTCGATGAAGATGCAGTTATAGCGGAAGACGATGCTGATTATGTGCAGTATCGCGCTCTGTTGGACTCATCTGCGCAACAATCGTATGATCAAAGTCCAACTAATGGGCAATTGAAGGCAATTTCTATACCTTTACCTGCTGACGTGCCGACAGAAACACCGACCTCATCCTCTATGCCATCACTCGATGAAGTACTCGCTTCTTTCCGTACCCCATCGATGGATGCAGGGGAAGAGGTTAGCTGGCCCGAAGAGACTGAAGAGCTGGAGCCCGCGACTGCCTCACTTTCTCAGGAGTTGGAGGCTGCTGCTGATCAAAATGTCCACCGCGAAACACTTCCATCACCTGAGCCTATCAGCCCGAGTGCTTTGGAGATATTAGCGGCTTCTACCTGGCAGCCGATATCTCCAAAGGAACTCCCTGTAACACCAGCATCGTATGAGCCAGTTGGCAATGAAATCGCGGATCAAAGAGCCTTGCAGGCTACAGGTAGCCATGAACGTTCGCCCCTTGTTGCACACAATGGGGCAGAACTTGAAAAGCAAGAGATATCGTTTGCAAAGGCCTATTCTGCCATGCAAGAGGAGGCACGTTCCTTAGAAGTGCAGGCTTTCTCCCTCAAAGAGATGCTTGATCAACTGCGCATGACTATGTCCCTTATTGAAGCGCAGCGCACTGAGTTCAAGGGCTTTCTCGATGGTTCAAAGGATGCACTTGATCGCATGGAGGATTGGGCCGGGCAGGCCATGGGCCTGAATCTGCGTAACAGTCCCGAGCAAGTGCGGCGTTACCTTCCTCTTTCCGTCATGTGGGTGTCTAACACCAAACTGAAGAAGGTTCTTGAACTGTTAACGCCGGTCACGAGCGGAGTGGAGATGACAGATGAGCAGATCCATTCTATCCTCGGGCAGCTATCTGTTTCCATAGAAGCTTGTGGAAATGCTTTTCAGCAACTACAGGCTTATGCCAATACACCTGAGCATGTGCTGCAGCAAGAACCGGGTTGGACTCCCTGGGAGATGCAGGCCTCACCTGAGGCCGAGGCAGTACGTGAACGTGTGACCTTTGAACGACGTGGTGATCCGGAGGCTCTGCGCGCCGAGATCGAGGCAAGCGTACGTCAAGAGCTGCGCCACGATTATGAGGCTCGTCCGCTGAGCGTTGCCGCCCGCGCCGAACTAGAGCGGCAGATACGCAATGAAGTCCGCAAGGAATTCGAAGCAAATCGACAGTTACAGGAGAGCGTCTCTGGAACAGACGTTGGTGAATCTCAGTGGGAGGTAGAGGCTCGACTACGTAGTGAAATCGAGATTCAAGTTCGCCAGGAGTTCCTCGACCTGCTTACTGCCGGTGCGGGAGATATATTAGACCCGGCATTGCGACAATCGCTTATGCCGCCTGCCCTGTCGGCACCGCGCACCTCAAACTTTGTGGATCAGGCCCGACAGGCGACAGGATTGGCAGGATTAGATGTCCCTGCAAATGAAGTACAAGAGAACTCTTTTGTCGCGCCACCTCTAATGTCAGTAATGCAAGCATCTCCGCCTCCAGTTGCAAAGTCTTTGTCACCAGCGGCACCCGTTTCGCCTTTTACTGGAGACTTTGGTGAAGAGGCTGCTGAGATTTTTCGTTTGGAGGCTGAAGAACACCTGCAAATGATCAGTATGCATGTGGCTGCCCTTGAGAAATCGCCCACGAATCGTGATCTCATCCAGGGTATACGCCGCTCCACGCATACTCTCAAAGGCGCAGCCGCCATGATGGGCTTCCGCGCTATCGCTGATCTTTCTCACATTTCGGAAGACCTTCTCGATAGTGTGATGGAGGGAAGCACAACTATTTCACCCGCAGTTCTCAGTTTGATCTTTGACACGGCGGAAACACTCGACCAGCTCATAACCGGTCGAGAAAGTGATTCCTCTGATGAGGCGAAAGTACAGGTCCTGCGTGTTCGCTATGTTGAATTGCTTGGCGAACATAGTACGACCCGCGATGCTGAAGAAGATATAGATGTAGATGATGTCAGCGATGAGTCTATAGAGGGAGAGCCTTCAGTTGCGGGTGTCGTTGCCGGTGCTCAACCAGCGGAGACCAATGCCCAGCGTGCAGTTCGAGGTGATTTGAGTGTACGCGTGCGCTTGCAGAAGCTGGATGAACTCGTCAACCTCTTCGGAGAGCTGCTGGTGAATCGTAGCATCCTGGAGGAACGTATTGAACGTCTTGTACGCCTGGTTGCGGATGTCGGGGTGAGCAGCACTCGCCTGAGGGATGTGGGCCAGAAACTGGAAAGCCGTTTTGAGGCTGCGACATTGCCAAGTGGTCACTCCGTGCAAGTCATGCCTGGCGAAGGTGATCGCAGCATCGGCCATTCTCTCTCAAGCAATGGCAGCAAGACCCGTGGACCTTCTCACCTCTCGGAGTTTGACGAACTGGAGCTTGACCGTTACACCGAATTCCATCAACTTGCTCGTGGTTTGAGCGAAGGTATCTCAGATATGACGACCCTGAGTACTGAGATGGAAGCGGTCATTCGTGAGTGTGAAGGTGTCTTTGCCCGTGAGAATCGCTTGAACACCACCTTCCAGGATCGTCTGATGAAGGCCCGTCTAGTACCTCTCTCGACGATGACCCCGCGCCTCTATCGTGCTGCCCGTGCCGTGGCCCTCAAGCAGCATAAGGAATTTGAGTTCCTCCTGGAAGGGGAAGACACAGAAGTCGATCGCACGGTCAACGAGGAAATTGCCGGACCATTGCTGCATCTCATGCGTAACGCGGTGAACCATGCCATTGAGACACCCGAAGTGCGGGTACAGAAAGGTAAGACTCCCGCCGGTCAGATTAAATTGACTGCAGCTTATGAAGGGAACCAGGTAGTTATTACCGTGCGTGACGATGGTGCAGGTATTGATCCAGATCGTGTTCGCAACGAGGCTATTGCTCGCGGCTTGATCCGCCCAGATCAAATGCTCAATGATAGCGATGTGATTGATCTGATCTTCCGTCCCGGCTTCTCTACCGCCGAGATACTGAGCGAAGAAAGTGGTCGCGGCGTTGGTCTGGACGTAGTGCGTGATAGTGTATCCCGTCTCAGAGGTACCCTCGAGGTTGAATCAACGCCTGGCCAGGGGACAGCATTCACTATGAAGTTCCCAACCAGCTTAGCCATCCAAGGCGCTATGTTGGTGCGGGTAAGTGGGCAGCAGTTTGCCATTCCAACAGTAATGGTCGAAGCAATTGGCCGCCTGGACAACTTTAAACGTTCAATGCTTGCCGGTCGCGCCGCCATCGTTGTGCAGAACGATCTATATCCCTTGAACATGCTGGCACAGCTCTTGTCGCTACCGGTAAATGAGCCGGATGAAAAGGCTCCATTGCTGCTGGTAAACACCGGTGGGTACCGGGTAGCGCTGGTTGTTGACGAGATCAAGGGCAAATTGGATGTGGTGATGAAGAACCTTGGGCCGCACCTGCGCCATGTCAACGGTGTCGCCGGTGGTACAGTCATGGGTAATGGACGTGTCATCCTCATCCTTGAGTTGAGCGAACTGCTCTCTACTCGATCCAAACTGAAAGGAAATGCGGTAGGAGCAGCCACGACTACATCTTTACGCCGTGACCCCATGGTCGTATCGGCCTTTCAAGCAGTCGCAAAATCACCTGTAGTAGTACAGCCCAACCAGCAAAGTGCAACTGTATCACAACCACCGCCAACTGGCCAGACAGAGCATGGGAAGTATGTGCTCGTGGTTGATGATAGCCCCAGTGTTCGCCGCGTGGTCAGCAATATGCTCAAACAGCATGGCTGGGAAGTCCAGATGGCCCGTGATGGCCTTGAGGCGCTGGACATGATCTCACACGAGACGCCGGCAGCAGTACTACTCGATATCGAGATGCCACGTATGGATGGTTACGAGCTAATTGCCACTTTGCGTGCCCAGGAACAATATCGCATGCTACCGCTGGTCGTGTTGACCTCCCGCGCCGCTGCCAAGCACCAGCAGCGTGCTGCACAGCTGGGAGCAAACTCGTACGTGGTCAAGCCCTACCAGGATGAAGAACTCATCAATACACTCAACTCCCTCGTCTACGGCGCAGCCGCCCGGTAGCCAGGGAGAGAAGGTAGTACTATGGGAGTTGAGCGTGCAGTAACGCGTTGGTACTTGCAACGCCAATCTATTCTTAATGAAATCGCAACCCTGGAAGGGAAACTTGCCAGGGACAGACAAACACAAGAGCAGAAGCAAGGGGCCGGCAATAGTAGTGAGCAGGTAGATGCTGAAATAAGGCAGCAACTGGCAAAGGCACAGGAAAAACTGCGGACATTAGGTCCCTGCCCCAAACCAATGATGGGCTAATGATATAGTGGAAACCTGGCAGCCGCAAGGGCTGCCACTACATTTCGTTTACTCCAGCTGTCATGTGAAGAGTAAGAGGCCATCAGGTTATAGCATCAACTATTAGCTTTCCCATCTCTTGCGTTCCCACCATCTTCTTCCCCACTTCACGCAAATCCTCGGTGCGATAGCCTGCATTCACAACATGCTCAACCGCAGCCTCAACTGCATTCGCTTCCTGCTGAAGGCTGAATGCGTAACGTAACATTAAAGCAGCAGACAAAATTGCGGCAATAGGATTGGCTTTTTGCTGTCCAGCGATATCCGGCGCAGAACCATGAATTGGCTCATAGAGGCCAAATAGCCCATGAGGTGTCCGGCGTGTCCCCAGGCTAGCCGAAGGGAGCATACCCATTGAGGCGGAGAGCATTGAAGCCTCGTCGGTAAGAATATCACCGAACATGTTCTCGGTAACGATCACATCAAAGCTAGTTGGCCGCCGGATAAGATGCATAGCGCACGAGTCAACTAAGAGATGCTCGAGGGTTACGTCAGGATACTCTGCTGCAACGCGATCCGCCGTCCGCCGCCAGAGTCGTGACGAACTGAGCACATTTGCTTTATCTACAGAAGTCACCTTCTTGCGTCTGCCCCTGGCCAGCTCGCATGCCGTGCGTACAATACGCTCGATTTCTGCCTCTGTATAAATCAACGTATCGATGGCTTCATATCCCTGCGACGTCTCACGGATTTCACTGGGTTTGCCATAGTACAGGCCGCCATTAAGCTCACGTACCACGAGCAGATCTGTTCCCAGCAAAACCTCAGACTTGATAGTAGAAGCGTTGAGCAGCGCTTGCAATGGTCGTATTGGACGCAAATTAGCATAAAGTTCCAGCTCTTTGCGTAAACGGTAGAGCGCATTGGCCGGGTGGCGTTTGGAATCTGGCCCCTCGTTGGGAGGAGCATCACCGAAAGCGCCAAAGAGTATGGCATCGCTCTGCTGGCAGAGTTTCATGGTAGCATCAGAAATAGCTGCGCCTTCGGTATTTATGGCAGCAACCCCTACCAAGGCATAGCTTAAGTCGAAGATATGTCCATAACGGCTGGCGACGGTTTGCAGTACGTGGACTGCCTGCTCAGTGACCTCTGGGCCAATTCCATCTCCTGGCAAGACAGCGATAGTATATGTTCCCAAGGTTTTTCCCTTCCTGTCTATTTTTAATCTCACATTACCATGTAATCTGCTCGTATGCAATTATCTATCACTCCAACTTCAGGGCCAATTAAACCGTGGGAGCAATATCCTCGTACAGGCGGGTCGCCGAAGG
>WNGK01011112.1_pt1 | contig 16521 bp, 18 predicted proteins | sample 5400601 | NCBI WGS metagenome assembly WNGK01 (sample SAMN13153376, study PRJNA577476) | soil metagenome | isolation source: 60 cm soil or saprolite under Garry oak tree replicate 1 | place: USA:California | collected 2016-06-15
CGTATGTCGCGGGCAAGGCCGGGATCATCGGCCTGACCAAGGTCGCCGCGCTGGACTATGCCGACCAGGGCATCCGGGTCAACGTCGTGGCGCCAGGCCCGATCCTGACGCATCACCTGGCGGCCGCGGGCCCGGAGGCACAGCGGCTGGCCGGGCTTTCCACGCCGATGCGGCGGACCGGCACCGCGGCCGAGGTGGCCAGCGCGGTGCTGTGGCTGTGCTCGGCGCAGTCGTCGTTCGTCACCGGGACCGTGCTCCCGATCGACGGCGGGCAGTCAGCCGGGAACAAGCCGCCGCAGATGTACCGGCAGGGCAAGCCGATGGCCGCGGCGGAGCCAGGCACGCCATCACCGCATTCACCAACGCGGCGCGGCGGCAGCGCCCAATGACCGATGACATCCGCGCAGGGATACTCCTGCGGACGGCGAATGCCTATTTCTTCTTCGGCCGGTAGCGGAGCCGTTCACGCGCCATCTCGCTTTTCCCGCTGAGCTCGTTGGCGACCGCGGCCCGGTTGGCCCGCGCCAGGTCCGCGTGCCTGATCAGCCCGTTGGCAAGCAGGAACTCGGCAAGGTCGCGCTGGTGGCGCTGCTCATTCCAGATCCGCCGCTGGAGTTCCTTCTTGTAGTCGGAAACCGTGCCCTCGCCATTCAGGTCCAGGGCGATGGCCACCTCGACCATCGGCGCTTCCTGCGGGGCCACCGCACCGAGAATGAACTGCTGGTAGTAGAAGGCCATCGCCATGCAGGCAGTGTCATTCCGGTCAAAATAGGCCCGCACCTTGCCGGCCGCGTCCGGCAAGGGCGGCGTCCCGTCTCCTGGCGCTGCCGGGCGGTAATCCAGGTGGCGCTCCTGCTGGGTGCGCGGCTGGTCGGTGCTGTGCGGGACGGTGGGGTTGTCGCTGCGGTCCGCCGGCACATCGATGTTCAGCGGCAGGACCCATTTCCCCACGCTGACCAGCCACGATCCGTCCTCAAGACGTACCGGCAGGGTCTCGTACGCGGCCGGGGCCATCGGCAGCACATGCCGGGCCGTCGCCTGCACGGCCCGGTAATCGGCGGCAGACTCGGCGGCGAACGGCGCCAGGTACACCTTGTGCGTGGTATCCCTGCTGAACAGCTCCCACCGGTAATGCACGTACCGGAGACCGGCACAGCGCGGCGACCGGTGCAGGGTCGGATCCTGGCCGGCGCTCAGCAGCTTCCGGTCCAGCCAGGTGATCTCATCGGGAGGACAGCTCAGCCAGTCGCGCTGCCGGGCTGACCAGATAACAAGCTGGCCCTTCGCCACTCACCCACCGCCCCAGGGAACGGCGCGTCATCGACCATCGATCGGAACTTGCGATGTCTGCGACGATAACATCCGCCCGGTCCTGCGCAGCCAGGCCAGGCGGCCGGCCAGCCTGCCCGGCAGCCGGACGAAACTGACGAAGGGGCGGAGCCTGGTGGCTCCGCCCCTTCGTCATTCGTTCCCCCCGGGCCTGTTACGACCTGGGCCATGCTTGCCGGCGTTCTGGTTGGCTGGTGCCTTCGGCAGCCTTCTTCAGGCCGCCCTCGGCATTCCTGCGGACACGCGCTACTGTGAGAGCTTTCTCCCCAGCGGACGCAGTCGCGAGGATTGTCCCTTGCCTCCGGCGTCAGGTTACAGATCACCTGTCGCATGGCTGTCGCATAACGCAGAAGACATTCAATGCCCCAGAGCGAACGACACGCACGTGGCCAGCGCGCTGCTGGCTTGCATCTCCGGCAGCTCATGCTCCGCCCCGGGCCGTACCGGGCGGAATGGGAACAACATGCCAGGGGCGTCCGGCCGGACGAGATCCGGCAGGACGCCGTCGCCAAGGTCATCGCGGAGCACCTGTACGAGACCGGCGCGCATGACGACACCGACACCGGGCTCGCCAGGGCGCTCAAGGACCGGGTGAGCCGGGCGTTAAGCGGCCGCGGGCTGAGCCTGGAAACGCTGCGCTGGTTCGAGGCGGCGTTCCGGCTGTCTCCGCATGACGCTCAGCGCATCCATGAGCTCTACCGGGGCGATCTTCGCCCGACCGTCATCGTCGGCACGCTGCCGCCGCCGGCCAGGCCGCCGGCCTCGGGACATGAGACCACCCTGCTGTTCGAGCATCACTTCCTCGGCCGGGACGGGATGCCCGCCCGGCATCACACCCAGCAGACCGTCCGGGCGCTGGCGGACGGCATGACCAGCTACCAGTACCGGATCGACACCCCAGACGCCGACGTCAGGGTCATCCGCGGCGGCAAGGTCGGCAGGCTGTACCAGTTCAGCGAGCAACTGTGGGCTGTGGACATCACGTTCCACCACCCGCTGCGGTACGGCGAGCAGGCCTATGTCGAATGCTGGACCATCTTCCATTACTCGCAGCCGCCCGCCGCCGAGTTCCGGCGCGGCGCGCACCGGCGGGTCGAGCACCTCGAGATGCGGCTGGAATTCCACCCAGACCGGCTGCCCCGGCGGCTGTGGTGGGCCGAGTGGGCAGACTACCGGGCGCCCGACGAGGCAATCGTCGAGCGCGAGGAAGTCACCCTGGATGAGGAACTCTCGGCGCACCGGTACCTGGAAGCCATCGAGCACACCGTCGTCGGCTACTACTGGGAGTGGTAGCGCAGCTTGCATGCGGCCCGCCGGGCGGCAATGCTCGACGAATGAGCGCTCCGGCCACGACCGCCGCCAGCCCGCCAGGGGAAGCCGGTTTCACCCACCGGCAGATCCTGGTGATCATGTCCGGGCTGATGCTGGGAATGTTCCTGGCCGCGCTCGACCAGACGATCGTGTCGACGGCCCTGCCGACCATCGTCGGCGACTTCCACCGCAGCGACCTGCTGTCCTGGGTGATCACCGCGTACCTGCTGGCCAGCACCGCCTCGACGCCGCTGTGGGGCAAGGCGGGCGACCTGTACGGCCGCAAGCGCGTGTTCCAGCTCGCGATCGTGGTGTTCCTGGTGGCCAGCGCGCTGTGCGGCGCCTCGAGGAACATGTACGAGCTGATCGCCTTCCGCGGGCTGCAGGGAATCGGCGGCGGCGGCCTGATCTCGCTCGTGTTCGCGATCATCGGCGACGTGATCCCGCCCCGCCAGCGCGGCCGCTACCAGGGCTACTTCGGCGGCGTCTTCGGCGTGGCCAGCGTCGTCGGGCCGCTGGCCGGCGGGTTCGCCGTGGACAGCCTCAGCTGGCGTTACATCTTCTACATCAACCTGCCGATAGGGCTCGCCGCCTTGATCGTCACCAACCGGGTGCTGAAGCTGCCGGTGCGCAGGCGCCAGGTGCTGATCGACTGGTGGGGCGCGCTGCTGCTGGTCGCCGGGGTGTCCTGCATCCTGCTCGGCACCCAGTCCGGCGGCCGGGATTTCCCGTGGGCATCCTGGCAGATCATCGGCCTGTTCACGCTGGGCGCGCTGATCCTGGCCGGGTTCGCGGTCAGGGAGAAGCTGGCGCCCGAGCCGATCCTGCCGCTTGAGCTGTTCCGGATGCAGATCTTCACCGTCGCCAACATCGTCTCCTTCGTCAGCGGCGTCGCCATGTTCGGCGCGCTCGCCTTCCTGCCGCAGTACCTGCAGCTCGTGCACGGCGTCTCGGCCACCGAGTCGGGCCTGTTGCTGCTGCCCCTGCTGGTCGGCCTGCTGGTAATGAGCATCGGCTCGGGCCGGTACATCTCCCGCACCGGCCGGTACCGCTGGTTCCCGCTGGCCGGCACGGTGCTGGTGACCGTCGGCCTGGCGTTGCTATCCCGGCTCGGCGCGCACACCTCGCTGATCATCGTGAGCCTGGACATCCTGGTCTTCGGTGCCGGTCTCGGCCTGTTCATCCAGGTACTGACCCTGGTCGTGCAGAACGCGGTGCCGATGCGGCAGATGGGCGTCGCGACCTCATCGGTGACGTTCTTCCGCTCGATGGGCGGCGCGATCGGGGCATCAGCGCTCGGCGCCGTGCTGACCGCGCAGATCGCGCATGAGCTGCCGCGCTTCCTGCCGCCTGCCGCGCTGGCCGGCGGCGGCAACAAGGTAGCCGAGCTGGTGCAGAGCCCGGACGCGCTGCGCGCGCTCAAGGTCACTCATCCCGCCATCCACGAGGGCATCATCCAGGCCTATTCGCACGCCATCGACCGGCTGTTCCTGGTCGCCATCCCGGTGTCGGTGCTCAGCGTGATCGCCGCCCTGTTCATCCGGCAGGTCCGGCTCCGGGGCAGCAACATCACTGCCCCGGTGGCCGGCCCCGAAGCGGCCGGGGCCGGCCCCGAAGCGGCCGGGGCCGGCCCCGAAGCGGCCGGGGCCGGCCCCGAAGCGGCTGGGGCCGGCCCAGATGCCGCCCAGGTTGCTCCCGGGGGGACGCACTGATGCCCGGCGTGACCATCTCGGCAGGCTACGGAGCCGGCGGCAGCATCATCGCCCCCGAAGTCGCCAGGCGGCTCGGCCTGCCGCTGCTCGACCGGGCGATCAGCTCGCGCGTCGCCGCGCAGCTGCACGTGTCCGTCCAGGAAGCCGAGGGCGCTGCGGTGCGCCGGCCGCTGGTCGACCGGTTCCTAGCCGTGCTCGCGCCACTGGCCGGCGGCGTGCTCTGCGCGGGCACCGATGCGGCTCCGCCGGAAGCGCTGCCGCCGCCGGATGACGCGGCGCTGTTCCGCGAGCAGGCCGAGGCGATCATGACGGCAGCGCTGCGGGACGGCGCCGTGATACTCGGCCGGGCCGGCGCCGCCGCGTTTCACCAGCGGCCCGACGTGCTGTGCGTGCGCCTGTTCGGGCCGCCGGATGCCCGGATCGCGCAGGCCGCCCGGATCGAGGACGTCGATCAGTCAACGGCCACGCAGCGCGCGGGCGAGGTGGACCGCGCCCGCGCTCAGTACGTCCGCCGGCTCTACGCCCTCGACATCGACGACCCTGGCCTGTACCGGCTGCAGATCGACAGCACGGCCCTGCCGCTGGATGCCTGCGCCAGCCTGATAGCCACGGCATTTACGGAGTTCACCCGCCGCTGAGCCGGCGGCCGCCGATCGTGGCGGCCGGCCAACCTGGCCGGGCGGGCTGCGGCCGGGCGGGCTGCGGCCGGCCAACCTGGCCGGGCGGGCTGCGGCCCAGGCGACGATCTCGATGCAGGCGCTCAAGGGCCGGGCGAGCTACCTCGGGCCGCGCAGCGTCGGTCATGAGGACCCGGGCGCAGCGTCGACCGCCTTGATCCTGCGAGCGCTCCGCGATGTCGCGCTGCGGCAGGCCAGATGAGCCCAATCGCCCGCTTCAGAGGGCTGCCCTTCTCCGCGGGCATCGCGACGGGCAGGCTGCACATCGCCGACGTGGCCGGCCCGGCTACCGCTACCGCTGACGAGGTAAGGGATGCGTTCGCCGCCGTCGCCGCGCAGCGCTCCGCGCTCGCTGAGCGGCTGCGCCGTGCCGGGCGCGGCGAGGAGGCGGCCATCATCGATGTTGCGGCGCTGATCGCCGCGGACCCTGCCCTCGTCGAGCCCGCCGTGGCGGCAGTGCGCGAAGGCGCGGCGGCGGCCACGGCGGTGCACCAGGCATCGGAGGCTCAGGCTGCGATTCTCGAGGCACTGGCCACGCCCGAGCTTGCCGAACGATCCGGCGACGTCCGCTAGGTCGGGCACGCGGTCCTCGGTCCTCGACCAGCTCGGCAGCGCCGCCGCAGCCGCCCGGCCAGCGGGCGACTTCATCCTGGTCCGCCGCGAGATAAGCCCGGCCGACCTGATCGAGCTCGCCGACGCGGGACTAGCCGGCGCGGTCTCGCTGGCGGGCGGCGCCAGCTCGCACGCGGCGATCATCGCGCGCGGCCTTGGCGTGCCGATGATGACTGCCGTGGACGCGGCGGTACTCGCCGCGCCCCGCGGCGAGCAGGCCATCGTCGATGCCGACGCCGGGGAGCTGATCGTCGGCCCGGATGCGGCGGAGCTTGCCGCCGCGGGACGCGGGAACGGCGCAGGCCAGCGGCCGACTCGGGCAGGCGGCCCGGCCAGCACGGCGGACGGGAACGAGATAACCGTGCTGTGCAACGTCGCCTCCGCCGCCGAGACCCGGCGCGGGATTGCCACCGGAGCAGCTGGGGTGGGCCTGCTCCGCACCGAGATCCCCTACACCGGGGCGCTGGCCTGGCCGACGAAGTCTGAGCACCTGGCGCAGCTGGCACCGATACTTAGCCTGCTCGCAGGAAAGCCCGCCACGGTCCGGCTGCTCGATTTCTCCGGGGACAAGATCCCGCCGTTCCTCGCCGCCCGGCTGACCGGCGCCGCGGCGGCCACGTCCGGCGCTGCGCGACCTGCCGACGTCACTGCCTTCGGGCCCGGCGCCCTCGGCGCGGCGCCCGGCCTGGCCGCGCTGCTCGCGCACCGCACCGCGCTGCCCGATCAGCTCGGCGCCGTGCTTGAGGCCGGCCGCGACGTCGCGCTCTCGATCCTCATTCCCATGGTCAGCTCGCTCGGTGAGGTGGCGCGGGTCCGGGATGTCCTCGCGCGGACCGCGGCCGGCCGCGGAGCCGGCCTGCCGCGGCTGGGGATCATGGTGGAGTTGCAGTGCACCGCCGCGACCGCCGAGGCTTTCGCGCCCGAAGTCGACTTCTTCTCGATCGGCACCAATGACCTGACCGGTCAGGTGCTCGGCCTGGACCGGCGGGATCCGGCGGCGACGCCGGCCCTCGCCGCGCATCCGCGGGTGCTTGCCCTCATCGCGCATGTCGCTGATGCCGGGCGGCAAGCTGGCATCGGAGTCTCGGTCTGCGGCGACTCGGCCGCCGATCCGCTGGTGCTGCCGCTGCTCGTCGGCCTCGGCCTGGACACGCTCAGCGTCCCGGCCGCGCACGTGCCGCAAGTCAGGACGCTGCTGGCCGGACTCGACTACCGGGCGTGCGCGGTGCTGGCCGCCGAGGCGCTGCGCGCCCCGACTGTCGAAGAGGTGTGGAAGCTGGTGCAGGCCCGATGAGCTCAGCTGAGCGCGGACAGCACCGTGCCGCTGCGCCCGGCGCCAAGGTCCCTGGACACCGATCGGGCGGACTCTGCGACAGCGCGGGCGAGGTCATCCCTGGCCGATGGCGAAAGCAGCCGCTCAGCCGGCCCGACCACGCCGATCGACCCGGCGACCCGGCCCTCCCGGTTCACGATCGGGGCGGCGACTCCCGCGTCGCCCACCGTCGCCTCCTGGTCCTCCACGGCATAGCCCCGCCGGCGGACCTGAGCCAGCGCACGGCCGAGCGCGGCCCTGGTCGTCTTGGTCCGGCCGGTCAGCGATGGCAGGTCGCCGGCCATGGCGCGCGCGCTCGCGGCGGCGGGCAGGTGCGCGACGATCGCGTGCCCGAGCGCGCAGGCGTGCCAGGGGATCGCGGCGCCCACCTCGAGGATCTGCACCGTGTTGTCCGGCCGGAACACGTGGTGCAGCACGATCACCCGCGATCCGGACAGGGTCGCCACCCAGACCGCCTCGTCCGCGCGCTGGGACAGGGCCTCCGCCCATCGCAGCGAGCTAGGCGTTGCCGAGCTGGAGCACGCCAGGACCAAGGCTGTACTTGCCGGTATCCGCATCCTGCGCGACGAGATCGTGCTTCTCCAGCGTGCGCAGCAGCCCGTAGACGGTCGGCTTGGCCAGCCCGACCCGCTCGGCAATCTCAGTCACGCCCAGGCGCGGCGTCCCGGAACCGAGCGCACCGAGAATCGCGGCCGCGCGCTCCACAGACTGGATCATGGAAACCTTTCGGTGATGTCGAACAGTATTCAGGATAGGTCATGAGCGACGAAGCGAAGGTAGGGATTGTCCTCGTCTCGCACAGCGCCGCGCTAGCCGAGGGTACCGCCGAGATCGCCGGGCAGATCGGCGGCGGGACGGTCGTGATAGCCACCGCAGGCGGGACCGAGGACGGCGGCATCGGGACCAGCATCGCCAAGGTCGCGCGCGCGCTCCGGCTCGCCGACGCCGGGGCCGGCGTGGTCATCCTGCCTGACCTCGGCAGCTCGGTGCTGACGATCCGCGCGCTGCTGTCCGAGTCGGAGAATCTGCCCGAGCCGCTCGCCGTCGCCGATGCTCCGTTCGTGGAGGGCACGGTCGCGGCGGCGGTCGCCGCGGCGACGGGCGGAGATATCAAGGCAGTGCTCAGTGCGGCCGAGGAGGCACGTCATGCCAGAAAGCTGTGAGGCTGCGGTCACGCTGGCCGGCGACCTGCACGCCCGCCCGGCCGGGTCACTGGCGATGGCGGCCGCGAAGTTCGCATCCGCCGTCGAGCTGACCGTGGGCGCCAGCAAGGCCGACGCCAGGAGCGTGCTCGCCGTCATGGGACTTGGCGCGACCAGCGGCCAGCAGGTCACCGTCCACGCCGCGGGACCGGACGCCAGACAGGCCGTCACCACCATGCTCGACATCCTCGCCGACACGACCAGGGTCGGCGGCTAGGCACTGACGCCTGCCGCAGCATGCAGCCGCCCCCGCCGCCTGCGCAACGATTGGCGCGCGCTGGCCGTTAGGCAATGTCAGTAACCGGTTCCTGGTCGCCGGCCAGCAGCGCGGCGACGGCACGTACATGCTTACGCACGCCCGGACGGAGACTGCATGACGCACGCACGCCTGGCCCTCGGTGCCCTGCTCGGTACGGCCCTGCTCGGCACGGGCGCCCTCGCTGCCTGCGCCTCGGCCCCGCCGCCGGCTCGTCCGGCCAGCCGGGCGTCCGCCGCCGCAACCGGCGGCGGGCCGACGGCCTCGGCGACCGCCACGAAGCCGCCCGCCAGGCCAAGAGCGGTCCTCCGCCACATTCGGATGCCGGACGGTAACAGGGTGACGCTGGCGCTATTCCGCGGCCCGGTGCGTTACGTTCTGCACAGCGGCAGCCAGGACCCCGGGACCGCGGCACCGCGGTGGTCCACGCCGGGCCGAGCGTCCCCCGGCGGCAGCGCCACCGGCTGCTCGCCGCCTTCAACGGCGGGTTCAAGCTGTCGGCAGGTGCTGGCGGGTACAAGCAGGAGGGCCATGTCATCAGCCGGCTGCGGCGCGGGCTGGCAAGCCTGGTTATCGACCGGTCAGGGCAGGCCAGCATCGGCGTCTGGGGCAAGGGCCTGCCCCGGCCGGGCGAGGCCGTGTTCAGCGTCCGGCAGAACCTGACGCCGCTGGTCGCCCGCGGGCGGATCCGGCCGGCCGCCCGGCACTGGGCGCGGTGGGGAGCCACCATCACCGGCGGCGAATTCGTCGCCCGCAGTGCCGTTGGCGAGAATTCCGCGGGCAATCTCATCTACGCCGGTAGCATGTCCGCGTCCCCGGCCGATCTGGCCGGCGCGCTCGTCCGCGCCGGGGCACGGGTGGCGATGGAACTCGACATCAACCCAGAGTGGGTGCAGCTTGACACCGCGAGGAAGGCGGGCGGGCGCCTGCGGGCCGCCATCCCCGGTCAGGTCCGCCCGGCTAACCAGTATCTGGCCGGATGGAGACGTGACTTTTTCGCCGTGGTCGCCGCGCCGTAGCCTGGCCGGCCGCGGCCGCAGACGAACCCTGCCGGGCGGGCAGCGGCCCGCCCTGGCCAGCCGTAGCCGCAGACGAACCCCGCCGACCGGGCGGCGGCCCGCCGTGGCCAGCCTTGTGCTGGCGTTGCTGGCCGCGTCCGGCGTGCTGGTCACGGGCTGCGCGGCAGGCAGCACGGTGCCGCGCCAGGCCGCCACGGACGCCGGATCCGGCACCGCGCGGACCCCGGCTTCGGCTACCCCAGCCAGCGCCCCGGCACCGACCCGGAGCAGCCGCCCTTCGCCGAGCGTGCTCCCGGTAGCGCCGCATGCCGGACGGCGCCCGCAGACCAGGGCCTCGCCGAGCGCGCACGCCGCCGCGTTCCACGCCGCGATGACCGACCTCTGGGCGGCCGTCAGGACAGGAAAGACGCGATTCGGCCGACCCGCGTTCTTCCCGCTTGCCGCCTACGCCCAGGTGAAGGCAATCCCGTTCCCGGCGGCTGACTGGCAGAACCGGCTTTACGCAGACTTCCGGCTCGATGTCGCCGCAGCGCACCACCTGCTCGGGCCGGCGGCGAAAAGAGCCAGGCTCGTCCGGGTCATTGTCCCCGCGGCCGAAGCCAACTGGATACCGCCCGGTGTCTGCTGCAACTCCGTCGGCTACTGGCATGTCGAGGGTCCCCGGGTTGTCTATCGGGTACGCGGACGGATCCGGTCGTTCGGAATCGCCTCGCTGATCTCGTGGCGCGGCGTCTGGTACGTCGTCCACTTCGGGGCTGTGCTGCGGACCGCGGCGGTCGGCGAGGTGGATCAGCCGGCCGCGGGGCCGGGCGTCACCGGACCGGCACGCGGCTGCTGAGTGAGGCTGTCGCGCAGCTCCCGCCTACTCACGGGTAGTGGGGCGCCGGACCCATCTGAGGCAATCATTCGACCCCCCGAGTGGAGATCAACCGCCCGACACGCCGTGTCCAACAGCTTGACTTTTCAAGATCACGAGTTGCGCGACAGCCCTCGAGTGCAAGGCCGTACCTCCGGCATCAGCCGATGAACTCCGGCAGCCCGCAGCGGACCGCGATGGCGGGATCCCGATAGGACACCAGCGCGCTGATCAGCGGCTGGCCGCCGGCGTCGCCGATCTGCAGGACCTGCAGGCCGGTCACGGCCAGGCGGCCCTGCGGGTCTGGCGCGTAGGCGCCGAAGGCGGGCTGCCCGTTGCAGGACCCCGCCACCAGCCGGATGCCGCCGGGCCGGGCCGGGCCGAAGATCACTTCATCGATAAAGGCGGCCGCCGCGTCCCGGCCGCTGAACCACATGCTCATCGGCGGCATCGAGAAGCAGACATCCTCGGTGACCAGCCGGACGAACCCGTCGATGTCGGCGAGCCGCCACGCTTGCACGTAGCGGTCGAGCAGTTGCCGCACCCGGGGGTCGGTGATGTCCAGCTGCGGCGCGGGCGGACTCTCCCTGGCCTGCACGCGGGCGCGGGACAGCAGGCTGTTGACGGCGGATGTGCTGACATTCAGCACGTCCCCGACCTCCGCCTGACTGAAGCCGAGCACGTCGTGCAGCAGCAGGGCGGCTCGCTGACGGGGGGCCAGGCGCTGCAGCGCGGCGACGAAGGCCAGGCTGATCTCCTCGCGGCGGACCAGTTCATCCTGCGGATCCCCGGCGCCGGTCAGCTCCGAGTCGCTGACCGGCTCGACCCAGGCCAGCTCCGGGTCCGGCGGGGCCGGCGCCGCACCCGGCCGCGCTGGCTGCCCGTAGCCGCCCGGCTCGAGCCGGGCGCGCCGCCGCCGCAGCGCGTCAAGGCAGACATTGGTCGCGATGCGATGCAGCCAGGCGCCGAACGGCCCCGAGCCGTCATAGGTCGTCAGCCGGCGCCAGGCGCGTTCCAGGGTGTCCTGCGTGGCGTCCTCCGCATCGGCGCCAGAACCGAACATGCGATAGCAGTGCCGGAAAACTGATCGCTCATGCGGCTGGATGAGGATCGCGAACGCAGCATCGTCGCCGGCCACTGCCCGGGCGAGCAGGCCGGCAGACTCGGCGGAAGCCGTCATGTGCGCAGCCCTCCCCGCTGCCGGCTAGCGGCCCGGGCGAGCAGGCCGGCAGACTCGGCGGAAGCCGTCATGTGCGCAGCCCTCCCCGCTGTCGGCTAGCGGCCCGCCCGGGCGCCGTCCGCGGCAGCTCAGGCGTCCTGACTGGCCACTCCGACGACCTGGCCCTGCGGGTCGGCCAGCAGGCCGAACGTCACGCCGGGCACGGAGGTGGCCGGCTGCACCACGCGGCCGCCCTGCGCGGCGGCGGCCTCCAGGGTAGCGGCGACGTCTTGCACGCCGACGAAGAATGTCACCAGCGGCTCGCCGCCCTGCAGCGGGCTGATGCCGCCCGGCACGCTGCCCTCGACGCCAGAGTCGACGTAGCTGTAGCCGGGAATCCCCCCGTCGGGGAAGGTCCAGCCGAACAGCTTGCCGTAGAACGCTCTCGTCGCGTCCGGGTCGGCCGACCGGATCTCGAAATGAACCACCGGACCTGGCATGGGATGCTCCTCTCATCGATTACGGGCTTACGCCTGGTATGACGAGGACGCCGGCCGGATCTCTCGGTCCGCCGCCAGCCAGTTGTGCGCGGCAGCGCATTCGCCACCATGGCCACATGCGTCGCCCGCGGCAGCGCATTCGCCACCATGGCCACATGCGACGCGCGCGGGTACTCGTACCCGGACGAAATAATGATCACGGAAGATCCGGGCGCCGGAACCCCCTCGGGTTCAAGGCCGTGATCATGAAGCTTTCTCGCGGACGACTTCGGCAGGGTCCTTGTCCCGGCGCAGGCCGAGGTATCTCGGGTGGCGCAGCTGCCCGGCCGTCGTCCACTCGGTGAACGCGACCTGCGCGACCAGCCGCGGCTCGGTCCAGTGCACGCCCGCGCTCGGCAGCTTGCCGTGGCCGAATGGCGGCCGCGGCCGCTCCAGGCCGGCCAGGGTCGCGTGCAGGCTGGCCAGCGTCCGCGCATCGAAGCCGGTGCCGACCTTGCCCGCGTAGGCCAGGCGGCCGTCACCGCGGTAGTAGCCGAGCAGCAGCGCGCCGAATCCGGTCCGCGCACCGCGCGGGTCGGTGTAGCCGCCGATCACGAACTCCTGGGCGTTCTCGCACTTGAACTTCAGCCAGTCCCGGCTCCGCCCGGCCCGATACGGTGCGTCCGCCCGCTTGGCGATCAGCCCTTCCCAGCCCCAGCGGCATGCCTGCCGCCAGAATGCCTCGCCGTCGGTGTTGCGGTGCGCGGTGAAGCGGAGCGGGCCGGTAAACGAGACAAGCTGGCGGAGCAGGCCCTTCCGCTCCCGCAGCGGCAGCCTCCTGATGTCGTGCCCGCCCACGAACATCAGGTCGAAGAGATAGAAGTACACGCGCACGGCGCTGATCAGCTCCGGCTCCGGCTCGGCCACCTGCATCCGCTGCTGCAAGCGGGCGAAGCTGGTGCGACCCCGCTCGAAGGCGACGATCTCGCCGTCGGCCACGAAGTCGATGTCCGGCTGGCCGGCCAGCGCCGCAGCCACCTCAGGGTACGTGGCGGTGATCTCCTTCTTGTTGCGCGTCAGCAGCCGAACCCCGGAACCGTCGCGGAATGCCAGGCAGCGCTCGCCATCCAGCTTCCGCTCGAAGATCCAGCCGGGATCCGAGAACCGGTCGCTGGTCAGCGTGGCGAGCTCGGGCTCCAGCCACGCCGGAAGCGGTGCCGCGGTGCCGTCCGGCAGTTGCACCTGGCCATCCGTTTCAGCCATACGTCCTCCAGCCCCCGCCCGCCTGGCCATTCGTGCTGCTACCCATTTTCCCCGGATGGCCGCGATCATGGCGGCGTGACGCGACGAGGCAGCCCGGCGGCGAGGTCCCCGGCATCACGGACGGTCATACCCACCGGCTGCGCGATGTGCCATGCCTTCGACGACAGCGGCGGAGCTGCGCGGGTAGCTATTTGTGCACAGCCGGGCCGACTATGACGGGCCCACCGGCTTGGGTACCCGGATTTGCACGGCCGGCTTCGCCAGCGGCGCCCCGGTTACCGGCTGCACGGCGGCTCAGCTGCTGCGCAGCCCCAGCTTCGAGCTCCGCAGGATCTCGCCATGGAAGGCCGGCCCGTATGTACTGAACAAGGCGACATCGGATGTGCCAGCCCACACCGGATCACGGATGGCGTGGCTCGATGGAAACGGCTTCACGCATACCGCACTCTCGCCCAGACGGTCACGATCCCGTCCGGCTGCCAGCACGCCACGTTCTCGGCTTAACACGCACACGGACTGCCCGGCCGGACCAGCCGCCGACACTTTCACGGTCCGGGTGCTCGATTCCAGCGGCACTGTGCTCCGGAGGCTGGCCGGGTACTCCAACAAAGGCGCCGTGGCGGGCTACCACAAGCACTCGTTCTCGCTGGCCCGGTACGCCGGCCAGCGGGTCACGCTGAAGTTCACCGCGAAACAGACCCTGATCGGGCACGTCACCAGCTTCATCGAGGACGACAACGCCCTGCACGTCTCCTGACCCGCAGTTTCGTAGTGGCTGCCCCTGAGCTGGATCCGCTCAGGGGCGCCAGCAGTATTACAGGTGGTGGATATTCTGGTAGATCATGATCGCGCCTGATGTGAGCAGGACAACTAGCGCTATCGCTGCGACGGCTACGGCGATCTTCAGCAGGGTCTTCCAGAAAATTACGGAGACCGCGGCGAATAGGATGACGACCGTCCGGACAGACTCCACGGTCTGCGGCGTTGCTTGAGCGACGAACATTTCCTCACCTCCCTTCACGTCGCCGACGGATTGAGCGGAGTTCCGGAAGAGCTCGGCCGCAGCAAGCGGTCACCGGCCCGCTGCCAGGCAGTGGCCCGGCCGGGCCGGATGCGGGGTAGGCATCCAGTCCAGTTGCCGGTAACATGAAGCACGGCACCAGCCCTTCCCGAGCAAGGCGGGGTTCTGCCATTGGCGCGGCCGATGCGGCAACATCGGCCGTGCTGGCATTTCCGGGCGGGTGAGCCGGCAAGCATTAGTTGGCCGTGCTGCTAACCGCGCTTCCGCCCGTTTCTCTTGTGTCTCTTCCTTCACGTCCTCCTCTCTTGCCCCACAAAGCGCGCTCTTGGTGACCAGCACCACAACCTTGCGGGCCTCTATCCACAGGGTCCCACATCTCATGGCACTTGCCAACGGCGATAAACCATCGGCACTTGACGATCATGTGCCAGAATCAGATTGGCTCACCCAACCCGACCGCCGCCTGTCAGTTGGCCCCTCAGCGCCCATTAGGCCGCCGGTGATCACCGAGCCTCACATCGCACCTGCTCAGCGCCTGTCTTAACCCCCGTTTTCGTCGTCCGCGAAACGTCGTCCGAAGTCATGCCCAGAGCGAGCAACTCGTGTACGATGTCCGCACAGAGAGCTGGTGGCAAGTGCCAATGGCGATGGTCTGGGCTATCGATTAGCCATGGGTAGAGCGAGTAATTTGTCCGGGCGGTTACGCAGGGCAACCGTCTCAGGGGAGATGCGGGCATGGCAGAGGCGAATCCGACCGTGCGCCAGCGTGAGCTTGCCGCGCGACTGCGCGAGCTACGCACGGGTCTGGACCTCACCGTCGACCAGGTGGCAGGCAAACTGCTCTGTTCGCCTACGAAGGTAAGCAGGATCGAAACGGCGTCACGCCGTGCGAGCTTGCGCGATGTCCGCGATCTTTGCCAGATCTACGGCGTCAGCGAGCAGGACGCGGCTGACCTCATGAACCTCGCCCGTGCGGCACGGGAGCCCGGCTGGTGGACACAGTACGACGATCTTAAACTCTCCCCTTATATTGGCCTTGAGCAAGAGGCCGTCGCCATCACGTCCTTTTCGATGTACTTTATACATGGCCTAATGCAGACGGAGGATTATGCTCGAGCCATCATAAGGGGCATTGAGAGGAAAATTGATCCGCGAATACTCGACGAGCGCGTTGAGGCGCGCATCCGGCGGCAGGAATTGCTTACTGGCGAAACACCACCACGCTATCGGGCACTACTTGATGAGGCAGTACTGCATCGAGAGGTTGGCGGCAAGGCTGTTATGCGAGAGCAGCTAGTCAAAATACTTACACTCGCCGCGGAGGACCGGATGACGGTCCAGATCATTCCGTTCTCCGTTGGTGCCCACAGCAGTGCCGATAGCAATTTTGACTTGCTAGAATTTGACCGCTCGCTCTTGCCAAGCCTTGTCTTCGTCGAAGGCCTCGTCAGCCAGCTATACCTAGAACGACCCGACGAGATCAGACGCTACCGGGAGGCGCTAGAGTACCTGCGCGATGCTGCTCTTAGCCCGCGGGACTCACTGAGACTGATCGAAAAGGTCAGAGACGCCCTCGGCAAAATTCCTGCTGCGGGCGACTACCATGTCAGCAGCAAGGAGAATAGGTAATGGAGTCAACAGATCCAACGGGCAATCGCGACTTGCCCTGGCGCACTGCAAGTCGCTGCCAGGGTGGTGGGTGCGTGCAGGTCGCGCCATGCGGGGGGATGATCGCCATCGGCGATTCGAAAAACGCCGACAGCGCCATCTTGACTTATACACGTGCCGAATTTAATGCATTCACCGCGAGAATCAAGCGCGGAGAGTTCGACGATCTTTAAGTACCGAACACGTTCGGTGAGGGGCCAGTCACTATTGCTGGCCCCTCAGCCGTGTCTGGGCTCACTTGCGTCCCGACGGTCGCTGATTTAACACGCCGTAGTCAGCTGGCTGCATCTAATCGCTAATCCTTAGCATCATTTGGCTAACAGCGGGAAAGATGCTCTTGGTCGGAACTTGAAAGAGGCTCTTGATCAGTACTTGGAGGACACGGTGACTGGGGGACGGTCCGGCGCAAAAAAGTGGCGGCGCAGCAGCTCCTGCAATGGCGGCGCCTGTGTCGAGGTCGCGTCGTTAGCCTCGATGATTCACGGTTGAGCCGACCTGGGCGGGCGAGGTTCGGCAAGCCGTTTGGGGGCCTTGTTTCTGGGTTTCGGGGATGACGGCGGCCCGGCTGGCGGGCCGGGTGGCCTGGGGTTCCACGGGCCCCGGGTACTCCTTCCTTTGGCCGCT
>WNGK01018350.1_pt1 | contig 16517 bp, 18 predicted proteins | sample 5400601 | NCBI WGS metagenome assembly WNGK01 (sample SAMN13153376, study PRJNA577476) | soil metagenome | isolation source: 60 cm soil or saprolite under Garry oak tree replicate 1 | place: USA:California | collected 2016-06-15
ACCATTTCCTGGTGACGCCGACCGAGGCCTGGAGCGACCGCGTCCCCATCGGCGACGTCATCAGCCAGGGCCCGTCGGCCGGCCAGCAGACCGAGGCCGGTTCGGCCGTCACGATCGTGATCAGACTGGGTCCGGCGCCCGTGAAGATCCCGGACGTCTCCCGCATGTCGGCCGCCGAGGCGACGGCCACGCTCCAGGACGCCGGGCTCACGGTGAGCGGCTCGACCGAGCAGTTCTCCACGACGGTCCAGAGCGGCCAGGTCATCGGTACCACACCCCCGATCGGGACCACCGTCCACCGCGGCGACACCGTGAGCCTGATCGTGTCGAAGGGGCCACGGACCTTCCCGATGCCTAGCGTGATCGGGATGAAGCGGGACGCGGCCGTGGCCGAACTGCACGGTCTGGGGCTCGTCGTCGAGGTCCACCAGATCCCCGGGAGCTCCGGCGACACGGTGGTCAGCCAGGTCCCGAAGGCCGGCACGACCGTCCAGCAGGGCGACACCGTGAAGATCTTCCTGGTCTGAGTTCGCCGGGTGTCGGGAAGCCGCCCTCGGATCGGCGCCCACGTCTCGACGCGGGGCGGTCTCATGGCCGCGATCGATTCGGCTCGGGCCGTCGGGGCGGAGGCCGCCCAGATCTGGGGATCGAATCCACGGGCGTGGGCGCCCCCGGTGGTGGACGCGCCGGCCGCGCGCGCCTTCGGCCGGGCGTGGCGGGCCGCGGGTCTGGGGCCGGTCTTCGTCCACGCGCCCTACATGGTGAACGTCGCGTCGCCGGACCCGCGGTTCCGCGGCAGATCCGTCGACCTGGCACGGGCGATCCTCGCCCTGGCCGAGGCGGTCGGCGCGGCCGGGATCGTCGTGCACGCCGGTTCCGGGGGCCGGTCGACGCCGCGACCGGAGGCGCTCGCCGCGGCGTCGCGCTCCCTGCTGGCGGTCGCCGGCGAGGCCGATCGCGCCGACGTCCTGGTCGAGCTGATGGCCGGCACCGCCGGCGCCGTGGCCTCGACGTTCGCCGAGGCGCGTGAGCTGTTCGACGCGTGCGGCGGTCACCCACGGCTCGCCCTCTGTGCGGACACGTGCCACCTCTTCGCCGCCGGCTACGCGCTGGACACGCCGGACGGTGTGGCGGGATGCTTCGACGATCTCCGGCGGTCCGGCCTGACCCGGCGCCTCCGGCTGGTCCATGCGAACGACTCCGCGTACCCGCGCGGCGCGCGGCGGGACCGGCACGCCAACATCGGCGCCGGGCTCATCGGGGAGATCGGGTTCGCCGCGATCCTCGCCCGGCCCGCGGTCCGGCGAGCCGTCGTGGTCGTCGAGACCCCGGGGCGTCCGGAGGACCGTGCTGCCGACGTCGCCGCGCTCCGGCGCCTCGCCGGATCGTGACCGTCGACGGCCGGGCCGTTCACCCGGGGTCGGCCGTCGCCGAGCGACCGCCTACGGCTCGGTCTCTGAGTCCCGGGTCTCCTGGTAGGAGTAGCGCTCCTCGCGCCACGGGTCGGCGTGCGTGTGGTATCCCCGCACCTCCCAGAACCCGCGCTCGTTCCGGTCGACGAACTCCAGGCCCTGGAGCCACTTCGCGCTCTTCCACGCGTAGCGCTTCGGCACCACCAGCCGGAGGGGGTAGCCATGCTCGGGCGCGAGAGGCCCGCCGCCGTGCCCCCAGGCCACCAGCACGTCGTCGTCGTCCATCGCCCGCAGCGAGAGGTTGGACGTGTACCCGCCGGCGCAGTGAGCGATGACCCAGTCCGCCTCGGGCTTCGGGCGCGCCCGTTCGGCCAGGACGCGGAACGGCACGCCCTCCCATGCGTTGTCCAGCGTCGACCAGCCGGTCACGCAGTGCATGTCGGCCGTGACCGTGGCCGGTCCCAGGGCCTTCAGCTCGGCGTAGGAGAGTCGGTACGGCTGCTCCACCAGGCCCGTGACCTCGAAGTCCCAGTTCGTCCCGTCGAACCGCGGGATGGGACCGTAGTGCAGGACCGGCCAACCCTTCACCAGACGCTGGCCGGGCGGGACGCGTCCAGCCACGTCCTCCGGGACCCGGGATCCGCCGAAGAGCTTCATCCGCCATCCCCTTCGGCCCGCCGGCCGGCCGCGCGGCCCGTCGACGCCAGGCGCCGCCACACGGCGAGGGCGCCGTCGACGTCCTGGGGCGTCACGTCGACGTGGGTCAGCAACCGGATCTTCCCCGCCACCACGTTCGACCACACGCCTTCCTCGCGGAGCCGGTGGTAGGCCTCCCAGGGGGTCAGGCCGATCGGCGCCGGGTCGACGAACAGGATGTTGGTCTCCACGCCGGCGGGGTCGATCGCGCCGGGGGTCGCGTCCGCGATCCCCTGGGCCAGCCGGCTCGCGTTCTCGTGATCATGGTGGAGGCGCTTCGGGCCCTCTTCCAACGCGACCAGCCCGGCCGCGGCCATGATGCCGGCCTGCCGCCACGCCCCGCCGATCAGGATCTTCGTCCGGCGGGCCTCCTCGATGAACGCCGCCGGGCCGCACAGGACCGAGCCGATCGGCGCGCCCAGGCCCTTCGACAGGCAGAACATCACGGCGTCGACCTCCGCGGTGATCTCGCCGGCGGGGACGCCGGAGGCGACGCTCGCGTTGAACAGCCGGGCATGATCTGCCCCCGTGACGCCGAGGGCAGCGGGTGGAAGGCGATCCCCGACAGCACGGCGGAGGACGTCATCTCGGTGCTGACCACGTGGGAGTGCTCCTCGCAGGCCACCAGATGCCCCGAGCGGACGAACTGGTGGAGGGCGATCTGGTTGGCCATCGTCCCCGTCGCGACGTAGATCGCCGCCGCCTTCCCGGTGACCTCCGCGGCGCGCTCCTGCAGGCGGTTGACCGTGGGGTCGTCGCCGTACCAGTCGTCGCCGACCTCGGCCTCGGCCATGGCCCGGCGCATGGCCGGGGACGGCTTCGTGACCGTATCCGAACGGAGGTCGATGGGCGGGCCGGACATCGAGCCCGAGTATAGTGGCCGGCCGTGAAGGTCCTGGTGGCGGGGGCCGGAGGCGTCGGCGGGTACTACGGCGCGCGGCTCTGCGAGCGTGGGCACGACGTCCGGTTCCTCGCCCGGGGGCCGAACTTGGAGGCCCTTCGGGAACGCGGGCTGCTGGTGCGGAGCGACTTCGGCGACGTCGTCCTCCCCACCGTTCGAGCGGTGGCCACCGGCGCCGAGTCGGGCCCCGTCGACGCGATCCTGGTCTGCGTGAAGGCCTACGACAACGAGCCCGCCGCCCAGGCCGTCGCCGGCGCGTTGGCACGCGGCACCTCGATCTGCTCGCTGCAGAACGGCGTGGAGAACGAGGCATTCTTCGGCGAACGGTTCCCGGACGCCACGGTCCTCGGCGGCGTGGCGCGGGTGGAGGCCTTCCTCGAGTCCCCCGGCGTCGTCGTCCAGCGCGGGCGCATCTCCAGCATCACCCTGGGTGCGTCGGTCCCGATCCCGTGGACGTGGCCGACGACGTCCGGTCGGCCCTGTGGTTCAAGCTGCTGATCATCGCCGGGATCGGCGGGGTCACGGCCTACGGCCGCTGCTCGATCGGCGAGCTCCGGGCGGACCCCGATCTCCGCGCGCTGATGGTCGACGTGTTCCGGGAGGTCGACGCCGTGGCCGGAGCGCTCCGCATCCCGCTCCCACCCGACCCTGTGGACATGATGGTCAACTCGGTTGACCATCTCCTCGACCCCTCGTTCAAGTCCTCGATGTGTCGTGACGTCGAACGGGGCCGGCCGTTGGAGGTCGGATCGTTGAACGGCGCCGTCGTCCGGTTCGGCGAGCGGGTCGGCGTCCCCACGCCGGCCAACCGCAGGATCCTGGACGCGCTCCTCCCCATGCACCGCGAGGCGCTGGCCCGGCGTGGGTCCGGCCCGTGAGGAGGGTCAGCCGTTCGAGGTCTGGCGGAGCTGCGCGGCGGCCATCTCCCAGGCCTTCAGGATCACGTCGCGCATCAGCTGCGGGGCGCAGCCCTTGACCAGGTAGGCGTACGCCCCGACCTCGATCGCGCTCTTCCTCGGCAGGGGCTCGTCGTACGCGGTCAGGATCACCACCTGCGAAGCGGGTGCGTCCTGCCTGATCATGCGGGTGGCTTCGAAGCCGCCCACGTCCGGCATCCGCAGGTCCATCAGGACCACGCACGGCTGGGTCTGCCGGGCGACGACCTCGGCGCCCTCGGCGCCGCTCCCCGCCTCGGCGACCACGCGGATCCCTTCGGACTCCAGGACCTCGCGGAGCAGCGCCCGGTTGGCCTGGTCGTCGTCGACGAGTACCACGCGTGGACCGCCGGCGAGCGGATCAGCCATGGACGACCCTGCGCTCCCTCATCGCCACGCGATGTTCGCAGGTCGGGACGCCGTCGCCATCGCACCTATGACGTAGGACGCGGCGGTCACCCGAAGAACACCTCGGCCACCTCGTACAGATGGGCCGGCACGACCTTGAGCGAGGCAACGGCCTCGTCGATCGGAACGTCCACGATCTCGCCGCCGCGCAGGGCGACCATCCGACCCCACCGGCCCTCGCTCGCCAGGTCCACCGCGGCCACGCCGTACCTCGTGGCCAGGACGCGGTCCGCGGCCGTCGGCGATCCACCGCGCTGCACGTGCCCCAGGATCGTCACCCGGGCTTCGGATCCCGTCCGCCGCTCGATCTCGTCGGCGACCAGGTAGGAGATGCCCCCCAGCTTCGGCCGGCCGAAGATGTCGCGCTCGTGCGCCGGGACCTGCAGGGAGCCCTTCGCCGGCTCGGCCCCTTCGGACACCACCACGATCGAGAAGACGTGGCCGGACGCGTGCCGGTGGCGGAGGTGGTGGCAGACCTCCTCGATGTCGAAGGGATGCTCCGGGATCAGGATCACGTCGGCGCCGCCGGCGAGGCCCGCGTACAGGCCGATCCAGCCCGCGTGGCGGCCCATCACCTCGAGCAGCATCACTCGGTTGTGGCTCTCCGCGGTGCTGTGGAGGCGGTCGATCGCGTCGGTCGCCACCTGCACGGCCGTGTCGAACCCGAACGTGAAGTCGGTGGCGGCGATGTCGTTGTCGATCGTCTTCGGCACGCCGACCACGTTCACGCCCTCTGCGGCCATCTTCGCCGCGCACGAGAGCGTCCCCTCGCCGCCGACCACGACCAGGCCCGCGATCCGGTAGGACCGAAGCGTCTCCTTCACCAGGTCGAGGCCGCCCTCGACGCTGAACGGGTTCGTTCGGGACGTGCCCAGGATCGTCCCGCCGCGGTGGAGCAGGCCGCGGGTGTTCTCGGCCGTCAGCTCGACGACGCTCCCTTCGAGCACGCCCCGCCACCCGTTCCGGAAGCCGACGATGGCGTCGCCGTGGTGCCCGGCACCCTTGCGAACGACGGCGCGGATGACCGCGTTCAGGCCGGGGCAATCACCGCCGCCGGTCAGGATGCCGATCCTCGCCACCGCCGCTCATCCTATCCCGGCGGGTCCAGGGCCTTGCGCGGCCCGATCCGGCGGACGCCACCGGACGGCCCCGCCGCCCGCCCGGTGTCCCTGTAGCCTTGCCCGGCCATGCCGAACCTCCTCGCCATCGACGCCGGCACGACCGGGGTCACCGCGCTGGTCGTCGACGAGCGGGGTTCGGTCCGGGCGAAGGGCTACCGGGAGTTCCCCCAGAGCTTCCCCCGGCCCGGGTGGGTGGAACACGACCCGGACCACTGGTGGGATGCCCTGGTGGCCGCCTCGACCGGCGCCCTGTCCTCGGCGGGCCTGGAGGCCGCTTCCCTGGCCGGGATCGGCATCACCAACCAGCGCGAGACGACCGTGGTCTGGGACCGGGGATCGCTCCGCCCGGTGTCCCCCGCCATCGTCTGGCAGGACCGTCGGACCGCCGCCTTCTGCCGGACCCTCCGGGACGAGGGCTGGGAGGACCGGGTGCGCGAACGGACCGGCCTGGTGATCGATCCGTACTTCTCTGGGACGAAGGCCGCCTGGATCCTCGACCACGTCGAGGGCGCTCGGGCGTCCGCGGAGGCCGGGCGACTCGCGTTCGGCACCGTGGACTCCTACCTCCTGGCCCGCCTGACCGGAGGGCGCGTGCACCGGACGGACCGGACCAACGCCTCCCGGACCATGCTGTTCGACCTTCGGACGCTCGACTGGGACGACGAGCTGCTGGAGCGGCTCGCCGTACCCCGCGCGATGCTCCCGGAGGTCCTCCCCTCGTCGGCGGACTTCGGCGAGACCGACCCCGACCGGTTCCTGGGCGCGCGGGTGCGGGTCGCGGGGATGGCCGGCGATCAGCAGTCGGCGCTGTTCGGCCAAGCGTGCTGGTCACCCGGCGAGACGAAGAACACGTACGGCACGGGTTCGTTCGTGCTGATGAACACGGGGAGCCGGCCCGTCGCCTCCGCGGGGGGCCTCCTCACGACGACGGCCTGCGGCACGGGCGAGGAGCCCGTGTACGCGCTGGAGGGCGCCATCTTCGTCACCGGGGCGGCGATCCAGTGGCTCCGGGACGGCCTGGGCATCTTGGAGCGGGCCGACCAGACCGGTCCGCTCGCCGCCGGGGTCCCGGATTCCGGGGAGGTCTACTTCGTGCCGGCGCTGACGGGACTCGGAGCGCCCTGGTGGGATCCGTACGCTCGGGGGACGATCGTGGGCATCACCCGCGGGACGACGAGGGCACACCTGGCCCGGGCGGCCGTGGAGGCCATCGCCTATCAGACCCGCGACGTGATCGATCTCATGCGCTCGGAGACGGGCCTCGCCGTGCCCAGCCTGAAGGTGGACGGCGGCGCCAGCGCCATGGACCTGTTGCTGCAGTTCCAGGCGGACCTGCTGGGAGCGCCGGTCCGGCGTTCGGCCGTGCAGGAGACGACGGCGCTCGGGGCCGCCTACCTCGCCGGTCTGGGGACGGGCGTGTGGGGTTCGACCACGGACCTCGCCCCGCACTGGCGGGCCGACCGGGAGTTCGAGCCGGGCGACACCCAGGGGGCCGACCGGCGCCACGCGGCGTGGCTCCGGGCCGTCCAGCGCTCCCTGGACTGGGCCTCGCCCGAGGCCTGATCCATCGGCAGGAACCGGATCGGGCGCCTCGGCGTCTGTAGGTCATCCTGGTGGGGCGTGGAACGTTTCGGTGGGACGGGCGCGGGGAACACACTCTTCGCCAGGAACCGCCGAAACGGACAGCCGTCCGGCCTGTCCCGGGGCGCAGGAACGTGCGCCAAGAAGGAGAGATGCGATGTCCCGCTGCCCCGTCTGCCAGACCGTCAGGATCGTGATCGTCATCAGCCCCGAGCGGCGCGCCTTCTGCACGAAGTGCGGGGCTCGGTGGATCCAGGAGGGCGGCGTGCAGCGCGCCGTCCGCCGTCCCCTGGCGGCCCTCACGCCGTCGTCGACGAACGAGCCGGAGCCGAAGCAGGCCTAGGGATCATCGCTGGCGCCGGCGCGGGCCCGGGCGTCAAGACCCGGGCGAGTCCGCGCCGGGCGGGGTTCGGTGTTCTTCCGGGGACGCCGAGACGTCGGCGGTGTCAGGGATCGTGACGACATCGCCGTCGGGAGCCTCCGCACCGGGCGGAGGCGACGCCGCGGCGGCCTTCCGTTCCTCGATCTCCTTCTTGACGCGGGTGGCGTATTCGTCCACGTACTCCTGGCCGGAGAGCATCATGATCTCGTACATCACCTCGTCCGTGACCGAGCGCAGGATGAACCGGTCCGTCGGGGTCTCGTAGTAACGGTCGAACCGGAGCGGCTCGCCGAACCGCAGCTCGACCTTCCCGGGCTTCGGCGTCTTCCGGTCGTACGGCATGGCCTCGAACGTCCCGACGATCGCCACCGGGATGATCGGGACCCGAGCCTCCAGGGCCATCCGGGCCACGCCCGTCTTCCCGCGGTACAGCCGCCCGTTCGGCGAGCGGGTCCCCTCGGGGAAGATGCCGACCAGCTTGCCCTGCTTCAGCGCTTCGACCCCCGTCCTGATCGCGGAGTCCGCCAGCGACCGGCTCTCGCGACGGACCGGGATCACGTTCGCACCCTTGAAGAACCAACGCAGGTACCACTTGTCGAAGTAGTCGGCCTTGGCCAGGAACACGACCTTGCGCTTCGGCACCACGAGCGGGAGCAGGAGGTCGTCCAGGAACGACTGGTGGTTGGCGGCGATGATGGCCCCGCCCTCGCGCGGGATGTTCTCCAGGCCCACGATCCTCGGGCGGTACATGAGCCGAAGGATCGGGCCGAGGATCACGTACTTCATCACGAACCAGAACACGCGCCCCACCTCCTGACGGCCCTCCTCGCGGGAAGGGCCTCCGGGTGTCGCGTATAGACTATAGGCCCTGCGAGGCCCGGGAAAGGAACCCAAGGTGAGCCGATGAGCACGCGCATCGTCCCCGGGGCGGAGCCCTTCCGCTTCGAGGGCGGGCCCGACGGCGCGCTCCTGCTGCACGGGTTCACCGGCTCTCCCGCCTCGATGCGCCCCATGGGCCGGTTCCTGGCCGACCACGGCATGACGGTCGTCGGACCCCGCCTCCCCGGCCACGGCACCAGCGTGGAGGACCTCGCCGGGACCACGTGGCAGGACTGGGAGCGGGAGGCGGAGGCCGCGCTCGCCGAGCTCACCGCGAAGTGCCAGAACGTCACGGTGGCCGGGTTGTCGATGGGCGGCGGGCTCGCGATCCATCTGGCGGCGAAGCACCCCGAACGGCTGCAGGGCGTGGTGGCCATCAACTCCTACATCCACGACCCTCGCCTGGCGTTCGCACCGATCGGGCGGCTGTTCATGAGGACCCGGCCGGGCGTGGTCAACGACATCAAGAAGCCCGGCCAGGACGAGGTGGGCTACCCGCGGGTCCCGCTCGCCGCGCTCCCCTCGCTGGCGAAGCTCCTGAAGACCGTGGTGGCGGACCTGCCCTCCGTGACCGCGCCGCTGCTGGTGTTCTCCTCGCTGGAGGATCACGTGGCGAAGCCGGCGAACTCCGCGCTCGTGATGCAGCGCGCCGGGAGCGCGCAGAAGGACATGGTCCGGCTGGCGAACTCCTACCACGTGGCCACCCTCGACTACGACGCCGAAGAGATCTTCCAGCGGACCCTGGACTTCGCGAAGGCCACCGCCCGCACGTAACCGTGGGCGTCGTCACCGTCTCGCGCCAGTACGGAGCCGGAGGCCTCCGGGTGGCCCCGGCCGTGGCCGACGCCTTGGGGTTCCGGTTCGTCGACCGCGAGCTGGTGGACCTGGCCGCGAACCGCCTGGGCGTGGACCCCGAGGTGGCGAACAGCCGCGACGAACGGGTCCCCGCGGTGCTCGAGGAGCTGGGGCGAGCGCTCGCCGCCGCCACGCCGGAGTTCGGCGTCGCCCCCCAGCCGGAGCTGGACGACCGCGCCATGGCCGCCGCGGTCCGCGAGGTCGTGCTCTCCCTGGCGGAGGCGGGCGGGTACGTGATCCTCGGCCGGGGAGCGCAGGCGATCCTGGCCGAGCGCGACGACGCCTGCTCCATCTGGCTGGTGGGCGACAAGGCGGACCGGGTGCGCCGGGTGATGGCGTCCCAGGAGGTCGACGAGCGGGAGGCCACGGCGCGCTGCGACCGGGCGGACGGCGAACGGGCCGGGTACGTCCGGCGGTTCCACGGTGCCGACATCGCAGAGCCGACTCTGTACGACTGCGTGATCAACACGTCGCGGCTGGGGATCGAGCGGGCCGTCGAGCTCGCCACCCTGACGGCCCGGCGCAAGCTCGGCCTCACTTGATGGGGTTCGAGCACCGGGCGATCGCCGTGGGGAGGCGACGCTGATGGGGTCGTTCGACTCGCTGCGACATCGCGACTTCCGCCTCTTCTGGACCGGGGCTCTGCTATCGAACGTCGGGTCGTGGATGCAGACGACCGCGCTGGCGTGGTACGTGTTCCTCCTGACGCACTCGGCGTTCTGGGTGTCGTTCGTCACGTTCGCGAACCTGTTCCCGATGGTGCTGGCGCCGATCGGCGGGGTGGTGACGGACCGGTTCGACCGGCGAGCCATCCTCGCCTGGACGCAGAGCACGATGCTGGTCCTGGCGAGCGCCCTCGCCCTGCTCGTGCTGGTCCATCGTGCCACCTTGCCGGCCCTGATGGCTCTCACGATCGGCCAGGGGATCGCGTTCGCGCTGAACGGCCCGACGTGGCTGGCGTTCGTGCCCTCGCTGGTCCCGCCCGACTCGATGGTGAACGCGATCGCGCTGAACTCGATGCAGTTCAACGCGGCCCGGGTGGTGGGGCCGGCGATCGGAGGCGCGCTGATCGCCGCGTCCGGGCCGGGGCTCGTGTTCGGGATCAACGCCGTCTCGTTCGTGGCCGTGCTGGTGGCCCTGGTCTCGATCAGGACCCCGGCCGTCCGGCTGCCGGCCCCGGGCGTGGGGTTGCTCTCGTCGCTGGCCGGCGGGTTCTCCTACATGTGGCGGCTGCCGATCTACGCCGCCGACGTCTTCCACCGGGGCGCAGGAGGCTTCGGGCTGCTGGGTGCGTCCGTCGGGGTCGGGTCGGTCGGGGGCGCGCTGACGCTCGGGCGGCTCGGGAGCCGGGTGACGGTTCGGGTGATCGCCGCGGCCCTCGCGCTGGTCGGCGCGGAGCTGGTGCTGTTCGCCCTGCTGCGGTCGTACGCGGCGGGCCTCGCCCTGATGGTCGTGTACGGCGGGACCTACCTGTTCGCCGTGGCCTCGATGAACAGCCGCATCCAGCTCGAGGTGGACGAGGAGATGCGCGGGCGCGTGATGAGCATGTTCATGCTGGCGTGGGTGCCGTTCCCGCTGGGATCGCTGGTGGCGGGGGCGCTCGCCAGCCACGTGGGAGCACGGGCGACGACGGTGACCGGCGCGGCGTGTTGCGCGGCGTGGGGCCTGGGCCTTGGGTGGCGCCGGCTGCGGCCGCCCGCCGCCGAACCCGGGATCGAGCCGGTGGTCTGAGTCGCTCGTCGTGGTCTAGGGAGGAGCCTCCACGTCGGCGACGACGGGACGGTGGTCGGACGCATCACGGCCCGCCGGTCCCCCGACCGTCCAGGCGCTCAGCGGGCGGAGGTGTTCGCTCACGAACACGTAGTCGATGCGGGCCGTGGGCGCCCTCGACGGGAACGTCGCCCCCGGCCCGTCCCCCGCCCGGGCGAACGCGTCGTAGTAGCGCTCGGCGATCCACCGGGCGGCCGGCTCGCCCGGTTCCTCGTTCAGGTCGCCGGCCAGGACCACGGGACCCTCGATCCCGGCCAGGAGGTCGGTCAGCTCGCGGGCGTGCCGCTCGCGTTCGGCCGGAGCGAGGCCCAGGTGGAAGCAGCCGGCCGTGAGCCGGACGCCCGCCCTGCGCAGCCGGACCACGATGAGGCCGCGCCGGAGCGTCCTGCCGTCGTGGGAGAGATCGCGCACCGTGACCGCCGACGACCGCCACTCCGGCCGGTGCAGCACGGCGTTGCGGACCCGGTTGAACGACCGATGGCTCGACGCCCACTCCATCCCGAGGTCGGCGGCGAGCGCCCGGAGCAAGCTCTTCGGACCGCACTCCTGGACGCACACGACGTCGGGGTCCGCCTCCCGGAGGACGGCGGCGACGGCGTCCACCCCGGCCCGGAACGAATGCACGTTGTAGGAGACGATCCGGATCCGCACGGGCGAAGGCTACCCGCGCGGCGGCGTCAGTTCGAGATGCGCGTCCCGGCGTCGCCGGCCAGCGCCTTCGGACCGTCCTTGAGCGAGGCGATCACCGCTCGCTTCCCGCCGGCTTCGACGAACAGCAGGGCGGCCTCGACCTTCGGACCCATGGAGCCCGAACCGAGCTCGCCGGCGTCCAGGAGCCGGCGGGCCTCCTCCGGCGTCATCGACCCGATCACCCGCTGGTCGGGCGTGCCGAAGGCTTCGAACACCCCGTCCACGTCGGTGAGGATCAGGAGCGCGTCGGCCTCGACGTCGCGGGCCAGGATGCAGGACGCCAGGTCCTTGTCCACGACGCCCTCCACGCCCACCAGGCGGGGACCCTCTTCGACGACGGGCACCCCTCCCCCGCCGGCGGCGATGACGATGACGCCGTCGGCGACCAGCCGGCGGATCACCGGCGCCTCCACGATCGAGTACGGATGGGGCGACGGCACCACGCGACGCCACCCGGCGTCGGCGGGGGCGGGAGCCATCCGGTACCCCCGATCGGCCACCAGGCGCTTCGCCTCATCCTCGCGGTAGTAGGGACCGATCGGCTTCGTCGGGTCCTCGAACGCGGGGTCGTCCTTGGGCACGCGGGTCAGCGTGAGGATCGTGGCCACCGAACGTTCGGTGCCCAGCTCGTAGAACACGTCGCCGATGTTCGTCTGCAGCAGGTACCCGATCTGGCCCTGGCTCTCGGCGCCGCACACGTCGAGGGGCATCGGGGTGACATGGTCGACGGCGGCCTCCTGCTGAAGGAGGATCCGGCCGACCTGGGGCCCGTTCCCGTGCGACACGACGACCTCCCACCCCTGCTGGGCGATGTCGGCCACGACCTCCGCGGCGAACCGGGAGGCCCGGTTCATGGCCTCCGCCGTGTCGGGGTCTCCCTTCTGGAGCAGGGCGTTCCCGCCGAGGGCGATGACGACCCGCTGCATCGGACGGGCTACGCGAGCACCGGGGCCAGGGCGTCGGCCACCGTCGGCGAGCCCGCGGCCTCCTCCAGGTCGTAGCGGACCCGGGTCGCCGGCTTCTCGATGTGCACCAGCGCGCGGAGGTCGATCGGCGTGGCGATCAGCACGGCGTCGCAGTCGGTGGCGTTGATCATGTGCTCGAACTCGGCGAGCTGCTCGGCCGAGTAGCCCATGGCCGGCAGCACCGGGCCGATCTCGTACTTCGCGTAGATGTCCCTCATCGAACCCACGGCGTGCTCGCGCGGGTCGACGATGGAGGCGGCGCCGTGCTGCCGCGCGGCGACCACCCCGGCGCCGTACCGCATCTCGCCGTGCGTGAGCGTCGGGCCGTCTTCGATCACCAGGACCCGCTTGCCCGGGATGATCGCGGGGTCCTCCACGGTCACGGGGCTGCGCGCCTTGATGACCACGGCCGACGGGTTGACGGTGGCGATGGAACGCTCGACGGCTTCGAGCTGGTCCTCGGTGGCCGAGTCGATCTTGTTGATCACGCAGACGTCGGCGAGGCGAAGGTTTAGCTCGCCGGGGTGGTAGGTGAGCTCGTGGCCGGCCCGGAGCGGGTCCACCACGGTCATGTGGACGGTCGGCCGGTAGAAGGGATAGTCGTTGTTGCCCCCGTCCCACACGACGACGTCCGCCTCCTGCTGGGCCTGCTCGAGGATCGCGCCGTAGTCGACCCCGGCGTAGACCACGGTGTGGTTGTGGAGGTGGGGTTCGTACTCCTCGCGCTCCTCCAGGGTGACGTGGTGCTTCGTCAGGTCGTCGAACGTCTCGAACCGCTGGACCCGCTGGGCGACCAGGTCGCCGTAGGGCATGGGGTGGCGGACGACGACCGCGGTCTTCCCGTGGGCCTTGAGGACCTCGATCACCTTGCGGGTGGTCTGGCTCTTGCCCGAGCCGGTCCGGACCGCGCACACGGCGACGACGGGGACCGTCGCGTCGAGCATCGTGTCGTTCGGGCCGAGCAGGATCCACGAGGGGCCGGCGGCCATGGCTGTCGACGCGCGGTGCATGACGTACTCGTGGGAGACGTCGGAGTAGGCGAACACGACCTCGTCGACGTGCAGGTCCCGGATGAGGTCGGCCAGCTGGTCCTCGTCGTGGATCTGGATGCCGTCGGGGTAGCGAGGGCCGGCCAGCTCGGCCGGGTACTTGCGTTCGTCGATGAACGGGATCTGGGTGGCGGTGAAGGCGACCACGTCGCGGTCGGGGTTGTCCCGATAGAACACATTGAAGTTGTGGAAGTCGCGGCCGGCCGCACCCATGATCAGCACGCGTCGGGTCATGTCCCGCCTCTCTGGCGAAGTGGAGTGGGAGTCGCTCGAACGATAGGCCGCATGAGACTACGAGCGCCCGATAGGCTCGTCAAAGACGTTCCAGGATTCGGCACAGGTGCTCCGATCTGGACGCGGTGTCGTGCCCACCTCCGCCGAGGACTTCACTGGCGACTCTTGCCATCCCATCCGAGGAGGAGTAGACCGGCCCTCGGGGGAAGCGCCGGCCGCGCCAGTGGGCGAAGGGGGGATGGATACGCGTGAAGGCCATCCGGGCACCTCGTCGACCAGTGATGCTGCTCGTGGCGTGGCTCGCGATCATGTACCAGGGGACTGCGGCAGCCGGCACACCACCGCTCGCCGCTGCTCGCGTACCGTCGCTCCCGAGGGTCGGTTGCACGGGTGGTTGGCAGAGCCTGCCGATCAAGCTGGGGACGGCCGACACCCTTCGGTCGATCGCGGCGCGGTCACGCAAGGACGCATGGGTCGTGGGCAACGGCGTGGACATGAGGCATGGCCGGCTCAGCTCGCTCGCTTGGCGTTGGCGTGGCACCAACTGGCACCGGTTCGATCCTCCCAACGATCTGGGTCGAGACAGTATCCTCACGAGCGTTGCCGCGATCTCGACCGACGACGTCTGGGCCGTCGGCTACTCGGAGGACCGCAACTACGTTCGCCGTTCCCTCGCCGAGCATTGGGATGGGACGGGATGGTCGATCGTGCCGACGCCCGATGTGTCGCAAGCCGTCCTGACTGCCGTATCCGGGAGTTCGCCACGGAACGTGTGGGCCGTCGGCAACAGCGGCTCGGTGACCCTCACGGAACACTGGGACGGCAGGGCGTGGACGGTGGTCCCGAGTCCACCCGAGGCCGGGGGCTTCGTGACGGGCGTCGCCGTGACGTCACCGACGAACGCGTGGCTGGTCGGGACGTACACGTTCAACGACGACTCCCCACCGTTCCTGATGCGATGGGACGGGGTCCAGTGGACCGTCGTCTCGATCCCCCTCCCGTTCGATTCCTTCAGCTTCCTCAGCGACATCTCCGCAGACTCAACCGGGGACGCGTGGGCGGTCGGCTACGACCAAGAGTCCGGCGCAAGTACCTGGCGAGTCTTCACCGAGCACTGGGACGGTGCGACGTGGAGCATGGCGGGCGGCGTGAGTCCTGCGGCAGTGAGCGAGTTCCTTCACGTGTCGGCCCGATCTCCGACCGACGTGTGGGCTGTGGGCACGATCGGTGAAGACACCGTCAGCGGACTGACGGAGCACTGGGACGGTACGAGCTGGACGGTCGTCGACGACGCGGCGACGGCTCCCGGCGGCGATGTGGTGGCTCTTCGCTCTGGACGCGCGATGGCTCTCGGCGGACCTGGCGTCGAACTCTACTGCTGAGGCCTTTCCGCTCGCGGCGACCGCAACCAGCGGGGAGAGCTTCGCGCAGAAGTCGGACGCTCAGCTCGCAGCGACGGCCGGGAACGCCGGCCTTCCGGTCGGGGACGCCGACCTGAAGAGCCGTCACTGAGGGCCAGGCCCAACCTTCCCAAAGGGGACGCTCGGTGGAACGGCTCAGCGACCGCCTTTACAGCTGGGCCTCGGTCCTCGAGCCGAACACCCTCCAACAGGCCGAGGCGCTCAGCCGGCTCCCGATCATCGCCGGCCACGTGGCCCTGATGCCCGACGCGCACCTGGGGATCGGCTCGACGGTGGGGAGCGTCATCCCCACGAGAGGGGCGATCATCCCCGCCGCGATCGGTGTCGACATCGGGTGCGGCATGATCGCCGCCCGGACGGACCTCCGAGCCACCGACCTCCCCGACGGCCTGGAGCCGTTCGTCGACGCCATGCAGACCGTGGTGCCTGCGGGCCTGGGGAAGTGGCACGCGGAGCCGAAGCCGGAGGCCTACCCCTGGTGGGAGCAACACAGGGGCTCCGTCCGGACCCAGCTCACGGACCGCCAGGTGAAAACCCTCCTGATCCAACTGGGGACGATGGGGAGCGGCAACCACTTCTTCGAGGTCGCCCTGGACCAGCACCAGGCGGTCTGGATCCTCATGCACTCCGGGAGCCGCGGTATCGGCAACCAGCTGGCCAACCTCCACATGGACGTGGCGAAGCGCGAGTGCGAATTCGACTTCCTGGCGCTGCGCGGCCGGAAGGAGGACGGGTCTCTGGCCTGGCTCGAGGAGGGCACGGCCGAGTTCGAGGCGCACATCGCCGACATGAACTTCGCCCAGGCGTACGCCCTGAAGAATCGCTCGATGATGATGGACGCGGCCGTGGGCTGGCTCGCCGGATGGCTCGGGCGCGGCCGCGAGGTCCAGCGCGTGAACTGCCACCACAACTTCACGGCGCGGGAGGTCCACGACGGCGTCGAGGTCTGGGTCACGCGCAAGGGCGCCATCCGGGCGGGCGCGGGGGACCTCGGTCTGATCCCCGGCTCGATGGGCGGCCGATCGTACGTGGTCCGAGGGAAGGCGAACCCGCTCTCGTATGAATCCTGCGCGCACGGCGCCGGCCGGCGGCTCTCCCGGCGGGCCGCCAGGACCACGCTCACGATCGAGAGCCTGCGGGAGCGCATGGCCGGCCGGGCGTGGCAGGCGGGTTCGGCCGAAGCCCTCCTGGACGAACACCCCGAGGCGTACAAGGACA
>WNGK01010874.1_pt1 | contig 16516 bp, 17 predicted proteins | sample 5400601 | NCBI WGS metagenome assembly WNGK01 (sample SAMN13153376, study PRJNA577476) | soil metagenome | isolation source: 60 cm soil or saprolite under Garry oak tree replicate 1 | place: USA:California | collected 2016-06-15
GTAAGTGCTTCGACCAGGCGATGGCCGAGATCAAGCTGCCGGCGTACGAGAAGTGGGGAAATTACGCGCAATATCTCCCAGGGAACATCCAGCGCTTCTGCGAGTACTGGGGGCGCGGGTATTGAACATTACGCCGACCACGCGCTCCGGTGGACGAAGGGAGTGGGCAACAGGTTCCTATACTTCTTGTGCCTTTCGCGAACTGTTCGGCTTGGGGGTACCCTTCAGATCGCTGGATTCGTCATCGGGGCTCGTCTGATCAGGGCTCGTGCGGTCGGGGCTCTTCCGGTCAGGGCTCTTCTGCTTGGCGGACTCCTTGAGGTAACCGTCGACCTTTCCCGCAACCGCGGGATTAGTTTGCACGTTGATCAGTATCTCCTGGTACTTGTCGACGCTCATACCCTGCTCTTTCAAAGCTTGCACCATCTCCTCGGAGGCCGCCTGCTTCACCTGCTGTTGCGCGAGGAGCGTCAGCGCCAGCTTTGGAGCATAGGTCGTCTTGATGCGGTCGACCTCCAGCAGTGCCACCGCGAACGATCGCAATTCCGCATCGCTGTACGGGGCCGCGGGCTTTTCCGGGGAAGCGGATTGCTCGGGCGCGGATTCGTCGGATTCGGCCAAGCCAATGGGAGCCCATGCTATTCCGAGCAATGCGAGTGTCACTGTCAGAAATGTCGATCGGATCATCGCGATTCACCTAAGTGTCTAAGATAGAAGAACAAAGATAGAACCCAGAAATTGGAGTGCGGGGAAGCGGCAAAGTTCGACGGCGTGTTGCTCGAGAACCGTCGATGTGCCGCGCCGAGTGCCCGGCCGCGGCTCGCGCTTGCTCCGCGGCCAGCGGTTCCCACCATTCGGCTGTCAGCGAGACACTGGCAGCGCCTCGACGGTCTGTTTGAGCCTTCGCACCGCCTCCGCCGAATCCCGTTCCATGATCTTGCGCAGTTGAAGTGCGTTGACTAACGCGAAGAGCAGGTTCGGACCCCGATAAGTGAGTTCGCGCTGGAAGTGCGTGCCGTTGACGATGGGGCTCAGCGTGTACACGATATGTGCGCCGCCACCGCCTTCGCCGCTACCTTCGAATTCCCATCGGCGCGGAGCATCGACCGCTACACTGGTCCAGGTGGCGCGCCCTCGACCCCCTGCGATCTCGAAATCCTCGATCGTCTTCTCTCCGGGCTGCGGCGTACGATCTACAACGCCGGAAACCGCGCGCGATTGCGGGTGCCAGCGTGGCCAATTCACCGGCGCGCTCACATAGGCAAATACACGCTCAGGAGACGCCGCGATATCCGCGTCGTTGACCACTCGAGTGGCGACCACCGCGTCGGGCCAGCGGAGTGGAGCGAAGAGGGCGGCGGCAAGAACTGCGAGAGAACCTGCGGTCCACAGAACGATCCGCAACACCTAGAACCCGGCGGCCTGACCGTCGCGGCGCGGGTCGGACGCCGCGATGTAGCCGTCGTCGGTGCGTACGATGATCTGTCCGGCGCCGAAGTCCATATAGGCGTCGGAGATCGATGCGAACCGATGGCCCCGTGCGGCGAGCCCGTCGCGGACCGAGGCCGCGACGCCAGATTCGATATCGATCGAGACCCCTTCGTTCACTTTCCAGCGCGGGGCGTCGAGCACGGCTTGCGGTTGCTGGCGGTAGTCGAGCAGCCGCACCAACGTCTGCAGGTGGCCTTGCGGCTGAATCGGCCCGCCCATCACGCCGATGGTCGCGTACGGCTGTCCATCGCGCATGACGAAGCCCGGGATGATCGTGTGGAACGGACGCTTGCCGGGTCCGATGCGGTTCGGGTGGCCGGGTCGCAACGAGAAGCCCGTGCCGCGGTTCTGCAGGCTGATCCCCGTACCCGGGACGACGATGCCCGAGCCGAAGCCCATGTAGTTGGACTGGATCAGCGACACCATCATGCCGCCTGCATCGGCGGCGGTGAGATACACGGTCCCCGCCCGAGGCGGCGTCCCATGCTTGAAATCCTGCGCCCGCTCACGATCGATCAGCCGGGCGCGGCTCGTCAGATACGCCCGATCGAGCATCTCTCCCGGCGTGACTTCCATCGTCCGCGGATCGCTGACGTAGCGATAGACGTCGGCGAACGCGAGCTTCATCGCCTCGAGCTCGAGGTGCTGCACCTCCGGCGAGTCGACGGGATGCGCCGAGAGATCGAAGTGTTCGAGCATGCCGAGGGCCATCAGCGCCGCGATGCCCTGGCCGTTCGGCGGAATCTCGAGCACGTTGTAACCGTGGTAGTCGAGCCCGAGTGGCGCAACCCAGTCACAACTGTGCGTCGCGAAATCGTTCAGTGCATGCGCGCCGCCGTGCGCTTTCGCGTGGGCGACCATCGCCTCGGTCAGCTCGCCGCGATAGAACGTCTCGCCCTTGGTCGCGGCGATCTTGCCGAGCGAGGCTGCCAGCCCGGCCGAGGCGAAAACCTCGCCGATCGCTGGCGCTCGGCCCCGCGGCAGGAAGTGTTCGGCGAATCCCGGCACCGAGCCCAGGATCGGCACGGCCTTCGCCCACTTGTCGGCGACCACTGGGCTCACCGCGTAGCCGTCGCGCGCGTAGCCGATCGCCGGAGCGAACAGGTCCGCGAACGGGAGCTTGCCGTAGCGCTGCGACAGCGCGACCCAGCCCGAGACCGCGCCGGGAATCGTCACCGTGTCCCAGCCCGCGCGGGGCATCGCCTCGTAGCGCGCGAAACGCTCCGGTGTCCACGCGGCGGGAGCGCGTCCCGAGGCGTTGAGGCCGGCCAACTCGCTGCCGTCCCAGACGATCGCGAACAGGTCGCTGCCGATGCCGTTGCTGCACGGCTCGACGACCGTCAGCGCGATCGCGGTCGCCAGCGCAGCGTCGACTGCGTTGCCGCCGGCGCGGAGCATGGTGAGCCCCGCCTGCGTGGCGAGCGGCTGCGAAGTCGCGACGACATTGCGCGCGAAGACAGGCGAGCGGCGCGACGCGTAGGAGACGTTCCAGTCGAAGCTTGGATGAGAAGCCACTGCCGAAACTACGCTTTCGACTTTCGCATCACGTCTCGCTCTCTTCGAACACTTCCTCGCGCTTCTTGCGCAGGTTCGGCAGGACGATCAGCACCAGCAACAACGCCGCCGCCAGCAGCATCGCCAGCGAGATCGGCCGCGTCACGAACACCGTCGGGTCGCCGCGCGAGAGCAGGAGCGCCCGACGCAGGTTCTCCTCCATCATTGGTCCGAGCACGAAACCGAGCAGCAGCGGCGCGGGCTCGCACTCGAGTTTGACGAACAACACGCCGAGCACTCCGAAGGCCGCGGTCTGACTGACATCAAAGCTGGCGTTGCTGATCGTATACACGCCGATCGCGCAGAACAGCAGGATGGCAGGATAAAGCACGCGGTAGGGAACCTGCAGCAGCTTGATCCAGATCCCGATCAGGGGCAGGTTCAGCACCACCAGCATCAGGTTGCCCAGCCACATCGACGTGACCAGGCCCCAAAACAGCTGCGGGTTCGACGTCATCACCTGCGGGCCGGGCTGGATGTTGTGGATGGTCATCGCGCCGACCATCAGCGCCATGACCGCGTTCTCCGGAATGCCGAGCGTCAGCAGCGGGATGAACGAGGTCTGGGCGCCGGCATTGTTCGCCGATTCGGGGCCCGCGACACCTTGGATCGCGCCCCTTCCGAAGCGGCTTGGATCCTTCGCGACCTTCTTCTCGAGCGCGTAGGATCCGAACGAGGCCAGCATGGCACCGCCGCCCGGCAGCAAACCCAGGACCGAACCAATCCCAGTACCGCGAAGTACCGCGGGCCACGCCTGCTTGAACTGATCCTTGGTCAGCCAAAGGCTGCTGACCTTGCTGGTGACGAGCTCGCGTTTCTGACTGCCCTCGAGGTTGGTGATGATTTCGGCGAAACCGAACAAGCCCATCGCCACGCTGACAACGCCGATGCCATCGGTGAGCTCCGGGATCCCGAACGCGAACCTCGCCATGCCCGAGTTGACGTCGGTGCCGACGATGCCCAGCAAAAGCCCGAGCACGATCATTGCAATCGCCTTGAGCAGCGAACCGTGCGCGAGGACGACCGCGCCGATCAAGCCGAGGATCATCAGCGAGCAATACTCCGCCGGGCCGAATTTCAGCGCCAGCTCGGACAGCGGGATGGCGACGGTGGCGACGAAAACGGTCGCAATGCAGCCCGCGAAAAAGGAGCCGAGCGCCGCGATCGCCAGCGCGGCCCCGGCCTGCCCTTTCAAGGCCATCTGATGACCGTCGAGACACGTCACCGCCGACGACGTCTCGCCGGGCATGTTGAGCAGGATCGACGTCGTCGAGCCGCCGTATTGCGCGCCGTAATAGATCCCTGCCAGCATGATCAGGGCCGACACCGGTTGCAGGCCGTAGGTCGTCGGCAGCAGCATCGCAATCGTCGCCACCGGGCCGATCCCGGGCAGCACGCCGATCAGGGTGCCGACCAGCGAGCCGATCAGCGCGTAGAGGAGGTTGACGGGCGTCAGCGCGACGCCGAACCCCAGTGCCAGGTGGTTGAGCAGGTCCACGGTGATTGACTCTCAGCTGGACCAGGGGAGGATGCCGCTCGTCCACGGCCAGATCGGCAGCTGGAGCTTCAACCCAATGACGAACACACCCACCGCGAGTGCCGCGAGCAGGACCCCGCTGACCAACGCCTCCTTCGCCCGGAACTCGGTGCTCGCCGCGCTGGACAACACGATCAGCCCGATGGTGGAGAAGACGAGCCCGACGTGGGTGACGACCAGGCCGAACAGCACCACGCTGGTGATCACGACCACCGTCGGGCGCCATGGCCAGTGCGGGAGCGGGCTGCCCTGAAGACGCAGCGCGCGCAGCGCCAATGCCAGGCCCAGGACGATCAACAGGATGCCGAGGATACGCGGGAAGTAACCCGGGCCCATGCGCGCGGCCGTGCCCAAGGGGTAGGCGCTGCTGAGCACGATCGCGGCGATCCCAAACGCCAGGAAGATCAGACCCGCGACGAAGTCCTTCGGGTTGCGAATCGCCGGCATGCCGTTATTCTCCTGACTGCATGGTTCCGGGGTACCTTGCCGCGCGTAAGGATAGCATCCCGGCCCTGACGCGGGGCTGACGAAAAAAGGGCAGGCGCACACGCCTGCCCTTTTCCATCGCTGTCCGTCGCGATCGGGTCAGTAGCCGGCCTTGGCACGCAGGTCCCGGAGGTAGCGCTCGACCACCTGGCCCTGCAGGCGTTGCGCAAGCTGCGGCTTGACTTCGTCGAAGCTCGGCACCTTCGCGTCGCGGAGGTCATCGACCTCGATGACGTGCCAGCCGAACTGCGTCTGCACCGGCGTGGTCGTGAACTTGCCCTTCTGCAGCGCGACCATCGCGTCGGCGAAGGGCTTCACGAAGTTCGACGGCGTGTTCCAGTCGAGATCGCCGCCGTTCGCTTTGGAGCCGGTGTCCTTGGATCGCTCGGCGAGCTTCTCGAACTTCTCGCCTTTCTGCAAAGAAGCAATGATGTCCTTCGCCTCGTCCTCCTTTTCGACCAGGATGTGGCGGACCTTGTACTCCTTGTCGCCCATCTGCCCGCGAATAGCGTCGTATTCCTTGTGCAGCACATCATCGGGGACGGGGTGCGCCTTGAGGTAGTCGGCCATGTAAGCGCGCACGAGCACCGTCTGCGCCGAAAGATCCATTTCCGCCTTCATGCCGGCGCTCTTGTCGAGGCCCTGCTTCTTCGCTTCGCGCACGAGCAGCTCGCGGGTGTTGAGCTCGTCGCGGACCGCGGCGCGCAGCTCCGGTGTGTCGGGCTGGCCCTGGGCGGTCCGCTGCTTGAGCATGAATTCGAAAAACCCCGGCGGGTACAGATCCTTGCCCTTCGCCGGCGCGTCGGCCTTGGCCGGTGCCTTCTTGGGCGGCTCCTGGGCGAGCGCAGCGGGCGGAGCGAGGAGGAGCGCGGCGGTGGCCAGCGCGGCGAACATTCTGAAAAACATTTGCATGTTGGTCCTTTGCGGGTACGGATGGGGTCAGGAGTATTCTTCAGGCGCCAACGCCCTGATCGAAAGCGCGTGGATCGGGTGAGGAAGGAGATCGGCGACCCTTGCCATGACGGTCTGATGGCGTTTGAGTCGCGGCACGCCGTTGAACGCCTCTGACACGATCAGCAGCGAAAAGTGCCCGGCGCCCGACGCAGCTCCGGCGTGCCCTGCGTGGTCGGCGCTGTCGTCCTGGATCTCGAGCGCCACCGGCGACAAGTCGGAAAGGCGAGTCCGCAACGTGCTCGCGATGTCCATCACGGCCGCTCCGGCAGATAGCGGGCGACCGAGGCCACGGTTCCAACCGCCAGCAGGAAGAACAGCACCATGGCACCCCAGACTTTGAAGTTGACCCACGCTGCGGTCGAGTAGTGCGTTGCGACGTAGAGGTTGATGCCGCCCATGGCAAGAAGAAAGGCGACCCATATCCATGTCACGCGCGCCCACACCGGATCCGGAAGGGTTATGTCCTTCAACAGCGCGGCAATCAGGTTCCGGCGGAACCCGACTCGTCCCACCGTCAGGATCGCAGCGAACAACCAATAAAGGACCGTCGGCTTCCATTTGATGAAGGTCTCGTCGTGAAGGAGCAGCGTCGCGCCACCGAAGACGGCGATGATGGCGAGGCTCAGCCAGTGAACGACCTCCACCTTGCCGCGGCGCCAGCGAAAGTAGACGATCTGCGCCACGGAGGCGACGATGGCGACTCCGGTGGCGACGTAGATATCCCACAGCTTGAACGCCGCGAAAAAGAGGAGCAGCGGGAAGTAGTCGGCCAGAAACTGCATAACCTATTATTTTACCTTGGAATTTGACCTGCGTCCAAGACGAGCGTTGCCGCCCGCGGAGGACACCGCGAATCCGTCGGGGCCGTATGTCCTACCGGATCAACCGGCGAAATCTCTCCCAGTCGAAGGCCGGCCCCGGATCGGTCTTCCGCCCGGGCGCGACGTCGCTGTGGCCGGCCACCTCGGCGATCGGGTAGCGCCGGCGCAGTGCCCGCGTCAGGCGGGCGAGCATCGCATATTGCGCGGCCTCGTAGGGCACCGGATCGATGCCCTCCAGCTCGACGCCGACGGAAAAATCATTGCAGTGCTCGCGGCCCCGCCACGACGAGACACCGGCATGCCATGCCCGTTTTCCGCAGGGTACGAATTGCAGCAGCGCGCCGTCGCGGCGGATCATGAAATGCGAAGAAACTTTGAGGTTCGCGACTTGCGCGTAATACGGGTGCGCGTCCGGGTCGAGCCGGTTGGTGAAGAGCTCGACGATGCCCGGGCCGCCGAACTCGCCCGGCGGAAGCGAGATGCCGTGCACGACCAGCAGCGTGATCGCCGTGCCCTCGGGCCGGTCGTCGAAGTTGAGCGAGGGCACCTGTGCGGCGGCCCGCACGATGCCGTCGCGGTCGACGGAAATTCGCGCTGCTGGTTTGACGCGCTTACGCGGTACCGAACTCACGGCCCCGCATGATAGCTCAGGCCCGGGCGTCTGCCCTCAGCACATCAGCACGACAGGCCGGCCCCGGCGGCGGTCTGAGGCAATGAAAGATCGAAATCGAGATCCCAGTTGAACGGAGGTTTCTGACCGGCGATCGAGCCGGTGATCTTGCCGGCGAGCTTGCCTCCTTTCTTGAGCTCGCCCGCGAGTCGTTCGACCTTGATCTGTTTGTCGGTCGCCGGTTCGAGTAGCCACACATCCTGCGGCCCCAATGAAGGCACGGTTGCGTGCTTGAAGCCGATCTCGACCGACTTGGCGGTCTTGGGCGAAGGCGTCGGGCTGCCGCCACCGGGGCAAAATCCAAACTGCACCATGCTTCGCCCCTTTCGAAAGCGGTCGGCGCTGTTCGAGCGTTGGAAAGCGTCGCGCTCCTCGGCGCTGATCGGCGTGCTGCTGAACCAGATCGTGACGCTGTGGCTACCCTCGAAATACGCTACCTCGCAATAGGCGAGGTCGAACGCCTGCCCGCCCATCTGGCCCTTCGCCGTGCATTTGTTCTGAGCCCAGGCTGACTGGGTCGCGAGCAGCAGGACACTCCAAGCAAGCATACGAACGATTGTCATGACACCCCCTGAAAATGGAATCCGAGTTGGCCGCGTCAATCCGCAATCTCGTGCTAGTCGCGATCTCTCTGTCGCCCGGCGACGGGAGCTACGGTACCACACCTATTCTTGTCTCCACCGGCACATAGTGACCGAGGACCGCGAAGAAACAGCTCCCCTGCGTCGCGGCGAGTATGTCGCTCGCCTGGATCACGACGTCGAGAGTGTCACCAGCGTCCATGATCTCGTGCACTGGCAAGTTGGCGTTGAGAACCTTGCGCCTGCTCGAGCATGATGCTTTCCACCTTGCCCGCGCAATACGCTCGAGCGCGATTCATTCCGCCGCACTTCTCGCCGGCCGTCGATCGTCCCGGCGGGTGTTACACGTGCCGGCACTTCGGCGAGCGCGTCGATGTCGCGGTATGGTGTGTGCGACCAAGCCGCGAACACGTCCGATCGCAGGCCGAGCAAGGCTGCGCGTTTTAGGAACCCGAGCCAGGCGCGCAAGGGTGAACTGAACGATGCCAACCGACGCCAAGATCGCCTATAGCGCGTTCTGCGAATCGCCGTGGTATGTAGACATCATGTCGTAGACATCATGCGCCGCTGGAGACACTTGTTGGCGAAATGCTTGTCGCAAATCAACAACCGAGGCACCTCTTAAGCCTATGCTCTACGTCTCCGCAAGACGTTAAACGTACATGGGTGTCACGATCACAATTGCCGTCATTGGCATTATCGCTGCCGCGTTCGGACTGAGCTGCGTCATTGTCGGCCTAGCCGACGATTGGCGACGGTGGGTTAGGATCTGGCGCGCATATCGGTAAGCGCGCCGGCCGTTTCCAGCCGGTCGCGTGCAGCACCGCATCCAGTGGGAGGCCGATCGCGGCTGTGCGTTCTGCCAGCGTGAGCCGGGCGCTGACGATCATCTACCGCAGCCGCGGCCGGCCCGATTTTCTCCCTCTGAAAAACGAGCCGCGATCGACGCTTTTAGCGCCAGCGAACGGCGCTTTGGGTGCTACGGCACGAGCGTGATCGACCGCGTTCGCCTAAATAGCAAACGGCTCGCCGAAGCGAGCCGCTGTTTGGGTATGTGAATGATGCTGCGTTATTGCTTGCGCTTGCGCCGCGAGAAACCGAGTCCGGCGAGGCCGATGCTGAGCAGCGCGAGAGTGGCGGGTTCCGGGACACTGGAACGTTCCACCACAATCGACACCGTATAGTCATAACCAGACGCCTGCACAATGCCGAGTACATCAGCTAACTCGATCGGGGAAATCCATCCAGTACACCGTTCCCGGTCACGCTGCGAAGAAACGTAATTGGCAGCGTGGTGCCGGTCAGGATGGTGTCAAAGCCACCGATGCCGAGCCCCGCGAAATTTGAAATACTTGCCGAGACGCCCGTGATGACAAGGCCGCTAGAAAGAGATACGGCAAAGATGTCCGCGTCCCGGAAGCAAACGCTGATGGCAAGTACCAGCTCGGTGAACGGCTCTGCACAAACGCTGCCCGTCACCGTGTTCGTTCCGACGTCCAGGTTGCCAAGGGGCGTCGGGGTCGATTGGTTGTCCGAGAGGTCTGGCGGCTCTGTATAGGTAATGACAGTCGCCTCGCCCGGAGTGGCAACGAACGCGGCCAAACAAGCGCACGCCATCAACGCGCTGATCGAATATCGCATGATGATCCCCCGGGTCGGAACCTTGCAAGATAGGCGTAACGTCTAAGCATACGCCATGCCATTTGGGTTTTTTCTTGATAGCCTAAGGGCTTAAGGTTGTTCAGCACAGCGACGGACGGTAGCGGTGTAAGGCGAATCGACAATGCCGACCGGCTTAAAGGTCAGGCCGGCGACGGAGCGCACGCGTCGTCCTGCGTCGGCTCTTGCGAGTGGTGGAGCGCAAGCTTCAAAGGGGATTTGCCGACCTGCGTGACTTCAGGCGCGGTCGGCGGGACACCCCAAAGACTCAACTGGCATCGGCTCGCTTGGAGAACTATCGTCGGGGACCGATGCCAGATCGGGAGCTACCCTGCCCGCCCTAGAAAAGCCCCGACGATTTCTGAAAAAAAGTGCCAGCCACGCGGAGGAGGAGGAACCCGCTGCTGCCTCTGCAGTGCGCGCCATGATCAGTAGACGCACACTGCTACTTGATGCCGAGCCGCTCCATGCGATAGCGCATGGCGCGAAAGGTAATGCCCAGGAGCTTTGCCGCCGCCGTCCGGTTGTAGCGCGTCTTTTCGAGCGCCTCGTTGATCGCAGAGCGCTCGACGCGGTCGAGGTAGTCCTGCAGCGGCCACTTGTCGCCCGTGGGAAGCGCCGCGTCGGCCTCTTCGGGTGGCGGAGTAAGACGCAGGTCCTCGGCGGTAATCTTCTGGGGATCGGCCGCGAGCGAGAGTCCACGCTCCAGGATGTTCTCCAGCTCGCGCACGTTGCCGGGGAATGGGTACGCCTCCAGGGCGACCACCGCCTCAGCATCGAGCTTCGCCGGCGCGGCGCGCGAGAGCTTGTTCAGGATAGCCTCGGCGATGTTTGGAATGTCCTCGCGCATCTCGCGCAAGGAGGGCATCGACAGCTCGATCACGTGCAGGCGATAGAAGAGGTCCTGCCGGAATTCGCCCGCGTCGACCAGCGCGGGCAGCTTCTTGTGGGTGGCGCTGATGATGCGCACGTCGACCGGCTCCTCGGTCGTCGAGCCGACCTTGCGCACCCGCTTTTCCTGGATCACACGCAGGAGCTTGACCTGCATCGGCAGCGGCAGATCGGCGACTTCGTCGAGGAACAAGGTGCCGCTGTTGGCGGCCTGGAAGAAGCCGTCGCGATCGCCTTCGGCGCCGGTGAACGCGCCCTTACGGTAGCCGAAGAACTCGCTCTCCATCAGGTTCTCGGGGATCGCGCCGCAGTTGACGGGCACGAACGGCTGCTCGGCGCGCGGTCCGCCCAGGTGGATCATGCGCGCCGCGAGCTCCTTGCCGCTGCCCGAGTCGCCGGTGATGAACACCGGCGCCTGGCTCTTCGACAGCCGCTCGATCATCTGCCGCACCTGCACGATGGCCTGCGACTCGCCCAGCAGCTGATACGACGACGGGGCGGCCGGTTTCTCGGGTACCTTGAGCGCCTGCTTGACCAGCGCACGCAGCTGCTCGAGGGCGACCGGCTTGGCGAGGTAGTCGAATGCGCCCGCCTTGAGCGCAGCGACCGCGTTCTCGGCGCTGCCGAAGGCGGTGATCACGGCGACCGGGACGTCGAGTCCCTTTTCGGTGATGTGCTCGACCACGCGCAGACCTTCTCCGTCAGGCAGCCGCATGTCGGTCAGGCACAGATCGAAGGCCTGGCTGTCGAGGGTCTTGATCGCCTCGGCGACCGACTGTGCCCGCGTTGTGTCCAGGCCCATGCGCGAGAGGGTCAGCTCGAGCAGCTCGAGCAGATCCGGCTCGTCATCGATGACCAGCACCTTGGGCTGTCCTCGTTCGCGTGGTTTCCGGCTCATGATCGCCTCCCTCGATGCCAAGTCGCGCTATTTCTCGACCGGGTTCAACGCGCGCTTCACGGTGAGCCGGAAGTGCGCGCCGGGTCCCTTGGGCAGGAGTTCCAGTGCCGCACCGTTGGCGTCTGCCAGTTCGCGCGCGATATACAGGCCCAGCCCCGTGCCGCCCGGTCGCGTGGTGAAGAACGGCTCGAAAATCTGCCCCCGCAACTCGGCAGGGATCCCCGGCCCGTCGTCGCTGAGCTCGCATATTACGGCATCACCCATGTAACCGGGGCGTCCCTGGATCCGGATGCTCCCCTGCTTCTTCTGGCAGTGCTGCCAGGCGTTACGCACCAGGTTCCAGGTGATCTGGTTCAGATGACCGCGATCGAAGATCACCAGCAGATCGTCCGGGATATTCACGACTGCGCCGCCGGCCGGAATTCCCTCCGCCTGCACGATCTCCTCGAGCAGCAGGCTCATGAACTCCACGAGCGGAATGACCTCGGGCTGCTGTCGGTCGCGGCGGTTGAGTTGCAGCACCTCGCCGACGATCCGATCGATGCGTTTGGCGTTGTTGCGGATCATCGCCAGGAGACGCTGTCCTTCCGGCGCGACCGATCCGTCCTCCTCGAGCAGCTGCGCCGCCTGATTGATCGCCGAGAGCGGATTGCGCACTTCGTGCGCGATGCTGGCGGTGAGCCGGCCCATCGCCGCGAGCTTCATCTGCTGCGCCTCACCCTGCGCACGGCCCAGATCTTCGAGGTAGATGAGCGTGCCGCCGTTCAATCCCGCGCCGATGCGCACCAGCCGTACGCGCAACAGCCGCTGGGTGGCTTCGACCTTGAACGGCGGCAGTGCTTCGGAAAAATCCTCCTGCCAGCGTCGCCAGTAATCGTGGAGGGTGGAGCTGAACTCGGACAGCCGCATCCCGCCGCGCATGCGCCCGAACCCGCCGAGGAGCCGCGTCACCTGCGCGTTGTGGCCGCGCACGACGCCGTTCAGATCGACGACCAGCACGCCGTCCTGCATGTCCTGGATGATGAGGCGGTTGACCTGCTCGAGGTTAGCGACGTCGATGCCGCGCTGCAGCGCCAGGTCCTCGCTCGCCTTGGTGTAGCGGCCGAGCGCGAGCGCGATGCCGACCGTTGCGAAATAGCCGAAGCCCACCAGTCCGGTCTGGAACACCTGCGCGCCGGGGATGCTACCCTGGAGGAGACGCCAGGCGTCGAGCGAAAGCAACACGACGCTGGTCAGGGCCGCGTGGAAGAACGCAACCTGGGTGCGCATCAGCCAGCCGCTTGCCGCGAGCTGTGGGAAAAGCAGGATCGAGAGCTGTCCGGCCACGCTGCCGCCGGAGTAGATGAGCAGGGAGAGGAAGCACAGGTCTCCGCCCAGGAGCGTGAGCAGCAACGCCGGCAGCGGCAGGAGCTGGCTGTCGCGTTGCACCCATAGGAACGCGCTCAGGCCATAAAGAAAGTACAGCCCGGCGGCGGTGATGAAAGCGTTGGGCGCTCCGATCGAGAGGGCGCGCAGATCGAGAAACAGCGCGGCGCCGAGCAGCAACGCGCCGCAGACCGCGCGATACAGGCTCACGATCCACAGGATGCGTCGCGTCGAGTCGGTGATGAGCGACGGCAGCAGCGGCGGCTCGAACGGCGGAACGGCGGGGCGCGGCTGCATGATTGGCCTGCTCAAGCCGGGCCGGCGCACTCGCCTGCCGCGCAGGCGTAGCCGCCGCTGACTTCGCGCGCTTCCTTGCGCGGAAGGTACACGCCGCAGCGAATGCAGCGCACCATCGGTTCCGCACCGGGCTTGGCGCTCGTCGCTCGCGACGTGTTGCCGCCCTTCCGTTGCGCTCTGGCGTTGCGTATGCCGATCATCCGCAGCGCGAAGAGCACCAGGAAGATCAGGACCAGCCAGGCGATGATCTTCGCCATGACGGCTTAAACGACCTTGCCCGGATTGAGCAGACCGGCGGGGTCGAGCGCCCCCTTGATCCGTCGCATGAGCTCGACCTCGACCGCCGGTTTGTAGCGCGACAGCTCGTCGCGCTTGAGCTGGCCGATCCCGTGCTCGGCACTGAAGCTGCCGCCGAGCTCGGCGACGAGATCGTAGACGATGCGGTTGGCGCGCGAGCTCTCGGCGATGAATGCGACCGGTGAAACGCCCGCGGGTGCCGACAGGTTGTAGTGCAGATTGCCGTCGCCGAGATGCCCGAAGACAACGTAGCGCACGCCTGGGAATGCCGCATCGAGGCGCGTCTGCGCCTCCCGCAGGAATGGCGGGATCCGCGACACGGGCAGGCTGATGTCGTGCTTGATGTTCGGCCCGTCGCGGCGCTGCGCTTCCGTGATGTGCTCGCGCAGCGCCCACAGGGCGTCTGCCTGGGCGGCCGAGTGGGCGATGGTCGCGTCGCGCGCAGTCTGCTGCTCGATGGCTGCGCCGAGCGCGATTTCGAGCTGGGCGGACAACGGCGAGTCCGACGCCGGGTCTTCACCCTGGATCAGCGCGTACCATGGGGATCCGGGCAGCGGATCGGCGAACGCCGGGAACTCCTTGCGCGTGAGCTCGATGCAGTAGCGGGACACCAGCTCGAAGCCCGTGAGGCGATCGCCCAGCGCCTGGCGCAGCAAGCCCAGCAGCACGATCGCGGCATCGACGTCGGCAAGTGCCGCGAATGCGGTGGCCGACGTCTGCGGCTTCGGAAAAAGCTTCACCACGGCGGCGGTGATGATGCCCAGCGTGCCTTCGCTGCCGACGAAGAGCTGCTTGACGTCGTAGCCGGTGTTGTCCTTGCGCAGGCCTTTGAGGCTCTCCCAGACCCGCCCATCGGCGAGGACGACTTCCAGACCGAGCACCAGCTCGCGTGCGTTGCCGTAGCGCAACACCGCGGTGCCGCCCGCGTTGGTCGAAAGATTGCCACCGATCGTGCAGCTGCCCTCCGCGCCCAGCGACAGCGGGAAGAAGAAGCCCGCATCGTCGGCTGCTTGCTGCGCACGCGCGAGCGGAACGCCGGCCTCGATCGTGAGGGTCGCGTTGGACGTGTCGATCGCACGCACGCGGGCAAGGCGTGAGAGCGAAACGACGATCTCGCCTCCGCTCTCGTCCGGCGTCGCGCCGCCGCACAACCCCGTGTTGCCGCCTTGCGGAACGATCGGCACGCCGTGCTCGGCGCAGCAACGAACCACAGCGGCGACTTCGGCTGTCGTGCCGGGACGGACGACCGCACGCGCGCGTCCGTGGTACCTGTCGCGCCAATCGCTGACATAAGGAGCAACGTCGGCGTCGGACGTCAGCACGTTGATTTCGCCGAGGATGGCGCGAAGCGTGGAGAGCAATGGAGCGGCAGATTCCGCCATGGTGCGTTATATTAGCCGAAAAGGGGCGCACAGCCGCGATTCGCGGCCACGCCAGGAGTCAATGTCATGACAAAACCCACATCGATGCCATTCTCGCCGCAGCAGGCGCTCGAGTTCATGCAGAAGATGTGGAATCCTTTCGGGGTGCCGATGGCAGGCGTCATGCCGCCGGTCGCGCCAGGTGTGCCGCCGGCCGTGCCGTTTCCGAATCCCATGGCCATGTTCGCCACACTCGATCCGGCGGACATCGAACACAAGATCGGCGAATTGCGCGTGATCGAGAACTGGCTCACGATGAGCCTCAACTTCATGCAGATGAGCATCAAGACGCTGGAATTGCAGAAGGCTTCGCTCGAGGCGCTGCGTGCGGGCGCGGCCGCGGCGTCGAAGCCGGCACCGCAGCCGCAATCGCAGCCGGAGCCCAAACCCCGCCCGCATTCGCAGCCACATACCACGCCCCACGCGAAGCGGCCCAAACCCAAGGAGAGCGAATGAGCATTACCCTGTATTACGGATCTGGTTCGCCGTACGCCTGGCGCGCGCAGCTCGCGCTCGAACACAAGGCGCTTCCGTACGAGCGCAAGGTACTGTCGTTCTCGGCGGGTGACACGCGCAAACCGGAATTCATCGCATTGAACCCGCGCCACGAAGTGCCCACACTGGTCGACGACGACTTCGTCCTCTACGAATCCACCGCCATCGTCGGCTATCTCGACGAAGCGTACCCGGGACGCGGTGCGCCGCTGTTCCCGGGTGACGTGCGCACGCACGCCACGGTGCGTCGGTTGATGCAGGAAGTCGACAACCACACGATGAAGGCGATCGACGGGGTCACCGACTACGCTTTCTGGACCAAGCCCGAGGAGCGTGACCCGCAGAAGCTCGTCGACGGTCGCAAGGCCGTAACCGAGGAGTTCGCGCAGATGTCGCGTTACATCCAGGGCGAGTTTCTGGTCGGGCCATTGTCGGCGGCGGACTTCTGGCTCTATCCGCCGATCGCGTTCATGTATCGGGCCCGCGTGAAGCTGCCGGATTTCGACGCCGACGGATTGTTGACGCCGGAGCTCAGGGCCTGGAAGGCGCGGATCGAAGCGCTGCCGTATTTCGAGAAGACCGTTCCGCCGCATTGGAAGCAGTCGTAGGACCATGCGCCTGACGAGCACAGCCTTCGCCGACGGTGGCCGGATCCCCGGCGATCTGGCGTTCTGCGTGATCGATCCCGCCGCCCACGTCAAGCTGTCCCAGAACATGAATCCCGACCTGCGCTGGAGCGACGTGCCGCCGGGCGCGCGTTCGTTCGCACTGATCTGCCACGATCCGGACGTGCCTTCGCGCGGCGACGATGTGAATCAGGAATCGCGCACCGTTCCGGCCTCGCTGCCGCGAGTCGAGTTCTTCCACTGGACGATCTGCGATCTGCCACCTGACAGCGGGCCGATCGCGCGCGGCGAGTTCTCGCGCGCGGTTACACCCCGAGGCAAGCCCGGACCTGAGGCGCCGCGTGGTTCGAGGCAGGGCATCAACGACTACACGGGGTGGTTCGCGGGCGACAAGGACATGGCCGGCCAGTACTACGGCTACGATGGCCCCTGTCCGCCGTGGAACGACGAGCGCGTCCATCACTACGTGTTCA
>WNGK01011713.1_pt1 | contig 16513 bp, 15 predicted proteins | sample 5400601 | NCBI WGS metagenome assembly WNGK01 (sample SAMN13153376, study PRJNA577476) | soil metagenome | isolation source: 60 cm soil or saprolite under Garry oak tree replicate 1 | place: USA:California | collected 2016-06-15
TAGTCGGCACCCGCAAAAGCTCGAATCGCGTCAAAAGATTCCCAAAACGTGGCAAAACACAATGCGTGATTTCGCCTTCGGTTCTAGGGAAGACGTAGACATCGCGATTTCCCGGCGTCGCTCGATAGTCGGCAAGACCTCTCTGCAACAAATAACGGTAGTACGCATCTGCCTTGCTCGTAGGTACGCGTCCATGCCAACTGCACGCGATTATCGGCGAGCATTAATGATAATTGCCCTGCCAAGCTGCGTCATTGTCGCGACGATCCCACGCCACGTCGTTGAGTCAACATATAGCCGACCAGCCCCAGGACGGCAGGGTTGATTAATGGATTGCAGCGGAGGCTTTCGTGCTTAAGGTGCGCTCTCCGATTCTTGATATGCTTCACATGTTCCTGGCTCAGGCACAAAGCGCGGCCCCTCCAACGAGCCCGGGCGGCGGCATCGGATTTTTTGTGCCGTTCATTTTCATCTTCATCATCATGTATTTTGTCATGTTCCGGCCGCAGAAAAAGCGCCAGGAACAGCAACAGAAATTAATGGCGAGTCTAAAGACCGGGGACCGCGTAGTGACCAGCGCTGGCATTCACGGCCTTATCTCCAACGTAAAAGACGCCACGGTAATTGTGAAAGTGGCTGACAACGTAAAGATCGAGATGGAAAAATCAGCCGTTACAACGGTCTTAAAATCAGCGGAGAGTTGAATGAAGTTGAAACGTTAGACGGTTGAACCGATGGCCCAGTCGAAAATCGAAAATCAAAAATCAAAAATGTAATGACTCCCGCATTTACATTTTTCATTGGACTAGCCATGCTGGTCCTCTTCGGCTGGTATTTCGCGACCGATCAGGGCCTGCGAAAGCGTCTGCTCGCATTAACGCTGACCGCCTTGCTCGTCGCGTTCAGCATTGTCACGATCTGGCCCCCCGAGAAAAAGATCGCGCTTGGCCTCGACATTCAAGGTGGCACCTCCTTTCTCATCCGGCTCGTACCCGGCGATAAGACGATCAACAAAGGCATGCTCGAGCAGGCCGTCGAGGTCATCCGAAAGCGCGTCGATTACTTTGGCGCGAGCGAACCGATTATCAGTCCGGTCGGCAACGATCGCATTCTCGTCCAAATCCCGGGACTCGACACTGCAAAAATTCAGGAGGCCCGGGATCAACTTTCGCGCGTCGCGAAGCTCGAGTTTCGCCTGGTTTATCCAGATGAAGGGCAACGCCTGAAAAAGATCGACGCTGGCCAGGACGTGATCCCGCCGGAGTACCGTATCGAGGCTTACAAACACGCTGCCGAAGGGAATGAAAAACCAATAGAGGAACGTTTGCTGGTAAAAAAGAAAGCCGACCTCGGCGGTGACCGGGTTTCAGGATCGAACGCTTACTACGGCAACGAGGGCTGGACCGTGCAGCTGAAGTTCGACAGCGAAGGCGCCAAGAAGTTCGGTCAGATCACCGAGCAATACAAAGGCCACCGCTTCGCAATTGTTCTCGATGGCCTCATTCAATCTGCGCCGGTCATTCGCGATGCGATCTATGGCGGCGACGCTGTCATCACCGGAAAATTCTCGGAAGAGGAAGCGCGCGGTCTGGCTAGCGTGCTCGAGAACCCCTTGCAAACACCGGTGAGCATCGAGGAGGAGCGCAGCGTCTCGCCCACCCTCGGGATGGATTCGATTCGCGCAAGCATTCTCGCCGGCTTGGTTGGGCTCGTGATCACGCTCGTCTGCGTGGCGATCTATTACAAAATTCCCGGCCTCGTCGCGAATCTCGCACTCTTGATAAACATCGTCCTGCTTATCGGCGCGCTGACGATGTTTCACTTCGTCCTCACATTACCGGGAATTGCTGGCATTATTTTGACGATTGGCCTTTCGGTGGATGCGAACGTGCTCATTTACGAACGATTGCGCGAAGAAATGGCTCTCGGAAAATCGCTCAAGGTCGCAGTAAAAGCGGCCTACGAGAAAGCTTTTAGTTCCATCTTTGACGCCAACGTGACGACCCTAATCACGGCGGCGATTCTGTTTTGGAAGGCGAGCGGCCCGGTCAAGGGCTTCGCCATCGCCCTTACCCTTGGCATTTTGGCCTCGTTGTTCACGGCCCTCATCGTCGGCCGAAACTGTCTCGGCTGGTTTGTCGATACGGGAAAGTTGAAGCGCATCTCGATGTTGCATTTGATTTCATCGAAGAACATCAATTTCCTCGGCAAAGGCTTTATCGCGTGCATGTGCTCGCTCGCGCTGCTCTCGGCCGGCGGGATGGCATTTTATATGCGCGGCGATCGTAACTTCGGTGTCGATTTTCGCGGTGGCGACCTGATCACATTGAGCGCGCCGAGCAAGATCGACATCGGACAGGTGCGTAATGCCCTAAAGCCAATCGGATTTGCCGACGCATCAATTCAGGAGTCCGCCCAAGGCGGCAAGAGTTACATCACTATCCGCACTCCGTTGAACACAAGTGACAAAGTGGAAAAGCAAATCATCCAGGCGAACCCAAGCGCCGGCTTTAACGTGGAAGGCTCGGAGCGCGTCGGCGCGCTCGTCGGCGGTGAGCTCGCGAAGAGCTCTCTGATCGCGCTTGGTCTCGGCATTCTCGGCATCTTAATTTTTGTAACCTTCCGCTTTGAACTTTCCTTCGCGGTTGGTGCGATTGTCGCTCTCTTGCACGACGTGCTGATCACGGTCGGCATGTTCTCGCTGCTTGGCCGCGAGCTGACCCTGACGATGGTCGGCGCCGTCCTAACGATCGCTGGTTATTCCATCAACGACACCATTGTCGTTTACGATCGGATCCGGGAAGGACTGGCCAGTGGACGGCGTGGGTCCATCGAACAGATCATGAACGAAAGCATCAACCAGACGCTCAGCCGCACGATTCTTACAAGCACGGTGACGCTTATCCCCATTTTGTGCTTATTTTTCTTTGGCGGCGCGGTGCTGCGCGACTTTTCCCTCGCCATCATTATCGGCGTGGTCGTCGGCACTTACTCCTCGATCTTTATCGCCTCGCCCATTGTTCTCTGGTGGACCCGTGCTCGCGGTGGGAGCGCCACGGCCCTCCGGCGAGAAGTCACGCAAAAGGCGACTGCAGCCAACCCGCTCGCGCATTAGGGCGCAGATCGTTTGCCTTTCCCATTCCGGCGCGCCGCCGCGGCAGGGGCGGCATTCTGCGATGGGAGATCACCGACAGTGACCACGGCTAACCCCTTGCCTAGCGTGGCAGGGGGCAATTTTCGCAAAAGTTGACGAGGTGGCCTCGCCCGCGTAGGCTCGGCCCCGTCAGCCACCCAATTTCTAAACCGAGGACAGGAGTGATTATCGATGCCAGAAGTGATCGTTCGTAAAGGTGAACCGGTCGATCGCGCGTTAAAGCGGCTCAAAAATAAGCTGGATGCGGAGGGCATTCTCGAGGAAGTCCGGCGCCTGCGCGCGTTCGAGACGCCCTCGCAAAAAAGCCGCCGCAAAGCAAAAGCCAACGCCAAACGTGGTCGAACGAAGTTCCGATTCAACCCCTCCTAACAATTTGATTTCGGATTTCGGCTTCCGGAACTCGACGTTCTAACTTTATTGGTTGGCAGGCTTGTCCGCCGAGAAAAACTTGTGGATTGCTTGCACTAATCCGTCGATGTCGTGGCGACGCGCTTCGATATCTATGTTCAAGCCGTGATCGCGCGCAGTCTTTGATGTGATCGGGCCGATGCTCGCGACTTGCATTCCCTTCGGCCACGTCAGCCCAAGCGCGACAAAATTTTCCACCGTTGAAGAGCTGGTAAACGTGATCAGGTCGGCGCCTTCTTCCAGTAGCTGCCGGCGTGCGCCGGTAATGTCACGGGTCTCCGGTACCGTGCGATAGGCGAAGCCTTCGTCCACAATTGCTCCCAAAGCTGAGAGCTGTTTTGGAAGCACATCCCGCGCCTTTTCTGCGCGCACCAGCAGAATCCGCAAATTCTCGACGTCGCCCTGTTTCTGAAACTCACGCACGATCGCTTCCGCAACGAATTCCTCCGGCTGAAGATCGACATGCAGATGAAAGTCTTTCACCTGCTGCGCCGTAGCCGGGCCGATGGCTGCGATCCGCGCCGCGCCGATCTCGCGGGCGTCGTCATAGAGCTTGAAGAAAATTTCGAAGAACGCTTCGACGCCATTCGCGCTCGTGAAAACGATCCAGTCGTAAGCGTGCGCGTCCTGCACCAACTCCGCGAAGGCGCGCAAATCGGTCGGAGGTTCGATTCGGATCGTCGGCAGTTCGATCACGTGGGCGCCGAGGGCGCGCAGCTTGTTGCTTAACGCGCTCGCCTGTTTGCGCGTTCGCGTAACGACGATCCGTTTTCCCGAAAGCGGCCGCTTCTCATACCAATTCAGGTCTTTACGCAACTTGACAACTTCACCGAATACCGCCACGGCTGGCGCCTCGAAGCCTCGGTCGATAGCGCGTTGGGCAATGTCCTGAAGAGTTCCGGTGAGCGTTTCCTGACGGCCAGTAGTAGCCCAACGAACGAGCGCCACCGGCAAATCCGCACGCACGCCTTGCTTGAGCATTTCGCGCGTAATTGCTTCAAGACGTTCCACACCCATCAACATCACTTGGGTGCCGCCGAGTTTCGCCAGCGCCGCGTAATCGATCGCGCTTTCAGGCTTCGCTGGATCTTCGTGGCCAGTAAAAAATGTAACGTGCGAATTCTCCGCGCGATGCGTCACTGGAATTCCCGCGTAGGCCGGTCCGGCAATTGCCGACGTTACCCCGGGCACGATTTCAAATTCAATTCCTGCGTCAACGACTGCCTTTGCCTCTTCCGCGCCGCGTCCAAAAACAAGTGGATCGCCGCCCTTCAATCGAACGACCTGTTTCCCTCCGTCCGCTTTTTCGACCAATAACGCGTTGATTTCTTGCTGACTCAGCGTGTGCTCACCCGCCTTTTTGCCAGCGAAAATCAATTCCGAGTCGGCTCGGGCCCAGCCGAGCATTTCCGCATTTGCAAGGTGATCGTAGACGATCACATCCGCCTGCTCAATGCATTCCTTGGCCCGCAATGTCACCAAACCGAGATCGCCCGGACCTGCTCCAACGAGATAAACCTTTCCGTTCTCGTCTTTGCTCTTGCTTTTACTCCTGCTCTCCATTGATCTGTCGCACCAGCTCCGCGGCGATACGCTCGCCATCGTCGCGCTCGCTTTCCACTTTGCCTGCGCGCGGCACCCTCGAACCGTGCTTAAAAACCTGCGCGCGTAATTTCATGATGTCGTTCTCAATTGTCGCCAGCACGCCAACCGGCGATTGGCAGTCACCTCCTAAGAGACGCAGGAATTCTCGCTCTGCGCGCAAGCAAAGCAACGTCTTGTGATCATTCGCAAGATCGACAATGGCTTTTGCGCTTTCATCATCAGCACGGATTTGAAGGGCGATAATCCCTTGCCCGCCTGCGGGAAGAAAGATTTCGCGCGGAAGAATCTCAATAAAGAACTGCCGGCCTTCGAAACTGATTTGGTTCTGCGCCAGCGAGAGTCCAAGCCGCTCAAGTCCGGCGCGGGCGAGCACGATCGCATCCCAATCGTTCTCCGCGAGTTTGCGCAAGCGAGTTGGCACATTGCCGCGAAGATCGACGATCTTGAGGTCCGGACGTTTGCAGGAAAGCTGATGTTTCCTTCGCACACTACCGGTCGCGATGGTCGCACCTTCCCGAAGCGAGGTTAAACCGCCCGGCTGTTTCGCAACCAACACGTCATCCATTGGTGCACGCGGAAGAACCGCTGCGATCTCTGCGCTCGGGTTCGTTTCGCTCGGCAAATCTTTCGCACTGTGCACTGCAACATCAACATCCCCGGAGAGGAGGGCTCGCTCGATTTCTGCGGTAAACAGTCCTTTTCGTCCCTGGCGCATGTCTCCAGTTTTCGGGTGCGATTCATCACCGCCGGTCCGAATGATTTTCGTTTCGATCGCAAGATCCGGCCATTTCTCGCGCAATTGCTCCTCCACCATCCGCGCTTGGGCTCGAGCCAGTTCGCTGCCGCGCGTTCCGATTACGATCTTATTGACCATCCCGACAATGTAGCGTCGGTATTCTGTAGGGGAAGCCGCTGGCTTCCCTCGTCACAATTCCGAGGTGCGCAGCGGAGTTTCTCCCAACGCTCGATGGTCGGTACTCGGCGTTTTACAATTTGATTTACGGGAAATCGATTTACCAAAATCCGCGACATGTTCGGCGATGATTGCTTCCGCGACGCTGATTTGCTGGCGTCTAAGCGCAAGCGATTGCTCCGCGACCGATTGCAGGGAATCGATGTCGTAAAGATAAACGCCCTCCATTTCATTTACGTTTGGATGGACGTCACGCGGCACCGCGATATCGATAATGAAAAGGGGACGATCGATGCGATCGCGTAACATCGGTGCAAGGTTTTCCGGAGTGAGCAAAGGCGTTTCGGAAGATGTCGATGTAATCAAGATATCGATTGCGCGACATTGCTCCGGCCAGTCATCAAATCGAACAGCCTGACCGCCGACCAGTCGTGCCAGTTCCTGGGCGCGCTCACTCGAACGATTGCTCACGTGTAGGTCGGTCACGCCGCGAGAAACAAGGGCCCGTGCCGTGCGTTCACTGGTTTCACCTGCGCCCAACACAAGCACTTTTCGATTGCTCAGTTGGCCGAAAATTCTCTGGGCAAGATCAACCGCGACCGACCCGACCGAGACCGAGCCACGCGTGATTTCAGTATGCGTGCGAACTTGCTTGGCCACGCGAAACGCTCGTTGGAACAAACGGTGCAGATAAGGTCCGGCCGCACCGGAGGCGCGCGCCGATTCGTACGCCTTTTTCGCCTGGCCCAGTATTTCAGTCTCGCCTACCACCATCGAATCGAGGCCTGAAGCAACTCGAAAGAGGTGCTGCGCACAGTCCGCGTCTTCGTATCTGTAAAATTCCGTTGCGTCTTCGCGAGATTCGTTGTCGGTCTTGCGCGCGAGGCAGCGTGCGATCTCTTTTGTCGGCACGCGCGCCTCGGCGGCGCCATAAACCTCCACGCGATTGCACGTGGTAAGAACCAATGCTTCCGCGCATCCTGCCCGGCGCAGGATGCAATCGGTCTCAGCGTGGCCAGCGAAACGTTCGCGCGTTTCCACGTTCGCGGTGTGATGGCTTAAGCCGACACAGAAAAGGTTCATGGCAACGGGTGCGTTTGCGCGGTGAAGGTGATACCCCAAAGAAGTGTCAGCGCAGCGCTAAATCCGATGATGCATAACGCCGCCACGTGTTTCGGCGCAAGCCGGCGAAGATGCCGGCCCTGCAAGATTGCGCCGTAAAGCAGCCAGACACCAAAAGCACAGACTACTTGCCCATAGGGTAACGGACGCCCAACGAAGAAACCGCTCACCAGTCCAATCGTATAAAGCGCAAAGCCCCACCAAAGAAGTCGCGTGATTGCTCCGAAAAGATCGGTCAGCGGCGGAAGATGATAAAAAATCGAATGCAATTGATGCGTCTTGAGCTGGCGCTCCTGCACCAGATACATCATCGCTGCGATGCAAGCGAGCGCGAACGCCCCGTAGGACACCAACGAAATCGAGGCGTGAAATTCCAGCCACGGATTGGCCGGCAATTTCACCGGATGCCTGACGTCAATTGGCGTAATCAAAGCAAAACCTTGCAGCAAAACGACCAGGGGCGCCGTAAATGCGCCCATCAGCGACAGGCGATAGGCCGGGCCGACCAACATGTAAATCAGCGCCACCGACCACGCGAGAAAGATGAACACCTCGAACAAGTTCGTCAGCGGGCAGCGACCGAGCGTGTGACCGCGAATTGACAAAAATGCCGTCTGAAAAATAAATCCGAGTCCGATTGCGAGAAAATTGAATTGTCCCGGCCGGAAAATGCCCGCCCGTAAAGCGACAATGGTCCGCACGACTGCCGCGAGAAAGCAAAGCGTCGAAAGGATGAGAAGGAGTCGATCCACCAAGAAAGTTAAGTGTAAAAGCTGCGCAGGAGCTTGGCAAACCGTCGTTTCCTTGCGCTTTCGCGCAGAAATCTTTACAACCGTCGGTCAATATGAACATCAAACGTCTTATTCTTGCCATTGTCGTCGCATTTATCGTTCTTTGGGTGACTGATTTTCTTATCCACGGGATCTGGATGACGCCCGATTACCGCGCCACGCAACAGCTCTGGCGCACCGATGTCGAAATGACATCCCGCATGGCTTGGATGCTCGGCGCTCAACTTTTGTTCGTGATCACTTTCGTGATCCTTTGGGCAAAAGGCTTCGCCGAACGCACGAGTAAGATCAGTTGCGCCGTTGGCTACGGCGTCCTGATGGGCCTCTTCTCGGGAGTCTGGGCACTCATCATGTATGTTGTCGTGCCAATGCCTGGCTCAATTGCTGCGAAATGGTTTTTCGCCGGCATCGCGCAAACTATTCTACTCGGCCTCGTCACATTCTGGATTTACAAACCCGCGGCGCCCGCGGTCGAGACGTAATTTACCAGGAGCATGCGGTCCGTTGACGTTTGGTAACGGAACGCTAGCATCCCAGCGGTGATGGCGGGCTTAATCGACAAATTGCGCGCGGGCGTTCGTGACGTTCCTGATTTTCCGAAAAAGGGAATCGTTTTCAAAGACATCACCCCGATCTTGAGCGATCACGCCCTGTTTCACGCGTCGATTGACTTGTTTTTAGAGCGCTGCCGCGGAAAAAAGATCGACAAAATCGTCGGGATTGACGCACGCGGATTTCTTTTTGGATCGACAGTCGCGTATGAGCTGGGCGTCGGGTTTATTCCGATCCGGAAGCGCGGAAAATTGCCCTATAAGGCGGAGGTCGCGAAGTACTCGCTCGAGTACGGGGAAGCTGAAATGGAGATGCATACCGATGCCATAACGGCGGGCGAACAAATTGTGCTAGTCGATGATCTCCTCGCAACGGGCGGAACCTCTGCTGCTGCTGCCGCCCTCATTAGTAGGGCCCCGAGCAATTCGATTGCGCGGGGGTCGGGCATGTGCGCGCAACGCAGCTCGATTCGGGCCGGTTTGCCGGCAAGCTCCGGATGTTCACTCGCCATCTCGCCGTCGAGCAAAAATGAAACGTAAGCGTTGAACCGATCCTGCAATCCGAGCAATCGCGCGTCTGAACCGTCCCAGTCGTCAGGTTCGCTCATCACCAGGACGACTTCGCCTGTTTTAGTATCGTGCGCGATCACATCGATCACGCCCGTCCGATCTGTAGCTCTTGCAGCTTGATGCTTGCTATTCATTCGGCCGATTCAAGGTTAGACGTTCGATGTTCGGCGTTGGATGTTCAAGCAAGGAAGGCGGTTCAGTTGAATTGCCTTGTCAAAACTCCGAGTGAGAAACATCACCGATGATCTGAGTGCCGACGAGGTTCGCAATCTTTTGAAGCTCGAGCCGCACGCAACGTGCGGGTTCGTGCGCGTGACCTTCATCAGTGAAAAGCAAATCGCACCGGGGCGGGTTGCCCGCGCCATTCGCCGATGGACGGCCTGCCGGCTCCGCGCTCTATTTCATGGTGACGCCCGGCGCACCGGTACGGCTGCATCGCATCCGCAACGACCAGCTTTATCATTATTATCTCGGTGATCCGATTGAGGTGTTGATGTTGCGCATCGACGGTACGACCGAGCGGATTGTCGTGGGGCCGGACCTGCGCGGTGGGCAGCTCGCGCAACTTCTAATCCCCGGCAATACTTTTCACACCGCGCGCAATCGGGCGTCGGCGCTGGTTTCTCGGTGCGAGCACCGAATGGCCAGGCGTAGAGCCCACGGATGTCGAGATTGGCGATATCGACATCCTGGCGGCGAAATATCCGCAGGCTGCCGCCGATCTGCACACGTTTTCGGCGCCAATACTGGAGGGACGCGCTCCGTCGCGCCCCTAATATTGGGACGAAACAGAGTTCGTCCCTCCATGTTTGAATTGAAGCGTTGCTGACGAACGCTAAGTTTCGGCGTGGCCAAGATTAAGCACAGCCGCCGATTGACCTTGCTCGGACGAAGCGAGGCAAAATTGCCCGCATCACCAGCGGAAGCGCGATTGGAAACTTTCCCAAATCCGGCGCGACGAAATTATCGGATTCATTTTGAAACCGATGATTTCACATCGGTTTGTCCAGTAACCGGCCAAGCCGACTTCGCCAGGATCGACATCGATTACGTGCCGAATCGTTTCTGCGTCGAAAGCAAGTCTCTCAAGTTTTATCTTGCATCGTATCGGAGCGAGCGCGCGTTCAATGAAGCGGTCACGAACCGCATTCTGGACGATTTCGTGAAAGCGTGCGCGCCGCGCGAGGCGATCGTGACCGCGCAATTCTCGGCGCGCGGCGGGATCGCGCTCACCGTGCGCGCCGAATATCCGGATAAGACTGTTCGCGCAAGAAAGATGGGCCGCGATGGCCGATGAAACGCGCAGTTGTCCTTTTAAGCGGAGGAGTCGATTCGACAACGACGCTGGCCATTGCAATCGAGCAAGGCTACGAAGCGTATCCTCTGTCGCTTGATTACGGCCAGCGTCACCAGATCGAGATCGATGCGGCTCGTCGAATCGCCAAGTCGTTAGGCGCAAAAGAGCATCGTGTCGCAAAGATCGACATGCGTGTCTTTGGCGGCTCGGCGCTCACAGACGATGTCGACGTACCGAAAAAGCGATCGGAAACAGAAATCGCGCATGGAATTCCGGTCACCTACGTCCCGGCGCGCAACACCATTTTTCTCGCTTATGCGCTTGCTTGGGCTGAAGTGATTCCGGCCGCTCATATTTTTCTCGGTGTCAATGCGATCGATTACAGCGGATATCCGGACTGCCGGCCTGAATTCCTCGAAGCGTTTGAGACTTTGGCTAACCTTGGAACCAAAGCCGGTGTCGAAGGCACGCGCTTTCGCGTTCACGCTCCGTTAATCAGATTTTCCAAATCCGAAATCATCCGCAACGCCGTCGAGCTCAATGTCGATCTTTCGCTCACGCACAGTTGTTATGATCCATCGCCGGAAGGTCTCGCGTGCGGAGGATGCGACTCCTGTCTCCTGCGGCTCAAAGGTTTTCGCGAAGCCGGAATAAAAGATCCCATTCGTTACGCGTCAAAATGAAACGGCTGCTCAAGATTTTCGTTCTTTCGAAAAGCGAACAACGCGTCGTCGTGCTCATCGTTCTCGTGTTGATCGTGGGTGCGTTGCTGGGATATCAACGTCGTGCTCATCAATTTCCGGTTCAGCCGACAACCGCGACCGAGCTGAAGGCGTCACCGAGTCCCGCGGAAGCCGAGAATGAACAATAGAATTCAATCCCGGCCTAACCCGGGAATTCGCCCGTAGCCAACAAAAACCGGACTGATCTTGGCGTCGTTGCTATTCGGCGGCGGTGGCAATTTGAAATCGAAAACACTGACGCCAAAGCGCTGCTTGCCATCGTAAGTGCGACCGTCACTCGCTCCGATCATGATGCGCTTTTTCGTTCCTTTTTCGCGTCCCAGATAAATCATGGTGTGCGTGACCGGCGGATCCCGATCGATATTGTAAGTGCCGCTCCAAAAGAGGAGGTCGCCCGGCTTGAGCGCATCGAGTTCGAACGTATCCGCATGCCGGCTTAACACCGCATCGAAATTTCCCGCCTTCCGCACCCAGATATACTGCTGGCTTGAATCGCGCGGCACATCGGGAAATCCGTTTCGCCGGAGAACGTAATAAACGAAACCGGAGCAATCCATGCCGCCGTTTACGGGATCGGCGGAGCCATATGCGTAACCGAGGTTCTGCTTTGTCAGCTCGAGCCCGGCGTCGATAATTTGGCGCACTTTCGACGGGTAAGTTTCATAGCCCACGATTTCGTTGGGGGAAACCGTCACATTGGGCGCGCCTTTTTTCTCCGGAGTAGGATGCGCGGTCACTGAAGGCATCGCAGTCGGTTGCGTAGTTTCGGTTGCACTTGGTGACGGCGTTTCCTCCGGCGTGGCCATCCCGGATGGAGATTCACTCGGGCTGGGACTGGGAGATCTCTTTTTATGTTTTCGTTTTGTTTCCGGTGTTGGACTCGGTGACGGAGTCGGCGAAGTCTTCTTCTTTTTCGGCGAAGCGGTCGGCGATGGACTGACCGTGGATTTCTTCGCTGAGCGCTTTCGATGTTTTCGCGTTGGTGTGGGCGTTGGTGTCGCCTCGAAAACCCTCTTAATTTTCGCGCCTAACGACTCTTCGGCCGCATCAGCGGCGCCAACTGTGCCGAATAACATCGCGACAATTAGAAACGCCCGAAGCATCATTTTAGAAGTGATGGAGTTTGTAGGGGTTTCTGTGAAACGCCGACTCCCCCGGCGTCTGACACAGACGCCCTACAATCCACATCGCAATGGATAAATTTATGGAATTGATTTGGTCGCGGGAATAAAGATCAAAAGATCAGCCGGCGAGTTCGTGAAGAATCGCTTTGTTTAGGCGAATGCCACCTTCGAGATTCTCGAGAGGGAAATTCTCGTTCGGCGAGTGCGCGCGACAATCCGGGAGCGCGAGTCCCATCAGGAGCGTTTCGATGCCGAGGATGCTGCGGAATTGCGAGACAATCGGGATGCTGCCGCCTTCGCGAATGAGCGCTACATCCGCGTTGAAGGCCTTGCGCAAAGCGCGTTGTGCGGCTTCGCCGATCTGTGAATGCGGATCAGTGAGATACCACGGCCCGCTATGACCATTGGTAATTTCGAGCGTCACGCCTTTCGGCAAATGCTTTCGTAAATGCGTTCTCGCCAGTCTTAGGATTTCGTCACCTTCTTGGTCCGGAACGAGACGGAATGTCAGCTTCGCTATCGCGTGACTAGCGATGACGGTCTTTGTCCCCTTCCCCTGGTAGCCGCCTCCGATTCCGTTGATCTCGGCAGTTGGACGCGCCCAGATGCGCTCAAGTGAATTGTACCCAGCTTCGCCGAAAAGCTCGGGCACGCCAGTTTCTTTCAGAACCAGCTTATCACCATCGATTGGAAGCTTGCGCCATGCTTCGCGCTCCCAATCTTCGAGCGGCTTGACGCGATCGTAGAATCCCGCGATTGCGACCCGACCTTCGCGATCATGAAGCGTGGCCAGTAATTGCGCGAGCGCAGTGATCGGATTCGCAACGGCTCCTCCAAAAACGCCGGAGTGCAAATCCATCTTAGGGCCAGTCACCTTAATCTCGAGGGCGGTCACTCCGCGCAGCCCGTAGCTCAATGTTGGCACGCCGCGCGCGATCATACCGGTATCGGAAACTACTGCCACGTCGCTTTTCAGCGCGTCGTGATTGTGACTGAGAAAATCGCCGAGGTTTGCGCTGCCGATTTCTTCTTCGCCCTCGATCACAAGATGCACGTTCACCGGCAATTCGCCCTCTTGTTGGATCGTCTCTTGAAGGCCGAGAATGTGCGAAAGGATCTGGCCTTTGTTGTCCGTTGCACCACGCGCAAAAACGTAGCCATCCTTCAGAACAGGCTCAAACGGCGGCGAATCCCAAAGCTCCAGAGGATCTGGCGGCTGCACATCGTAATGTCCGTAGATCAAAACGGTGCGCCGCCCGGGCCGATGTTGATTGCGCGCCCAAACGACCGGATGACCAGGCGTGGGAACCAGTTGTGTCTCCAGACCAATACTCGTGAGTTTCTTCACGAGCCAATGCGCACATTCGGCCAATCTTTCGGCGTACTGGCCGTCGGTCGAGATACTTGGAAACCGCAGGAACGAATACAAATCTTCAAGGTAACTTGGACGCATGCGGTCAATGTTAGACCAACTTTTCGGCATTTGCCTCTGAATTGCGTAACACAAATCGAAATGGGCTTGTTTCCTGCGTTGCCGTGCGCCAGCGTGCGCCCATGCCCGAACCTCCGCCACTGAAAGAAGAAGCGGGCTTGATTCGCGCAATCGGAGTTCCCGGGCTCACTGCGAACATCGTTAACGCCACCATCGGCGCCGGCATTTTCGCGTTGCCGGCGTTGGTGGCGGCTCAACTTGGGGCGGCATCCCCTCTCGCCTACGTTATTTGCGCGGTGGCGATGTGTTTGTTCGTCACGTCGTTTGCGATGGCGGGCAGTCGCGTTTCGCTCACCGGCGGTCTGTACGCTTATGTCGAGGTTGCCTTTGGCCGCTACATCGGATTCCTGGCCGGCGTGCTTTATTTTCTCACGGCCATCCTCGCCATTTCCGGCATAATCGGTCTGATTGCTACCTCGGTGGGAGGATTGATTCCCGTTTTCGCAACGCAACTTGGTCGTGTGGTGGTCATTTTGTTCATCTTGCTCTTTCTCGTGGCAATCAACGTGCGCGGTGTACGGATCGGCGCGCGTGCGGTTGAAACGGTCACGTTGATCAAGCTCGCGCCGCTAATCATTTTCATCGTCGCGGGAATTTTCTTTATTCGGCCAGAAGCCTTGGCGTGGCCTGGCTGGCCCCGAGGCGACGCTCTTGGCAGAAGTGTTCTCCAGTTGCTCTTCGCATTCGTGGGCGTAGAGATCGCACTCGTTCCAAGTGGGGAAGTTAAACATCCCGCGCGCACCGTCCCGCGAGCGATTTTCACCGCGCTCGGCGTAACGACTCTGCTTTACATCATGATTCAACTCGTCGCCCTGGGTGTTCTGGGCAACGAACTGGGAAAATACGGGGATACGGCGCTGGCCGAAGCGGCTGCCCAATTTCTCGGAAACATCGGGCGAATGTTGATGCTTGTCGGACTGGCCGTCTCCGCCTTTGGCTGGACGACGAGCGATATTCTGAGCTCGCCCCGAATTATCTTTGCCTTCGGGCGTGACGCTTTCATTCCAAAATTGTTTGCGCATGTGCATCCGCGATTTCACACGCCCGACGTCGCGATTGTTACTTATGCCGCGACCGCGTTTGCTCTTTCCTTCAGCTCGACTTTTCAAAGGCTCGCCGTCCTTTCCAATATGGCGGTGCTGTTGCTCTACATTCTTTGCTGTCTCGCTGCGCTAGAATTGAATCGTCGCGATATCCGAAGCGACGGAGCGCCATTCAAATTTCGCGGCGGAAGCTTGGTTCCGATCGTTGCGATCATTTTGATTATCTGGGTGCTTGCCCACGCGAGGAAGGATGAATTCGAGATCACAGCTGCATGTCTTGTTGTGGCGTCTTTGCTCTTCCTCATCCGACAATTCGTTCGGAAAAGGTTCGATCACGCATCGCCGTAGCCGCGCCCCCTCTGGGGTCATACATAGACGCGCCACATGCTTTTGGCTACGGCTGTCGAATTTGCGCGATTGAAACGTCTATGGAGGCTGGAATTTGGAGCTTTGCCAAAGCGCCCACGTACAACATCCTGTGGATGGCTGGAGCTCGAAGCCCTTCAAATTGTGTGATTTTCGCTTGTAACCCTGGCAAGGTTATTATATTGACCATTCGAGGTCCGAGATTTCGGCCTTCGCATGCATCTACAATCTCTCGAGCTTTTCGGCTTCAAATCGTTCGCCGATAAAACGATCTTCAATTTTCACGAAGGCATTACCGCTATTGTCGGGCCAAACGGTTGCGGAAAATCCAATGTGCTTGACGCCGTGCGCTGGGTCTTGGGGGAACAGTCCGCCAAATCGCTTCGTGGCGACGAGATGGCCGACGTCATTTTCAACGGCACCGACACGCGCAAGCCTGTGGGTTTTGCTGAGGTCTCTCTGACTCTTTCTGATTGCGCAACCGATCTGGCAGTCGATTGGCACGACGTGCGCGTAACGCGCCGGGTTTATCGAGACGGCAATTCCGATTACCTACTTAATAAAACGCCGTGCCGTCTCCGCGATATTCAAAATCTTTTCGCCGACACCGGCGTCGCACGCGCCGCCTACTCGATGATGGAGCAAGGCAAGATCGACATGGTCTTGAGTTCGCGCCCGGAGGATCGCCGCGCGGTTTTCGAAGAAGCGGCCGGAATTACAAAATACAAAACGCAGAAACGCGAGGCGTTGCGCAAACTCGAGGCGACCGAAGCAAATCTCTTGCGTATCGGCGACGTGATCAAAGAAGTAAAGCGACAGATCGGCTCTTTGCAACGCCAGGCAGGCAAGGCGCGGCGCTACCAAGCGTTACATACTGATCTTCGCATTCTCGATACTCAGCACTCGCGCAAGCAGCTCGACTCGCTCGAAGCTGAGCTTGCCCGCTGCCACGCTGAGATTGCGCGCCTCGGCGAATCTGAAGAGGCGAGCCGCGCTAGGATCGATATGGGCGACAACGAACTTGCAGAACGGCGCGCTGTCCTGAACAAAATCGACAGACAGATCGCTGATGGCCGCACCGAGTTACAACGTTTGCAAAGCGAAATCGGTACGCACCAAAATCGAATTCAATTCAACCGGCAACACGTCGAGGAATTGACAGAGTTAATCGAGCGTTCCCGAAAAGATATCGCCGCGGCCGAGGTAAAGCGCGCTCAGCACGGGAAAGAAATAGACCAAGCGAACGCGCTGATTGAAAGGATCAGCCAGCTTCTTCAAGCCAAAGAAGCCGACCTGGCAAAGGTTACTGATCTTATCGCGGAGCTTCGCGCCGA
>WNGK01004825.1_pt1 | contig 16511 bp, 17 predicted proteins | sample 5400601 | NCBI WGS metagenome assembly WNGK01 (sample SAMN13153376, study PRJNA577476) | soil metagenome | isolation source: 60 cm soil or saprolite under Garry oak tree replicate 1 | place: USA:California | collected 2016-06-15
CGGTCCAGCCGCCACCACACCCGCTGGAGGATCTGCACGAAGTTCCGGGGAGGATCCAGCCGGTAGGGCATCCCGCGAGCCAGGGTCGAATAGAGATGGTGGTGCGCGCACACGTTCCCCGGCACGATCAGGCAGCCCGAACAGTCGAGCCTGGCGCCGGCTCCGCCAGGGCTCTCCGCGGCGACAGCGGAGATCCGCCCGCTCTCCACGGAGACGTCCGCCCGGACCACCTCGGGAGGGGAGAGGGACGTGACCACCGTGCCTCCCACCAGCGTCACGGCCATCACGGACCTCCCACCACCTGCCGTCATCCGGACGACGGCGCCCGGGCCAGCTTCGGCACGGCGGCCCGCGCCGCCGGCGAGTCCTTCATCGGCAGGCGGTTCCGCCACCCTCCGTCGAAGGCGTGCAGCGCGCCGGCCACCGCCGAGGCCGTCGGCACCAGCGCGATCTCGCCCACACCCTTCGCCCCGTAGGGGCCTTCGGGCTGGGGCTCCTCCACGAAGATCACCTCCACCGGGGGCATCCCCGCCGGCGGGATGATGTTCAGCGACTTCAGGGTGTCCGTCTTGACGTGACCATCCTCAACCACGAACTCCTCCGACAGCGAGTGCCCCAGGCCCATGTGCACGGCCCCCTCGATCTGGCCCTCCAGCAGCGTCGGGTTGATCACCCTGCCCACGTCGTGGGCGGCGACGAAGCGTTCGATCCGGCCCTCCTCGTCGAGGATGCACATCTGGGTGGCCCACCCGTAGGCGAAGTGGGTGGCCCCGCCGTCGGGCGAGTCCTCGGGCCGCCACGTCCGCGGCATGTCGACCTGGCCGAAGAACTCCCGGCCGGCCAGGTCCTGGAGGCGCCCCCCGTTCAGCGCCTCCTTCAGCTTCTTGGCGGCGGCGATGATGGCCACGCCGCCCAGAACGGTCCCTCGCGAGGCGGTGGTCTGGCCCCCGTTCAGCTCGTGGGTGGTGTCCACGGTGACCCGCACGCGCTCCGGCGGGAGCTCCAGCTCCTGGCACGCCACCTGCTGCAGGACCGTGTGCACGCCCTGGCCCATCTCGGTCCATTGGTGGAACACGTCCACGGTGCCGTCCTCGGCCACCCGGATCACGGCCTTGCCGAACTCCGGGATGCCGTTGCCCACCCCCGTGTTCTTCGCCGCGCAGGCCACCCCGACGGCCTTCCCCGCGGCCCGAGCCTCGTCCCAGCGCGGCTTCACGGCCTGGAGCGTCTTCTTCACGCCGACACCGGGCCCGAGGACCTGCCCGGTGCCGAACCGGTCGCCCGCCTCCACGGCGTTGCGCCACCGGATCTCCCACCCGTCGATCCCAGCCATCTCGGCCAGACGGTCCAGGCAGCCCTCCATGGCGAAGTTCGCCTGGTTCGAACCGAACCCCCGCATGGCTCCACAGGGCACGTTGTTCGTGTACACGGCCCGGGCTTCGACGTCCACGGTGGGGGCCCGGTACACGCTGCACGAGTGGCCGCTGGCCCGCTGCAGGACCGCCTCCCCCACACTGGCGTAGGCCCCGGTGTCGCCGACGATCCTCGCCTTCACCGCCACCAGCCGGCCCTCCGGGTCGCACCCCACCGTGTAGTCCATGGTCAGGGGGTGCCGCTTCGCGTGGAACCGCATCGACTCCTTTCGGGACAATGTGATCTTCACCGGGCGACCCGTCCGGGCGGCCAGCAGTGTGGCGTGGCACTGCACGTTCAGGTCCTCCTTCGCCCCGAACGCCCCGCCGTTGCTGACCTGGGTCACGGTGACCCTCTCCTCGGGCAGGCCCATGAACGAGGCGATCTGGTCGCGGTCGTGCCAGGCGCCCTGGCCCTGGGAGTACACGTGGAAGGCTCCATCGGCCGATGGCACCGCCAGCGAGGATTCGGGCTCGAGGAAGGCGTGTTCGATGAACTGGGTTCGAAACGTCTCGTGCACGACGTGGGCCGCCGAGGCCAAAGCCCCGTCGGCGTCGCCCCGCCGGATCACGTGCAGCGCCAGCACGTTGCCGTCGTGGACCCGGGCCCCCTCTTCGGGGTGGAGCACCGGCGCATCCGGCTCCATCGCGTCGAACGGGTCGGTGACGGGATCGAGGACCTCGTACTCCACCTGGACCAGCGCGGCCGCCTCCCGGGCGGCGCGTCGGTCCTCCGCGGCCACCGCCGCCAGGATGTCCCCGACGTACCTGGTGTCCTCGCCTTCGGCCACGAACTGCGGCCAGTCGGGCCGGATGTCGCCCTGGTATCGCTGGCCGGAAACGGGGACGTCTGCCGCGGTCACCACCGCCACCACGCCCTGCACCGCCAGGGCCTTCGACGTGTCGATCTTCAGCACCCGGGCGCGCGGGTGATCGGAGAAGCGAACCGCGCCGTGCAGCATGTCCGGCTCCGTCATGTCGTTCACGTAGGGCTTGTCGCCGAGGGCCAGCTCCAGGCCGTGGTACCTGGGGGTCCGCATCCCCACCCGGCCGGAGGTGTCCAGCTCCGGGAGCCCCTCGCCCCGGCGGGCCGCCGCGGCCAGCTCCACCGCATCGACGATCTTCACGTAGCCCGTGCACCGGCACAGGTTCCCGGCCAGACCCCGGGCCACCTCACCCCGCGACGGCGAGGGGTTCTTGTTCAGCATGGCCTCGGCCTTCATCACGATGCCGGGCGAACAGAACCCGCACTGGGAGGCCCCGGCCGCCACGAAGGCGTGGGCCCACTCGCGGCGGCGCTCCTCCGGGAGGCCGTCCAGCGTGGTGACGGCCTTGCCCTCGGCGTGGCGGGCCTTCTGGGCGCAGCTCACCACGGCCTTGCCGTCGACCATGACGGTGCAGGCCCCGCACGAACCCTCGGGGGCGCACCCGTCCTTCATGGAGGTCAGCCCGAGCCGTTCGCGCAGCACGTCCAGGAGGGTTTCGTCCTCCCGGATCTCCGACGAGACCGGCCGGCCGTTCAGGGTGAACTCGATCGTCGTCATGGGCCAAGCTCCTCGAGACCGAACCCCTCCATTCTGAATCCCCCGGCGCTAGAACAGAAGCGCTCCACCGAGGTCCGGGGGTATCTGATAATCTGATCGCCCCATGAAGGATCTCACTGCCACGGAAGCAGCCCGGAAATTCGCGAGCGTGCTGGACGATGTAGAGCACAGGGGCGAATCCTTCACCGTGGTTCGAAACGGCCGCCCGGTCGCGCAGATCCTTCCGGTCTCCAAACCCAACGGGCGGGCGGTCCTCGAGTTCCTGACAAGCCACCAGCCCGATCCGCAGTGGGCCGACGATCTTCGCCAGCTCAGGGCGGAACTCTTCATCGAGGAGCGAGACTGGCCCGCCTGATCCTCGATACGAGTGTGCTGGTCGCATCGGAGCGTCGCGGCTCGGAGTGGCGTTCGGTCATCGGTTCGAATGACGACGTCGCCATCGCGGCGGTGACGGCTGCAGAGCTGGTCCTCGGCGTGGAACTGGCCGATGCGCGCCACCGGCCGGGCCGGCAGCGATACGTCGAGGACCTCCTGACCCTTGTCCAGATCGAGGGGTATGACCTGGCGGTGGCCCGCGCGCACGGGTCGCTCCTTGCCCACGCCAGGATCGCCGGCAGGCCGAGGGGCGCCCACGACCTCATCATCGCCGCCACGGCGGTGGCCCGGGACCGAACGGTGGTCACCGACGATGTCGCCGGGTTCGAGGCCCTTCCGGGGGTTCGCCTACGGCCATGACCATAAACCGACCGGGCCGGTCAAGTGCGGACCTGGAGTCCTTGTGGTGTCCCGATCTTCTCCCGGTCCTCGGGATGCCGCCAGTAATGGATCAGAAGCTCGTGGAGCAGGTCCGGGGAAGCGATCAACCCCTTGTCTGCCAGCACCCAAGTCTTCCTTGCGAAGATGTCGTGGCGTTGTTTCTCATGCGTCTTGCGGTGCCGCTCCCGGCGAACCCGCATTCCGAACGACCTGTTGAGCCAGAGGTTTCCCCACCGCCATGAGCCGATCCACTCGATATCGTCCCAAGACGCGAACTTGCCACGGTCGCCCCAGCGGACCAATACGCCCTCCCTCAGCAGGACGATCGAACGCCCGCTCCGATTTCCCACAGTTGTCACAGCAACCAACCACAGGCTGAACGCCAACGTGAACGCCGCCTCGATCCTCGCCATCGCAGGAGGGCCCAGGGAAGGGAAGGACTCCGGCTTGATGAGGACGAACAGGCTCAGAAGCGCCACCGCAGCGAATGTGACCTGGGCGTTCTGTGAGGATGACTTCGAATATCGCAGGACGAACGCGGGGGCGGCGATGCCCTCATGCTCCACCCGTTCAACCGCCACGCCGCGAACCGTCTGCATCCTCTCCACGGAGCTGTCCCGACCTCCCAGGCGGCACTCTAGTGTTCGGCCGCTTCAACTTCCAGAAGATAGCCCCCCGGGATCGAATGCGGACGAAACGGATCTGCGAAAGCGACATCCTCTCTCTCGAAAGTGCTACTGTGTAGCACATGATCAGGGTTGGCATCCGTGAGCTTCGGCAGAACGCCAGCGCACTCATCCGCCGGGTCAAGGCTGGAGAGGTCCTGGAGGTGACCGAACGAGGTCAGCCGGTGGCTCGCCTCGTCCCCATCGGCGATGAGGAGGACCTGGTCGAGCGCCTGATCAGGGAGGGGGCAGCTGTCCGCCCTCGGGGAAGCCTCAATGACCTTCCTCCTCCCAAGCCGCCAAGGAAGGGGGCACCGCTCCCATCCGAGGTGCTGGCGGAGATGCGGGCCGACGAGCGGTGATTCCGGCTGTTGGAGACATCCTCTACCTTGACTCGTCGGCCATCGTGAAGACGGTCATCCGCGAGCCAGAGTCCGCCGCTCTGCGGCGATACCTCCGTGGGACGGGTCTCCACGCCTCTTCGGCCATCGCCCGGACCGAGGTGCCCCGCGCTGTCCGCCGCTCCGACCCCACGGCTCTCCCTCGCGCCCACCTGGCCCTCAATGACCTCTTGCTGATCAGGCTCACCGATCGGGTGCTGGCGGACGCGGGCATGGTCGGCCCGGCCGAGCTTCGCGCGCTCGACGCCATCCACATCGTGACCGCACTCACGACCGGCTCTCGCCTTCGAGCCTTCGTCACCTACGATGCGCGCATGGCATCGGCTGCCGGTGCGGTCGGGATCCTGGTCGAGGCGCCCGCGTGAAGCTCAGCCCGGCACGATGTGTGTGCCGGTCTCGCCGGCCAGGGCGCGTTCGACTGATCCCGGGTTCGTGATGATGGCCTCGCCGCCGCCGCGTTCGAGGTAGGCGACCACGGCCTCGATCTTGGGGGCCATGCTGCCCTTGGCGAAGTGCGTGCCCTCGTCCAGATAGCGCTTCGCCTCGGAGAGCGTCATGCGGTCGACCCATCGCTGCTCGGGCGTGCCCCAGCCGAGGGCGACCTTCTCCACCGCCGTCGAGATAACGAACAGCTCCGCACCGATGCGACTGGCCAGGAGGGACGAAGCCCGGTCCTTGTCGATCACCGCGGCCACGCCCTCGAGGTTGCCCTCCGCGTTTCGGATCACCGGGATGCCGCCGCCGCCCGCCGAGATCACCACGTAGCCGGCGTCCAGCAGCTCCTTGATGGCCAGCTCCTCGACGATCCGGATCGGCTTGGGCGAGGCGACCACGCGGCGCCACCCCCGGCCGGCGTCCTCCATCACCGCCCACCGCTCCTGGTCCCGGCGGCGCAGCGCTTCGGGCTCCTCCATGTACGACCCGATGGGCTTCGACGGGCTCTGGAAGGCGGGGTCGTTCGGATCGACCTCGGTCTGGGTGACCACGGTGACCGCGTGCTTGTCCAACCCCAGTCGAGCGAAGTCGTTCTCCAGGTTCTGTTGCAGCGCGTAGCCGATGGCGCCCTGGGTGTCGGCCCCGATGACGTCCAGCGGTACCTCGTGCATCTCGTGCGCGGCCAGTTCGCTCCGCCTGAGGATGAACCCCACCTGGGGGCCGTTGCCATGGGTGACGGCGACGTCCCAGCCGTCCTTGATCATCCCGGCGATGTGCCAGCACGTCTCGCCCGCCGCGACGTACTGGTCCCGCACCGACTGGTGCTGCTTGTCCTTGATCAGCGAGTTCCCGCCGATCGCGATCAACGCCCGCCTTCGTGCCATGTGGAGGTCAGCTCATGGTCAGGGCCATGACCGCCTTCTGGCCGTGCAGGCGGTTCTCGGCCTGGTCGTACACCACCGAGTGGGGCCCGTCGATCACCGCGTCGGCCACCTCCACCCCGCGGTCGGCCGGCAACGGGTGCATGTAGACGGCGTCGTCGTCGGCCAGCTTCATCCGGGCCTCGTCGGCGATCCAGTCCCGATACCGGTCGATGATCCTCGCGCCCTCCTCCGCGTCCTCCGTGGTCTGCAGCGCCCCCCACGACTTCGCGTACACGACGTGCGTGTCCCGCATGCCCTCGTCGAAGCTGTCCAGCACGTCGAACCCGACCTTGGCCCGCCGGGCGTTCTCCCACGCCAGGTCCATGATGTCCGGCTGCAGGACGAACTCCGGCGGGTGCACCAGCCGAACGTTCATGCCGAACCGCGGCAGCAGGGTCACCAGCGACTGGGGCACGCTGATGGGCTTCTGGTAGGAGGCCGCGTGGGCCCAGCTCACCGTGGCCGTCTTCCCTCGCGGGTCCCCCAGCTTCTCGATGATCGTCATCAGGTCGGCCAGGGCCTGGTGCGGGTGGTAGACGTCGCACTGCATGTTCAGCACCGGTACCCGGCTGTGTTCGGCCACCTCCCGCATGTAGCCGTTGCCGACCTTCCAGTCCACGTGGCGGATGGCGATGCCGTCGTTGTACCGGCCGAGGATCTCCCCGATCTCCTTGGCCGTGTCGCCGTGGGCGATCTGGGTGGTCCTCGACTCGATGAACTCGGCGTGCCCGCCGAGCTGGGCCATGCCGGACTCGAACGACCCTCTGGTCCGGGTCGAGGAGAAGAAGAACAGCATGGCCAGCGTCTTGTCCCGCAGGAGGGGATGGGGGATGCCCAGGGCCCGCCGTCGCTTGAGATCGAACGCCACCTCGAGCAGCGTGTCGATCTCCTCCTTCGTCCATTCGTCAAGCGTGATGAGGTCACGTCCCCGCAGGTTCGTCTGCAAATCTGGCCCCCCTCGTCGCTTTCAACGCCATTCTCCGACAGTTCCGACCGCCTGTCGTGGGAATCGAACCCATGGGCCATGGCAACAGCGCCGCCGGTTGGGCTATCCAGCGACGAAACCGTGTGCCAGTATCCGCTAGGGGGTCGCATCGGCGTGGGAGTGGACGCGAAGGTCGGGGAGGCCCATCCGCTCGTGGTCGAGGCCGTTCTACCCGGGGCTCGGCCGGGCGCGCTGCGGGGACACGCGCGTTTGGCCGCCGTCCTGGCCGTGGCCCTGGTCGCCGCGGCCTGCTCTGGAAGCAAGAGCCCCCCGCTGTCGCTCTCGCCCTCGCCTTCCGCCTCCGGCCCTGGAAGCCTCCCGCCGCCGGCGACGTCTCCCCCGCCCTCGACGGCCCCGAGCCCGAAACCGACCTTCGACCCGCCCACGGCGGAGGCAAGCCCCACCCCTTCCGGCCAGACCGAGCTCACCGTTCCCGAGCCCCACATCGTGCAGGACCTCATCCCCTTCCCAGATTCGCGCAAGGATGAGACGCGCGCGTACGCACGGGAACACTACGGGCTGGACACGTTCGCCCTGGCCGACCCGCAGGTCATCGTGGAGCACTTCACGGCCAGCGAGAGCTACTCGTCGGTGTTCGCCACCTTCGCCGCCGACACGGCCCACCTCGGAGAGCTGCCCGGGACGTGCGCGCACTTCGTCATCGACACCGACGGCACGATCTACCAGCTCGTCCCGACCGACCTGATCTGCCGGCACACGGTCGGGCTGAACTACACGGCCATCGGCATCGAGATGGTGGCCCAAAGCGACCAGGAGATCCTCGACCGGCCGGCCCAGCTCGAGGCCGCGGTCGGCCTGACCGTCTGGCTGATGCAGCGGTTCGGCATCGAGCTCCGAAACGTGATCGGCCACAACGAGAGCCTGACCAGCCCATTCCACAGGGAGCTGGTGGACTCGCTGAGGTGCCAGACCCACCAGGACTGGAACCACGCCGACATGGAGGTGTTCCGGGGAGACGTGGCGGACCTCGCCGCCACGTATGGCCTCCCGCTGGGCCCTCCGGCCCAACCCGTCGACAGCGGCTGCTAGGGTCGGCGGCCGCGCCTATCCGCCGAGCGTCGTTCCCGAAGCCTCGGTCGAGTCGGCCGACGGACCGTTGTAGTTCGTGCCCTCCACCACGTAGTAGTAGGTCGTGTTCGGCGACAGCCCGCTGTCGATGTCGGTCGTGGTGGTCGAACCGCTCAGCGGAGTCACCAGCGTGTACGGGCCGCCGGGAACGCTCGATCGGTAGAGAGCGTAGCCGGTGGCGTCCGGGGCCTGGTCCCACGACAGGACGATCTCGGTCGATGAGATCCCGGTCGCGGTGAGGCCGGTCGGGGCGAACGCCTGCGTGCTGGTGCCTCGATGCCGTCGGACGAGGAGCATGCATAGTCGTACGGATAGTCGATGACCCCGTTGAAGTTGTTGTCCAGGTAGTCGCCGCAGCTCCCGGCGTACTCGTCGTCGGTGGTGGCCCACGCCTCGTTCGAATATCCGGAGGTGCTGGCGTCGTTCGACGCGGTGACCACGTGATTCCAAATGCCGATCAGATAAATCTGATACCCTGCGAGCGAGATGAAGGTATCGGCCACCGAAGCCAGCAGGCGGTTCTCGGATCTTCTGTCGCGGGTCGCCGCCGGCGAGACCGTGGAGGTTGATCGTCACGGCCAGGTGGTCGCCGTCCTGAGCCCCCCCCGACCGGTGGCCATCACGGGCTTGGCGCTGCTGCAGGTCCTCGGTCGGCTTCCGATGCCAGACGATCGCTTCGCCGATGATGTTCGGGCCCTCGCCGCCCTCACGGTTCCTTCGAGAGACCCGTGGCGATCCTGATCGACACGTCGGTCCTGGTGGCCGTGGAGCGAGGAAGCGCGACGCTCGAAGAGATCGTCCGGCCGAACGAGCGGTACGTCATGTCCGTGGTGACGGCGGCCGAGTTGCTGCACGGCGTGCACCGAGGCTCGGGTCGTCGCGCCCAGCGCCGTTCCGCGTTCGTCGAAGGCCTGTTGGCCGCCCTGGGGCCGATCCCGATCGACCTCACGGTGGCACGGGCATACGCCGCGGCCTCAGCCGCACTGGCACGAGGAGGTACCCCGGTGGATGCCAACGACCTGTGGATCGGCGCGACCGCGATCGCACAGGGACTCGACGTGCTGGCCCTGGATGGAGACTTCGGGCGGATCCCAGGCGTGAGTTTGGCCTAGTTGCGACCAGGAGGTTCAACTCCAGTCAGGTCCACCAGAGACTGCTTACTCGAACCCACCCCTGAAAGAACGAGTTCTCGTTGGGGGACTCGGAACCTCCGGTAGTCGACGGGCCCAACCGGCTCCGGGTCCCGAACCGCAATGGACTCGTCCTGCCGCTCGAAGCGGCGACGTAGCCTGTCGTTGAGGATGCTGCCGAACTCGTCCGTCACGACCGCTTGGGTGACCCCGCCGTAGTCGATCAGGAAGGCCTTGAAGAAGGCCTGGTTGAACTGCCGCCTGATGCTCGGCGAGGCGTCGCGGTAGGCTTGGCCCCAGTTGCCGGCCAGCTCGATGGCCTGGGCAACCGTCCGTTGGACCTCCTTGAACTTGTAGTCGGTCACCATCTGGATCTCGTTCGCCCGGTTGATGGCCCCGTCGATCCGGGTCTGCTCGGCCTTGAACTGGGGAAGACCAATCGCCTCGGCGTAGTAGGCCTCCAGCAGCTTCTTGCGCTCGTTCTCCAGCCGCGTGAGCCGGGCCTGCTGCCGCTTGACCTCCCGCTCGGTCCGCTTGCGATCGTCCTCCAGCTCAGCCAAGAGCTCGGCCTTGACGCGCTCGATCATCTCGGCCGGGAGCTGGACGGTCTCGTAATGGCGACAGATCCAATCCTCGACCCGGTCGATGGCGACGTAGCGGGACCGACAGCCGGCCCGGATGCGGTTGAGGCAGAAGAAGTAGTCGTAGGTGCCGCCATGGCCGTTGGCCCGGGCGACGCTCATCCGCGAGTGGCAATGAGCGCACACCAGCGAGCCCTTCAGGTAGTGGTGGTGGTGGCGGACCCGCTCACCGGCTCTGTCGTGCATAGCCAGGACCCGCTGGACGCGCTCGAACAGTTCGCGAGGGATGATGGGCTCGTGGTTGCCCTCGTACTCCACCCCGCGATAGGTCACGATTCCGATGTAGTACTTGTTGTGGAGCATCTTCGCGAACTGAGACATGTGCATTGGCCGGGCGGGGCGGTTCCTGGTTGGTCGCTGCCATAACCCCCTTGCCGTGGCCGCCGCATGAAGGGCGGCCACCGCCCATATGTCTGTCGCATACTGCTGGAACACCCACAGGATCAGAGCGGCCCGCTCCCGATCGACTTCGACGGTCCGGATGATTCGCCCGTCGACGATCTCCTTGACGTTCTCGTAGCCGATGGGGGCCATAGTCGGGGTCCCGCCGGCCTTGGCCTTCTGAACCGAGCCCTTGATGACCTCGGTGGCCAGGTTGTTGCTCTCGAGCTCCGCCATCCCGGCCAGGATGACCTGCATGAACTTGCCGTAGGGCGATCCGTCGATGTTCTCGGTGACCGACACGAACTGGACCTTGTGCTTGTCCAGGAAGTCGGTGATGGCCACGTAGTCGCGCATGGATCGGGCCAGCCGGTTGATCTTGTGAACAATGACGTAGTCGAGATCACCCACCGTTCTGATCCGCTCCAGCATGGCCTGCAGCTGTGGTCGGTCGGCGCTCTTGGCGCTCTCGCCGGCATCCACGTACTCGATCACCACCTCCGCGTCGAGCAGGTCGGCCTTGCCCCGGCAGTAGCCCCGTTGGGCGGGGATCGAGTAGCCCTCGGGCTCGCCGTTGCGCTCGGCCTGGTCCGCGGTAGAGACCCGCAGGTAGATCGCCGCCCGCTTCCGGCCATTCGTCGAGATCATCGCTGTCCTTCCTCCTTCCTCCGGCCGTTCCGGCCGATGTGGCGCACCGGAGCCGCCGTCAATCCGATCTGTAGAAGCCGAACCTGCATGGCAGACTGCGACACTGCGAACTGTCGGGAAAGTGCCGGGATGGAATGCATCCCCTCGCGCCAGGCGCGCCTGACCCAGAGCCGAGGCATGAGCAGACAGCCGGCGAAGTAGTCGGCCACTTGCTCGCCTCGTTCGGAACTGGTCACGCCCTGGTGGTCCAAGTACAGGAACGTCGAGAAGGGCGAGTCCAGAACGTGCTTGAACTCGTGTGCCAGGCTGAACCTCTGTCTGACACGAGACTCGGCCTTGTTCACGGCCACGACCCAGTGGCCTTTGGCCCAGTGCGCGGAGCCGGACACGGGGATCGACGCCAACCGCTTGATCTCAACCCGAGGTACTGCGGAGATGACGACCTCGGGCACCGGGGGCACAGTGAGGCCGGCCAGCTCCAAGAGCATGTTGGCCTGCAACTCGGCCACCCGCATGGCTTCCCCCCGACTGAGCGACTGCATCGGGACCAAGGAGCGCAGGGAGGCCAGGACGGTGCTCACGGCCTCCCTCGTTTGGGACTCTGAGGCGGGGCTGCCGCCTGTAAGCGTTTCTGCAGCCGGGCCACATACCGCTCTACCTCTTCGCCGGCAGCTTCAGGCAGGTCGTACTTCACCCGCAGGTACGGCGCCAGTCCCGGCAGGCCCTCGGGCATTATGTAGCCGGCCAGGGCGTAGAAGTCCTCGATCTCAAGGTCGAGGGCGCGGGCCAGCTTCTGCAACTTGAGTGGACTTGGAACGCCGATCTCTCCGCGCTCTAACCGGCCGATGTATGACCAGTCGAGGTCGCTGGCATCGGCCAGTGACCGGACAGTCAGACCCTTGTCCTTGCGAGCCTTACGGACCAGCTTTCCGAGTTCTTTGCTTCCTTTGAGTGTCATCTGTGGAATGTCCTCCACAGATATAGTACGCCCGGTCCCGACCAAAGTCAAGGCCGAATTATTACCAGAATACATAACGTGAGAAGAACCCGGGAAACAGGAGGCCTTAAGCTTGCAGCCCAAGACGTCCCGTCCCCGGGTGGTGGGTGGAGAGGCCGCTTCGAGAGCGACCCCTCCACCCAGGTTGCCGGAAGCTACTGCTTCCGGCTGCGTCCGTCGCCCCGGCGAGGCGTTGCCTCCTCCGGTGCCTCGGGCTCGCCCGTCGGTTCCCCGAAGAGCGAGTTGATGGCGCTGCGCCGCGCCGCCGCCTCCCGGTCGATCTCGTCCAGGATGGCCCGGGCCTTCTCGGCGAAGCCGGGCTCGGAGCGGGTGCGCGCGACGTGGGAGGCGATCGCCTCGCGGAGCTCGTCCGCGAGGGGGCGATCGTTCACCCGCGCCATCAGGACCAGGAGCTGGTGCTCCTCGTCCTCCAATCGGATGGCCAGGGTCTTCATGACCCCTCCACCTCCTTCCTGCACCTCCTCGGTGCGGTTGCGGCCGCCGATCCCCGGTTGGGATCGCGCTTGTGAAGCCGCATGACACCGACGAGGAGGAACGGGCGGGCCTCATGCCGCAGCCTCCCGTTCGGGAACGTCAGGGACCCGGGCCAGCCGGGCCGCCGCGATGCGCTGCTCAGCCAGCCGGGCGTAGTCCGGATTGAGCTCGATGCCGAGCCAGTCCCTACCCAGCTGCTCGGCCACCACCGCCACCGTCCCCGTCCCGAAGAACGGGTCCAGGACGACCCCCGGGCGCGTGCCCCCATCACAGTCGCAGCCCGGTGCCAGCCTCATCCCATCGCGCACTACCTCGTAGCGGGTGGGATAGCGGCGGACGAACGGATCGCGCCGGATGCGGACGACCCGGCCGATCCGCCGTTCGGCGGCCACCGTCTGCCAGGGCGAGCCGCAGATCACGCAGATCCGAGCCGGGCAGGTAGATAGAAGAGGTCGACGCACCAGCTCGGGCGGGAAGGTGGCGAAGTGCGCCCCCTTGTAACCCCGGGTGGGGATGGTCCAGACGTCGCCCGGGTTCTTGCCCAGCGGATGTCCGGGCAGCCCGTCCGGGCGGGTCCTGGCCAGCCCGAGGTTGGGATCGGCCAGCGGCCCCACCGCCTCCGGCGGGCAGACCGGCACCCTGCCTCGATGTCCGTGCCGCGATCGGTGAGGCTCCCGGATGGCATGCAGGTCGAAGAAGTAGCGGGGCGAGCGCACCATCAGGTAGACGAAGTCGTGGGTAGTATTCAATCGGTCGCGAACCGAATGAGGCATAGCGTTCGGCTTCGACCACACCACCTTGTTGCGTAACCGCCAGCCGTCCCGGGTGAGGGCCAGCACCAAGCGCTCCGGGGCGAGCAGCAGGCTCTTGGGCGGCGCTCCGTAGCGCACGTGTCGTGAGTAGGCGTCCCCCAGGTTGAGCCACAGGGCACCAGCCGGCTTGAGTACTCGGGCCACCTCATTGAAGACGGCCCGCAGGCTCTCGACCCACTCGGCCACCGTTGCCTCGAGGCCGAGCTGACCGTCCACGCCGTAGTCGCGCAGCTGGTAGTAGGGTGGCGAGGTCACCACGCAGTCGATCGAGGCACTCGGCAGGCCGCGCAGGCGCTCGAAGGCGTCGCCCACCAGGGTGGAGTTGCGGGGCAGGCTATCCATCGCCGTCTCCCACCATGGCGTGGATGGCCTCGTCGTACAGGGCCACCTTGAACAGCCGCCAGGACTCGGCCGGCTGGCGGGCCGCCACATCCACCAGCTGCTGGTAGCGCTTGCGGTCGGGCACCAGCCAGAGCGCGCGGGGGAAGACGCCGTGCCGGCGCTGCTCGCTCCCGCTCGCCCAATACAGCCGATACCGTTCGAACTTGACGGCGAGCGCCGTCCGCGACTCGGTGCCGCAGTCCACCTCGACGAAGGTGCTGTCGGTGAACTCCGCAGCGCCCAGACGGACGAAGGCATCCGGCTTGAGGAACACCAGCTCCCCGGCCGAGCCGGTAAAGGCGCGCCACGAGCCAGGCTCGGCCTCGAACGCCTCGATGGTGAACGGCGCCACCCGCGCTACCTCCACTAGGCGCACGAAGAGTTCCGACACCGCCAGGGCGTGCTTCAGAAACGGATACGAAGGCGTCCAGGGCCGACGGGGGCGGCTGCCACCCACCGGCCCGGCCTGGCCGGCGATCCGCTGGCCAAGCGTGTCAAGGGAGTAGATGAACCCGGCCGAACCGGCTCGGGGCCCTCCGACCCGTCGCTCCAGGCGGGTGACCACCCGCCACGTGCTCAACCGCTCAAGTGTCATCTGGCACTGGCGAGATGAGGAGAGAGGAGAAGTAGTAACGAAGAACAGGCGCTCGAGCTGGCGGACCGACGCCACCCGGACCCTGCCTGGATCACCTGAAGGTCCCTATCCGACAAGAGTTCTTGGACCACGACCGTCCGCGCTGCTGTAATGCGCGATGAGGTCATAGGAGACCTCCCTTCGCGTAGTGAGTCGTTGCCAGTCGCAGCCCGCTTGGCCGTTCCAACCTGCACCTTTCGATCCCGTTGCCTGCACCGACCCGAACGGCGACCCGAATCACGGCTGCCTCCTGCTTCGGCCGATCGGACCCTCATCGACCTGGGCCTGTTGGCGGGCCCGAATGGCCGCTTCGACTTCGCCCCGGTCCCGTCCGTACCGGTCGCGGGATCGCCGGCGGATCTCCTCTCCCGTGCCGAGGGAGGGAGGCAGCGGGATGGTCCGGGCGCTCACCGGAGGGCGAACCCGGCCGTTCACGTACAAGGAGGCGTAGACATGGAAGGCCCCGAGGTCCAGAAAGTCGTTCGGTGTCAGTCCTCCACCGAGATGGCGAGCAAGCACCTGGGCGTCATCCGCGGCGCTCTGGAATGCGATGCGGCTTCGGGCGTTCGCGGCGACCGCGGCCCGAAGGTCGGGCGGCAGCTGGCTCAGGTGCTGGTGGGCCAGGTGCATCGAAACGCCGTAGCCGCGGGCGCGGGCCATGACGTCTGACACATCCGTCGGCAGGGCCACGTACTCCTGAAACTCGTCGGTGAACACGAAGACCGGCCGGCGGGCAGAAGCGGGCACCGCGGCCCGGCCCTGGATGGCCTGCCACAGCTGAGCCACGACCAGGGAGCCGATCAGGGAGGCGGCCTCTGGCCCCAGCAGCCCCTCCGCCAGCGAGACCAAAAGCACTTTGGGCTCCGCCAGGACCTCGGCCATGGTGAACGTCGGGTCCGGCTGGCCGATCACGTCCCGGACCCGTCGGCGGAGCAACAGCGGGCGCAGTCGGCTGAGGACCGGCCCGAAGGCCTGGGCCCGCTCTCCGGGCTTGAGCTGGTTGTACCAGGTCCAGAACGGCTGCACCCCGAGGGGGTCGTCCAGGCGAGCCACCAGGCGGCGACGGAAGGCCTCGTTGACAAGTAGCGTGGGCAGCTCGCACAAGGTCAGTCCGGGTTCGGCCGCCAGGGTGTAGAGGAGTTGTGCAGGACGTCCTGAATCCGAACCCCCCACATGGACTTGTACATCTGATGGAAGATGGCCAGCACCTGGTCGGTCACGAGCTCGGGGGCCTCGTGAGCCCCGTGGAGCAGGTTTAGCCCCACCGGCCGTTCGTCGTCAGTTGGGTCCAGGAGCACGACGCGATCCGCCTGCTCGGCCGGGATGCGGTCCAGGATGTCGGTGACCAGGTCGCCCTTCGGGTCGATCACCACCACCCCCCGCCCGGCGGCGACATCGCCCAGGATGAGCGACGCCAGCAGCGTGGATTTCCCCGAGCCCGTCGGCCCGCTGATGACGACGTGGTGCGTCGAATCCTTCTCGGAGAGGGCGATCGGTCGTTCGGAACCGGGGAAGGTGGCCTCGCCCAACACCCGCCCGGTAGACGGGATGGCGGGATCGGGAATGAGGTCGCGGCTGCCGCCGAGCGGCAACCCGGCGATCTGCGGCCCTTCCAGCGGCCAGGCGATCACGCAAGCGAGTTCGCGGGCGTTCAGCCGGCACGGATACGACAGGATCGGGGTGCTGGCCGCGACCACCCGGTGGGCGACCGTCGAGTTGGGCAGCGGTCGCTCCTTGATGCTGACACCAGGTCTGCGGAGGCTCTTGAGCACGCCCAGCATCCGCCACATCAGGTGTCCCGCCCGATCCCGGGTCCCGGCGGCCACACCCACCCGGCCGACTGCTCGGAACAGAGGCGAGCCGATCTTTGCCCTGGCCTCCTTGAGGGCTTCGGGGTCCGGCTTGGCATCGCCTTGGGTAAGCTGCCGCCACAGTCCGCGGGTGGCGATGATGGCCGAACCGTCGGCGGTGACCGGGCCGGTGGTGGCCGGGGCCACTATCCACTGCAGGACCACCGCCTCGTTTGCCGTCAGCGGTTGGGAGGCGGCGATCAGGCTCCCAGCCACGGCCGCGGGGACCCCCGCGCGCAGTTCGCGCCCGGAGTCCGTGAGGCGCAGCTCCGTCCCACACCCGAGCCGGGGGACCTTGTCCGTCGCCTCGCTGACGCGAACTCTCGGCACGA
>WNGK01007792.1_pt1 | contig 16510 bp, 16 predicted proteins | sample 5400601 | NCBI WGS metagenome assembly WNGK01 (sample SAMN13153376, study PRJNA577476) | soil metagenome | isolation source: 60 cm soil or saprolite under Garry oak tree replicate 1 | place: USA:California | collected 2016-06-15
CGAGGTCTTCAGGCTGCAGGCGCCTGGCGTAGTCGCTGAACCCGATCAGGTAGAGCTTGTCGTGCGGGTACCGGCCCTCGATCAGCGCGTGCAACGCAAGGGCCATGCGCTTGGCCGGCACCCAGTGGCCCCGCAGCGGCATCGAGAACGACAGGTCCAGCAGCAGCGCCGTGGCCGCCTCGGTTCGTGACTCCGCCTCCACCAGTTCGAAATCCTCGGGTTTGACGCGAACGTTGACGCCCGGTCCTTCCCGGACCACGGCGTTGAACACCGAACGCTGCACCGCGATCTGGCCCTCGTCCCCGAACGTCCACGGCCTGGTGGCTCCGGTGGGCTCGGACGGCCCGCCGGCTCTCCGCGCGTCGTGCTGCCCCTCCCGGTCCTTTCGAAGCTGTTCGAACACCTTCACCAGGGCTCGCTCGCCGAGCTTCCTCGCACCCCTCGGCGTGACCTGCAACCGCCCACGCACGCGGGTCATGAGCCCGGCCTGCTCCAGGGCGCGTTCGACTTCCTTCAGCCTCCGGAGGTCCCGCACGGCGTCGTCGCCGAGGGTTCGACGCAGGCGCTCCTCGTCCACGTCCTCCAGGGCTGCGCCGGCGTAGTCGGCCCGCATCGAACGGTCCAGGTCCTCGTAGTCCGACAGACGCTCCAGCGCGTCGACCGTGGCCTGCATGGGCACGGCGTCCTCGCCCCCGGCCAGCGCCGGATCGAACCACGAGAGGTCGGGGAACATCTGGGCCAGCGACGAGCCGAGACGGTCCACCTCGAAGGCCAGGTCCATGTCGCCCAGGATCTCCTCGGCCAGGGCCATGAGCTCCGCCCGCTGCTGCGGCGACAGCGACGCCAGGAGCCGGGACATCGCGGCCATCCGCCGGGCCATGTTCTCCAGCAGCTCGTCCAGCGACCGCGGATTGTCCGGGAAGAAGTCGCCGTACTTCTGCATGAAGCCGGGGAAGTCGAACGGCTCTCCCCGCTCGCGGGCGTCGATCATCCCGTTCAACTCGGCCAGCATGTCGCGGAACCTGGCCATGTCCTCGGGGCTCAGGTTGCGCATCCCCTGCGTGAGGTTCTTGAAGTAGGACCCGAGCACCTCCTCCTTCAGCCACTGCATGAGCTGGTCGAACTTCCGCTGGGCTTCGGGTTCGACGAACCGGTAGTCCTTCAGCTCCCGGATGGCCCCGGCGGGGTCGGGCGGGAGCGAGTCCAGGAACTGCTCGCGGAGGCGCGCGTCGTCCTCGGCCTTGAAGGAGAGCGTGCGGCGTTCGTCCTCGAGCAGCTCGTCGAGCCGTTCCCGGATCTCCTGGAGCGGTCCCTCCAGGTTCAGCCCCTGCTGCTCCCGCCGGCGGGCGTCGCGCAGGCGGGCCCGGAGCGCGTCGAGCCCGCCGAACCGCCCCCGCATCCCCCGCCGGATCATGCGCTGCAGCGCGGCGTCGGCGCCCTGCCCGGACAGGAGCTCCCCGGACATCTCCTCGAGGAGGTCGGCCGCCGAGATGTCGGGCCCCAGGGGGTCCTGCGTGCCGTCCCACCGCGAGTACCGGATGCGCATCTGATCTGAGCCTACCGCGGCTCGGGCGAACGGACTGTTGTATCCGCGGGGATAGCTCAGGTGGCCGGAGTCTGCCGGGACCACTTGTGCAGAAGCGCCGTGATGATCCCGAGCCCGATCGACAGCAGGCCGGTGGTCAGCAGGGCCAGCTTCCATGGAAGGCTGAGCCACTCGACCACTCCAACCACGATCGCGCCGCCCCACACCAGGCCCAGTCCAACGGTCCTCGACATCGACCACTCCCCCTTCTCGCCGGTCCCGCGCAACCGTACCACCGCCCTCAAAGCGATCCGGCGCGCCGTGCGGCCACAATAGGCCCGTGGACGAGCAGGGCCTCCGAGAGGAGCGAAAGGTCGTCACGGCGTTGTTCGCCGACCTCGTCGGCTCCACCGCGCTGGGCGAACGGCTCGACCCCGAGGAGGTCAGGCTCATCGTGGGCGAGGCCGTGGCCCGCGTCGTCGGGGCGGTCGAGGCGTTCGGCGGGACCATCAAGGACCTGGCCGGCGACGGCGTGCTGGCCCTGTTCGGCGCGCCCACGGCGCACGAGGACGACGCCGAACGGGCGGTCCTGGCGGCCCTGAAGATCGCCGGGGACATCGGCGCCTACGGCGCAGAAGTCGCCCGGGCCTGGGGCATCGAGGGGTTCGACGTCCGGGTGGGCGTCACCACCGGCCCGGCCGTGCTCGGGCTCATGGGCGGGGGGTCCCGCGTCGAATACGGCGCCGTGGGGGACGCGGTCAACACCGCCGCCAGGCTCCAGGGCGCGGCCGAACCCGGCACCGTCCTGGTCGGGCCGGCCACCCACCGGCTCGCCGAGCCGCTGTTCGAATGGGGACCTCCGCAGGACCTGACCCTCAAGGGGAAGGCCGAACCGGTCACCGCCCACCGGGCGATCCGGCCCCTGGCCGAGCCGGGCCGGACCCGAGGCCTCCCGGGGCTCCAGGCCGACCTGGTGGGGCGGGACCGGGAGCGGCGAGGCCGGCATCGGCAAGAGCCGCCTCCTGGCGGAGCTTCGGGCCGCCGCCGCGCAGCCTGGGCCGCCGGACGTGCCGCCCACCATCTGGCTGGAGGGGCGGTGCGTCTCCTATGGCGAGTCCCTCCCCTACTGGCCGTTCCGCGACCTCATCCGGGACTGGCTGGGGGTCTCGCTGGACGAGCCGGAGCTCCGCGTTCGGATCACCCTGCGGCGCGCCGTGGAGCGGCTGTTCGGCGAACGCACCCCCCAGCTCTATCCCTACCTCGGGGCGGTCCTCGGGCTGGCCCTGGAGCCGGACGCCGCGGCCCGCGTGCAGGAGCTCTCGCCGGAGGCCCTGCAGTACCGCACGTTCGAGGTCATCCGGCACTGGCTGGAGCGCCTGGCCCAGGACGGACCGCTCGCCGTGGCCGTGGAGGACCTGCACTGGGCCGATCCCACCTCGATGCAACTGGTCGAACGACTCCTCTCCCTCACGGAGGAGGCGCCGGTGCTGTTCGTGCTGACCCAGCGGCTCGAACGCGACCACGCCTCGTGGCGGGTCAAGGAGGTCGCGGCCCGGGAGCTTCCCCACCGAACGAGGGAGGTGGCCCTGGAGGCGCTCACCGGGGAGTCCGAACGCTCCCTCCTCGACGAGCTGGTCGGCCCCGGCACGCTTCCGGCGGAGGTCGAAGGGCGCCTGCTGGCCGACGCGGAGGGCAACCCGTTCTACCTGGAGGAGCTGGTGCGGTCCCTGGCCGACGCCGGGGCGCTGCAGCCTGACGACACCGGCGGGGCGTGGCGGTTCGACCACGAGGTCGCGCTGGAGATCCCACCCACGGTGGAGAAGGTCATCCTGGCCCGGGTGGACCGGCTCACCCCGGCCTGCCACGAGCTGATCACGGCCGCCTCGGTGCTGGGCCGGCAGTTCGGCCTGCCGCTGCTGGAAGGGGTCACGGAGGGCGACGGGCTCAGAGAGTCGTTGCACGAGCTGCAGCGACTCGACCTCCTGCGGGAGGGCCGACGGTGGCCGGAGCCCGAATACCGCTTCAAGCACGCCCTGATCCAGGAGGCCACCTACCGGACGATCCTCGCAGACCGCCGGACCGCCCTGCACCGCCGGGCCGCCGAGTGGCTTGAGCGCCGCCACGCCGACCATCCCGAGGAGGCGTTCGGCCTGCTGGCCCACCACTGGCTGAACGCGGCCGACGAGGACAAGGCCGTGGCCTATCTGACCAGGGCCGGCGACCGGGCTCGCCAGGAATACGCCCTCGACGAGGCCATCGGCCACTATCGCGCCCTGCTGCCGCTGCTGGAGCGGCGCGGCGAGCACGGCGAGATGGCGTTCGTCCTGTTCAAGCTGGCCCTGTCGCTGCACTGCTCGCTGCGGTTCGCCGAGGCGAACCAGACCTACCAGCGGGCGTTCGACCTGTGGGAACGGCCGGCGCGGTGGCCCCAGGGCGAGCCGACGGCGACGCTCCGGGTGGCCACGAGCTTCCTGCCGAACGACCTCGACCCGAAGTCCGCCATCGCCTGGCCGAACATCCAGCTCTGCATGCAGCTGTTCGACCGCCTGGTGGAGGCGTGGCCGGAGCGAACCATCGTGCCGTCGCTGGCCGAGCGGTGGGAGATCAGCGATGACGGCCTCCGGTATGTGTTCCACCTCCGGGAGGGCCTGCGATGGTCCGATGGCGCGCCCCTCACCGCGCACGACGTGGAGTTCGGCATCAAGCGCGTGCTGGACCCGGAGTCGCCGGGGTCGTCGGTGGCCATCTACTTCGCCCTGGAGAACGGCCAGGACTACTACCTGGGACGGAACACCGACCCCGAGGCCATCGGCGTGAAGGCCCTGGACGACCTCACCGTGGAGTTCCGGCTGGTCGCTCCGGCGCCGTACTTCATGGGCGTGATGAACCGGCCGGACGGCGGGCCGCAGCCCCGGCACGCCATCCAGCGGGACGGCGGGTCATGGACCGACCCCGACCGGCAGGTGGTGTGCGGACCGTTCCGCCAGGCCTCCCGGACGGAGGACCTGCTGGAGCGGGTGGAGTTCGTTCGCTCGGCCGTCGGCGGCGCCATCGAGCCCTACGCCCGCGACGAGATCGACATGGTGGCCGTGCGGTACACGCCCCGCCTGGCCGACCTCCTGCCGGCCGAGGTGCCGGACGCGAAGATGGGCGGGGCCACGTGGTCGGGCTACCTGGCATTCGATCACCGGCACCTCCCCACGTCGAACGTGGAGCTGCGCCGGGCCCTGGCCCACGCCGTCGACCGCGACGCGCTGGCCGCGACCGCCCCACTCAACATGGTCGTGGCCGCCGGGGGGATCGTGCCTCCCGCCCTTCAGGGCCACACCCCCGACATCGCGCCCCGGTTCGACCCGTCGCTCGCCCGCGAGTGGCTGGCGCGCTCAGCGTTCGATGGCGGCGGCGACACGCTCGCCATCGCCTGCCTCGACGAGCACCTCGTCCTGCTGCATCCCGTGATCGAATCCTGGCGGTCGGTGCTCGGCCTGGCGGTGGAGGTCCGGCCGTGGTCGGGCACAACGACTCCCCGCGACCCCACGGAGATGGCCCCGATCTACTTCACCGGGTGGCTCCCCGGCTACGCCGACCCCGAGTACTACCTCCGGCTGCTGTTCCACTCGGACAGCAGGACGAACGAGGGCGGGTTCGCCCACCCGCCGTTCGACGACCTGATCGAACGGGCCCGCCAGGAACGAAGCGACCGGGAGCGCCTGGAGCTGTTCCACCAGGCCGACCGGATGGCCGTGGCCGACCGGATCGCCGTGATCCCGGTGGTGTACGGCCGGAGCCTGGCGGTGGTGAAGCCGTGGGTGGGCGGCTGGTGGGAGTTCGGCAAGAGCTCCGCCGAGGGCGTGGCCCACCTCCCGGACACGAACCGTCGAGCACTGGGCCGAGGCGCGTCGGCGCCGTCGCGCTACGGGCCGGCCGGCGGCGAGTCGTTCGGAGCCACGTCTCCACCGGTTCCGGGGACAGGGCCCTGGGGAGGCGGGGGCACCGCGGGGGGCGGGGCCGGAGCGGCGCTCCCTCCGGACGGCAGGGCCTGGATATCGCCCCGCATCTGGCCCTGGACGTACCCCTGGACCTCGGCTCGGTAGGCGTCGTCGGTGAGGGCGCCGGCCCGCCACCGGCCGGTCAGCTCGACCATCCGGCCGGCTCGTTCGCGGCCATCGGAGTCCAGGGCGACGGCGAAGTTGCAGACGGGGCACACGATGAAGTGCTTGGTCGAAACGGGGATCACCGGGATGAAGAACAGGCTGAACCACCTGGTTCGGCTCACGTAGTGGAAGAACGTCCGGTTGTGGCATCGGGGGCACTCCGCGGGAACGGCCTCGCCGTGGTCCTTGGTTCGGCCCCGCATCCCGAAGATGATCATGCGAACCTCCTCTCCGGCGCGGAGCCTACTCTCGTCGGTCCGGCAGGCCAAAGCGGCGGGAACCCCGCGGCCGGGAGGTTCTGGCATCGAACGCGAGCACGGTGGTCGTGACGGACCGTATGGCCTCGGCGCTGCCCCACTCCCGTGCCAGGAATCGGTGCTCGGGGACCCCCACCAGACGGTTGACCGGTTCGTGCTCCAGCGCCAGGGCGTACCGATGGGCCTGCGTGATCTCGGTGAAGGAGCGCACGAGGGCGAACGCGACGGCCCTCAGCCGGCGTTGGTCCTTTCCGGCCAGCCACAGGACGCGGCGTTCGGTGACCACAACGGCACAGCCCGGGCCGCTGATCACACTCGACAGATCGCGGCCCCTCCACCGCGGGGCGGGCTCGAACGCCCCCCCTCGGGCGATTGCCTCCTCACCGGCTTCGAGCTGCCCGATGATGCTCTCCATCCACTCCCGGAAGTAGGGGCGCACGACAGGTGCCCCTACGGAAGCCCCAGGCCCGTGGTGAGCGCGCGCAGCGTCAGGCCGAAGATGAAGAAGCTGGCCACCGCGAACACCTTCCACGTGTCGGATTCGGCCTCCATGTCCCGGGCGAACACGTGGGCGATGACCAGCACGATCGCCGGGAACAGCGCGCCGTATCCGTAGTGCAGCAGCGAGTCCGCCCGGTGGCCCAGCGCCAGGAGCGTCACACCCGCCACAAGCTGGAGGATCAGCAGCACCTGCAGCACCGCAAGCAGCCGCCAGAACCACTGGTTCGGCTCCCGCTTCACGATGAACGCGCCGAGCCCCCACAGGAACAGCACGGCCCACCCGCCCACGATGGCGAACCCGATGGCGGCGTGCACCTTGCACGCCGGCGCGACGCACGGGAGCGAACCGACCACGGCGGCGCGAAGCCTACTCGCTACGGGCGCCCGCGAGCCCACTCACCGAGAGCCGGTCGCGAACGGATTCTCCCAACGGATCTCCTGGAATCGCGCGAAGTCGGTATCACCCGAGCAGATGGTCAGGCCATGCTCGAGGGCCAGGGCAGCCAGGCCGGCGTCAGTGATCAGGTTGCCCCGCAATTGGTACGAGATGACGAGCGCGCCGACCACCTCCCGGTGGCGCTCCGTGGGCTGAGGGATCCATGCGGTGGGAGCGTCCAGCCACGCCTCGACGTGCCCCCAGGCTTCATCGGGACCGAAGGGATGCGGAGAGCCCCTCGGGTGCGTGCTGATCCGAACGAACGCCATCAGGCTCTGCCAGGGAAGGCCCACACGAACCGCGCCGTTCAGCCGCTCCGTGAGCCAAGCCGCCGCCCGTGCGTGGAAAGGGCTGCCCCGGTCGGCGGCGAACAGCAGGATGTTAGCGTCGACCAGCACTATGGGGCCAGGGGGCCGTCCAGCGTCTCGAGCGCCTCGGCCACGTTCATCACATCGATCTTCAGCCCGAGGTTCGCCGAGCGTTGCCGGAACGGCTTGCGGCGCTGCGGCGCCCGCAGGCCGTCCCGGATCAGGGCATTGACCGCTTCGCTCAGGCCCATCGCCCGCTCGCGGCGGAGGCGTTCGACCGCGATGGCCACGTCGTCATCCAGCGTTACAGTCGTTCGCATGCTCCGATCGTATCATCACGATGACGCGATGGCCGCATCGTGATGTTCAGCGTTCAGCTTCCCTACCGGCCCGTCCCCAGTCCCTCGTACCGGTACGCTCCCACCCGCCCCGCGGCGTCCTTGTTCAGCCGCCTGGACAGATGCAGGCCCTCCAGGGCGAACTCCAGCGCGGAGGCCGCGGCGCCGGGGCTCTCCTCTTCGACCCCCAGCCGCGACAGGAGCTTCGCCAGCCCGGGGATGTCGCCGAACTGCGACAGGAAGTCCGACGCTCCGGTGAGGTCCGTGGTCTCCGCGGCGAACCCCTCGCCGAACCGCTGGAGCAGGGGGTTGAAGTCGAACCCGGCCAGCCGGCGGCGGTACACCTCGAGCATCGCCGTCCGCAGCGCCCGCAGGAGGATCTCCTCCTCCCGGCCCTCCTCGATGGCGTCGAACTCGATCCGGCCCAGCGACGCCGCCAGCACCGAGGGCAGGTCCACCACCCGGGGGACGGCCTGCTGCTCGCCGCTTCGAGCGGCCCGTCGGAGCGCCGCCGCCACCAGCGTCTCGAGGTTCCCGATGGAGAACCGAACCGAGACGCCGCTGCGGTGGTTCACCTGGGGCGAACGCCGAAGCTCCGCGGTCAGCGTGGCCAGGACCTCCTCCATGAACATCGGCACGCGCACGGGCAGGCCGGCCGCGGGCTTTCGGGCCTCCTGCTCCATGATCCGGATCTCGTCCTCTACGGTCTCCGGGTAGTGGGTTCGAACCTGCGTCCCGAACCGGTCCTTCAGCGGCGACACGATCCGGCCGCGGTGCGTGTAGTCCTCGGGGTTCGCCGTGGCCACCAGGAGCAGGTCCAGCGGCAGGCGGACCTGATAGCCCCGGATCTGGACGTCGCGCTCCTCCAGGATGTTGAACAGCGCCACCTGGATGCGCTCGGGGAGGTCGGGCAGCTCGTTCATGGCCACGATGCCGCGGTTGGTCCTGGGGATCAGGCCGTAGTGGATCGTCAGCTCGTCGGAGAGGTAGCGCCCCTCGGCCACCCGGATGGGGTCGACGTCGCCGATGAGGTCGCCCACGCTGGTGTCGGGCGTGGCCAACTTCTCCGCGTACCGGCGGTCCCGGTCGATCCACGCCACCGGGGTCGCGTCGCCCTCGGCCGCCACCACCGTGCGGCACCGGGCGCAGATGGGCCGGTACGGGTGGTCGTTCACCTCGCAGCCGGCCACCACCGGTGCGACCTCGTCCAGCAGCCCCACCAGGTGCCGGATCAGCCGCGTCTTCGCCTGGCCCCGCTCCCCCAGCAGGATCAGGTCGTGCCCGGCCAGGATGCCCCGCTCCAGGGCGGGCAGCACCGAGTCGTCGAACCCGACGATCGACGGGAACAGCGGTTCGCCGCCTCCCAGCCGGGCCAGCAGGTTGGTTCGAAGCTCCTCCTTCACCGACCGGTCGGGATAGCCCGAGGCGCGAAGCTCCCCCAGGGTGGTGGCCGTGGTGTCCGGGTCCATGGTTCGACCAGGCTACCCGCAAACCCGTGTTTCGACCCGGGGGGCTTTCCAGGCGGCGTTGTCCGCTCGGGACAAGCGCCCAGATCCTGAAGGGCGAGACACCGAATCCGGTAAGGATCCCCAGCGGCTGCCGGTTCCATCCGAGGTGCCCGGTGGCCGAACCGCAATGCCAAGAGATCGACCCGATGCTCCACCCCCCGGCGACCGGGGACGCCGGGCACGAAGCCGCCTGCGTGTTGGTCTGAAGAGGCGGCTCAGTTCACCGCCAGGCGGCAGCCATCACCTCGGGGTCGCCCAAGTCCTTGGTGCCCTCGGCGAAACGATTCAACGCCGCCTCAGTCAATTGGGGTCGACGTTTGGGATCCTTGGCCATAGCGCCTGAGCGCGCCTGTGGCGATCCTCGCGACAAGGTCAAATCTTCGCCCAGGGTCCCAAGGTCAAGGTTTCGGTCCTGATCGCCGCTCGCCATGCCTCCACCGTCCTGCCGGTGAATGTACGCCTCCAGTGTCGAGCCTTGCCTTGCCGGGAGGGTCCGCTCCAATCTGTGTCGATGGCGGGGAAAGGCCGTCAGCACCGCTTCGATGTGCTGGTCGCAGAGAGGGAGCCACCCGGCGCCGTCAGGTCGCCCGACAGGTTGCTTCAATATCCATCGAACCTCGCCGGGATAGCCGCGATCCAGGCACAGGGGGCAGGCCAGCCGAACATTATGCGCCCTTGCGTACGACGCCCGGTATCCCCACTCGTGTTCGAGCACACGACCCCAGAGCCGCACCGAGCCGACGACAGGCGCCCGGGTAATGAGCGCAGGGCCCGGATCCTCGGCGTACATGCGCCAGCTGGCCAGCGCCTCCCAGTCCGGTGATCGCCAGCCGTAGAGGCCACAGGTGCATTTCGCCTCGGGGAAGGTGTCGTGGGGCTGAAAACACATAGCCGCCTGCGGGTCTGATCTCGGCCACGGCCTCACGCATGTCGGAGGATCCGACCTCACCGACCGCAAGGCCACGGCGCCTCCCACATCGATGATCCGCCAGGCTCGGTAGGCCGTGATTGATTCCTTCTCGTTCCTCCAGCCCAGATCCCGGGTGAGCGCTCCGATGTCCATGCAGTTCCTCCTGCTCGGCGGTTCATCGTAAGAGGAGGGACCGACATCTCTCCTTGGTCCGGCAGGTTGGTCTATCGTCGCCTGGACGGGGTGGGACGCGGTCTCTTTGGAGCCGCTACTACCCCGTTCCCTTGCACACACGTTCGGTGCGGACCCATGGCACCAGTCCGTCCCCCTCCGTGTATCACGCAGCGTGATACGCTTCCGGTGCTCATGGCTCGGGCCATCTCCGTTCGACTCGATGACGAGGCCCTTCGGGCGCTGTCGAATCTGCAGGCGACCGGCCTCAGCCGGTCCGAGGCGATCAGGAAGGCGCTCGTCGATACGGCCGCGCGGCTCCGCCGGCAGGAGTCGATCGCGGCCGAGGTTCGCGCGCTCGAGGCCGATCAAGCGGATCGCGAGGAGATGATCGCCATCGCCGCCCTCATGGAGAGCCTGCGTGCGCCGAGGTGACGTCTACGAGCTCCGTCCGCCACGAGGAATGGGTCACCAGCAACAAGGCGGCAGGTACGGGGTCGTCGTCCAATCCGACGTGATGCTTCCGCGATCGGTTGTGCTGGTCGCTCCCACGTCGCGCAGCGCCCGTCCCGCATCATTTCGCCCGGAGGTCTTCGTCGACCGGGACCAGACAAGAGTGCTCGTCGAGCAGGTCGGAGCGGTTGACTCCACACGACTCGGTGATCTTGTTGGCCATGTCACCCCCGAGGAGATGTGGGGGATCGACGAGGCGCTCCTCACCGTGTTCGGCCTTCTCTGATCGTCATTCGGGGAGGGCTTCGAAGACCGGTTCGCCGTCGATCAGGGTGAGGACCACCCTCGCCTGGCCGATCTCCTCCTGGGGGAGGTCGAACGGGTCCCGGTCCAGCACGGCGATGTCGGCCAGCTTCCCCTCCTCCAACGTGCCGGTCTCCGCGTCCAGATGATTGACGAACGCCGAGCCCGACGTGAACGCCCGCAGCGACTGCTCCAGTGACAGGCGCTCCTCGGGGAGGAACACCTCCTCGTCGGGTTCGCCATCCGGCAGCCTCGTCACCGCGACCTGGATCTCCTTCATCACGTCGGGGGTGCTCACGTCCCAGTCGCTGCCCATGGCCATCCGCGCCCCGGACGCCAGGAGGCTTCGGAACGGGTACTGGCGCCCCACCCGCTCGGGCCCCAGGATCCCCACGTTCAGGTCGCGCATCTGGTGGTCGAGGCATGCCCAGTAGGGCTGGACGTTCGCCGTGACCCCCAGCTCGGCGAACCGCGGGACGTCGTTCGGATGCACCACCTGCAGATGGGCGATGTGGTGGCGGCCGTCGCCGTCGGCTCCGTTCGCCTGCCCCGCTGCCTCGAACGCGTCCAGGGCCTCGCGCACCGCCCGGTCGCCGATGGCGTGGATGTGGACCTGGAACCGCTCGCGGTCCAGGCGCGCGACGGCCCGGCTCAAGAGCGAGGGTTCGACGAACGACAACCCGCTCCGACCCTCGGGCTCCACGTAGGGTTCGAGCATCCCGGCGGAGAAGTTCTCGCAGATGCCGTCCTGCATGATCTTCACCGAGGTCGCCCGGAACCTCTGGCCATCGCCCTCGGCGGCCGCGCGCCTCTCGATGAGGTTCTCGATCTGCTCCTCGCCCCGGTGCCGGTCCCACCACAGCGCTCCAACGACCCGTGCCGTGAGGTCCCCGGAGGCATCCAGCGAGCGGTAGGCCGCCAGAGTGGCGTCGGTCACGATGGCGTCCTGCCACGCCGTGATCCCCAGCGAGTGCAGGTGGCGCTGGGCGTGCAGAAGGGCCTCAACCCACTCCTCGGGCGTGAGCGGCGGGATGTGGCGTTCGACCAGGTCCATCGCCCCCTCGTGCAGCGTCCCCTGGGGCGAACCGCCGGCCGTCCGCTCGATCCGGCCGTCCGGGAGGTCGGGTGTGTCGCGGGTCACCCCGGCCAGATCGAACGCCCGCGAGTTCGCCCACGCCCCATGGCCGTCGCGGTTGGTGAAGTACGCCGGCCGGTCCCCCGTCCACGCGTCCAGCAGCTCCTTCGGCGGGCAGCCCCTCGGGAACAACGGCTGCGCCCACCCGCCGCCGAGGATCCATGGCCGGTCCGGATGCGCCGCCGCGTAGGTTCGAACCGCCCGCTCGTAGGCGCCCAAGTCGGGCAGGTCGTGGAGGCTGCACCGCATCCAGATGAGGCCGCCCTCGGGCGGGTGGATGTGGGCGTCCTGGAAGCCCGGCACGACCATGCCGCCGGGCACGCGCACGATCCGGGACCCGCCGAAGCCGTCTCGAACCTCGGACGAGGGCCCCACCGCGGCGATCCGCCCGCCCCGCACCGCCACCGACCACCCCACGCGCCGCTCCCGGCCGGTGAAGACCGCACCGCCCTCGAGGATCAGATCGGCCGGGCTCACCTCATCAGCCTCGCCAGCACCAGGCCCGAAGCCAGCAGCGACAGGGCCAGCGCCAGCGCCCGGAGGGCCGCCTCCGGAGCGGCCCGGAGCGACGAGCCGTCGACGGGGTGTTCGGTGCCATCCCGCAACACCATCCTGCCCTCCACCGAGGCGACGTTGCGCCGGAGCATCCGGACGGGCGTGGACAGCCGCCGCTGCGCCGAGGACAGCAGGAGACACGCCAGGGCCACGGGCACGACGGCCCATCCCAGCGTGCCGCTCTGCGCGAAGTAGCCCGTCACGGCCGGGAACGCTCCCCACGCCAGGGCGAACCACAGATCCGAATGGAACCTCCCACCGAACAGCTCCAGGTTGTAGGCCAGCACGACGAACGAACCGAACGCCACGAACAGGAGCAGCCACCACGAGACCTCGATCGCCCCCACGACCCCGAGCGCCACCGCCCCGAGCAGGCCGAAGGCGGCGATGGCCAGGAGCACGCGCCCGGGGAGCTCCGTGCCGAGGGGCCGGCCCCGGAGCTCGTCCAACGCGTGCGCGCACAGGCCCACCCCGAGGAAGAACGCCAGCACGCTGGCCCCGAGCCGGGCCCCGCTGAACCGAGGGGCGGCGGCCGCGCCGATGGCCACGTACGAGAGGTGCCACGCCGTGTACGGCGGATGGAGCAGCGTGACGAAGTCCCGCCATCCGCCCCGTCGCAGGGCGTAGAAGGCGGGGCGCTGCGGAGCGACCTCCCGATCGGCGGCGACCACCCGGAGGTGGCGCCGAACGCTCACCGGTCCTCGCCGGTCTTCGTTCCCCAGATCACCACGCCGCCCCCCAGGCTCATGACGCGGGCTCGAACGTCGCCGATCCCCGCGGCCCGCCACATGTCCATCTGCTCCTCGAGCGGGTGGCGGCGGTACAGCCCCTCGATGCTCGGGCCGAGGAACCGCCCCACGTCCCACCACTCCCTCGAGACCACCCGGCCCGCGAGGGGAAGCACGGCTCGTGTATAGACCCGCCACAGCCCACGCCACAAGGGATTTCGAGGGACGGCGAACTCGAGATTGCCCATCGACCCTCCCGGCTTCAGCACTCGGGCCAGCTCACGCAGGGTCCCGGCCGGGTCGTCCACGTACCGCAGCAGGTAGGTGAAGGTCAGCGCGTCGAACGTCGCGTCGTTGAACGGAAGCCGCTGGCCGTCGCCGAGCACGAACACCACCCGGCCCGCCAGGCCGGCCGAGCGGGCCAGTTCGACCCCCCGGCGAAGCATGGGCTCGCTCTGGTCGAGGGCGACGATGCGGCCCACCGGCGTCTCCGCGGCCAGCCGCCGGGACACCAGGCCCGTGCCCGCGGCCACGTCCAGGACCCGGCCTCCCGAGGGCACGTGGACGCGCGAGACCATGAACCGCCGCCATCGCGGGTCCTGGCCGAACGACAGCGCCGCCCCCATCCGGTCGTAGCTCCGCCCCAACCCGGCGAACAATCGACGCGCGTGTTCGGCCCGCCTGGACGGCGCCGGGGCGTTCGATGGCATGACGCCATTGTCCTCGACGCGCGGCAGTGGGGTGATCGGCATGCTCCGATTGCGCGCTCGGCGATAGCATGGGGGAGAGACATCCCGGCCGCGCCCAACGGGCAGGCGCGGACGACCACCCGGAGGGGGACCATGGCAGAGAAGCGGTTTCGGATCACCTACGCCACGATGTCGGCCGACAACGAGGAGCTCCACGAGGAATACGAACGGGGAGTCGAGACGGCCAGGTCCTGGCTGGGCCAGAAGCACCAGTTCCAGGTGAACGGAGAGGCCCGCGAGGGCGAGGGCTACGACGAGGAGCGCTCGCCCATCGACCGGGACATCGTGATCGGCCATTTCGCCCGGGCCACGGTCCAGGACGTCAACGACGCCGTCGCCGCGGCGAAGGCCTTCGCCCCACAGTGGGCGGGGACACCGTGGCAGGAGCGGGTGAAGGTCATGCGGCAGGCCGCCGACGTGATCTCCGAGCGGGTGTTCGAACTGGCCGCGCTCATGGCGATCGAGGTGGGCAAGAGCCGCCTGGAAGCCCTGGGCGACGTGGAGGAGACCGCCGACCTCATCCGGTACTACTGCAAGTCGTTCGAGGACAACGAGGGGTTCGAGTTCCCGATGGACCGCCTCTCGGACAAGGAGACGAACCGCAGCGTGCTTCGTCCCCACGGGGTATGGGCGGTGATCAGCCCGTTCAACTTCCCCATGGCGCTGGCCGGCGGGCCGGTCGGCGGAGCCCTGGTCGCCGGGAACGCCGTGGTGCTGAAGCCCTCTCACCAGGGCTACTTCACGGCCCTGAAGCTGTACCAGGCGCTGACCGACGGCGGGGTGCCGGCGGGGGCCTTCCACATCCTGACCGGGCCGGGCAGCTCTGTGGGTAACGCCCTGTGGCAGCACCCGGACGTCGGCGGGCTCACCTTCACCGGCTCGTACGCCGTGGGGATGCAGATCTACCGGAACTTCGCCAAGGACTACCCGAAGCCGGCCATCTGCGAGATGGGGGGGAAGAACCCGACCATCGTCACCGCCACGGCCGACCTCGACAAGGCCACCGAGGGGGTCATGCGTTCGGCATTCGGCTACAGCGGCCAGAAGTGCTCGGCGTGCTCGCGCGTCTACGTGGAGCGGCCCGTGTACGACGACTTCGTGGCGACGCTGGTGGAGAAGGCCTCGAAGCTGAGGGTGGGCGACCCGCTCCAGCGGGACGTCTACACCGGACCGGTGATCAACGAGAAGGCCGTGGAGACCTTCGAGCGGGCCGTGGAGGACGTGAAGTCCGGCGGGGGCAGGGTGCTCCTCGGGGGCGAACGCATCTCCGAGGGCGACCTGGCCCGAGGCAACTTCGTGGAGCCGACCATCGTGGAGGCGCCCTTCGACAACCGGGTGTGGAAGGACGAGCTGTTCGTGCCGTTCGTCGCGGTGGGCCCGGTGGACTCGCTCGACGAGGGGCTGCGGCGGGCGAACGACACCGAATACGGGCTGACCGCCGGGCTGTTCAGCGAGGACCAGGCAGAGATCGACCGGTTCCTGAACGGCATCGAGGCCGGCGTGGTCTACGTGAACCGGAGGGCCGGTTCGACCACCGGGGCCTGGCCGGGGATGCAGCCGTTCGGAGGCTGGAAGGGGAGCGGCACCACGGGCAAGGCCGGCGGCGGTCTGCACTACGTCCAGCAGTACCTGCGCGAGCAGAGCCGAACGGTCATCTCGGACTGAGGCGGATCCGCCCCGCGGGCCTGCGGTTCGATCAGCCCTCCGAGTCGCGCCTGCTCCCTGTGCGCCACTTCGTGACGCCGGCCCCCAGCCACCCCAGGCCAGTCGCCAGGGCCAGCGGCGCATCGCCCAGGTGCCCCGTGAGCGAAAGGCCGATGCGGGCCCAGGCGAGCGCGCACAGCGATATCGTGGCGATCCCCAGCGCCGGTGACAACGAGGCGCGGAGAAGCCGGTCGGTCGGTAGCAACCAGACCGCCCAACCGCCGCCGGCCGCGTAGAGCAGGGCGACCACCAGCGCGGAGACGCCCACCAGCCCCGCCGGGCCCACGTTGGCCGTGGCGAGCCTCGGCCCCGGCAGCGGCAGGCGGGGCAGGGGCCCCCGGGCGATCAGCACGCCCGAGGCGATCACCCTCTCCGGCGACCTCGAGCCCACCTTGCGGAAGACCCGCGCGTTGAACCGCTCGATCACGATGGCCACGGCACCCGGCCGAAGAGAGGATTGGCTGGGGCCGAACGACAGGGCCGGGGGAGGGGGGATGGAGAAGACCCTCTTGGAGGGCCGCCCGATGAGGAAGTGGGCCAACGAGCCGTAGTAGGGGAAGGTCCGGGCGTGCTCGTCGGGCGGGAGAGCTGCGGCGATGGACTGCCAGGCGGGTGTCCTGATCGACTCCGTCAGGATGAACACCGCCTGACGACCCCGGGCCGTCTGGTCCAGGTACTCTCCGGCGAACGTCGCCTCCTGGACGGTTCGCGCGTCGATCGCCGGGCGAACCCCGGCCCACCATTTCGCCGTCAGGCCCCCCAGGATCGCCACCGC
>WNGK01017402.1_pt1 | contig 16509 bp, 13 predicted proteins | sample 5400601 | NCBI WGS metagenome assembly WNGK01 (sample SAMN13153376, study PRJNA577476) | soil metagenome | isolation source: 60 cm soil or saprolite under Garry oak tree replicate 1 | place: USA:California | collected 2016-06-15
TGGATCCACTCAACTCCAACGTCTCGGAGCTCAAGGCAAGTCTCAGAGAACTTGAGACGCAACTAACAATGCTGACCGCACAGTTACGAAATCTCGGTTTCGACAAACCTCTCGAAACCACACCCGAAGCCATCGAGGACGCCACGAAACTCAAGGCGGCCTTAGAAAGGGAGATGTCTGAGATAGGATTGGTCAACCAACTCGCAGCCAAGGACTACGAAGAGATCAAGGACGGATACAAGCACCTCTCTGTTAGAATAAGCGACCTGGAACGAGAGAAATTGGCCATTCTAGACTTCATGAATGAACTGGAGAGGAGGAAGCTCGACACCTTCATGGGCGCGTTCACGAAGGTCAATGATACTTTTCACCAGATCTTTTCCGACATTACTAGCGGTGGGAATGGAAGAATGGCGCTCGACAGTCCCGACAATCCATTCGAAGGAGGGCTGGACGTCTTCCTCCAATTCCCCGGAAAGACTGAACTCACGATAGGAGCGGCAAGTGGTGGAGAAAAATCAGTTTCAACAGTTTGCTATCTACTCGCACTGCAGCAGATTCATCCGATGCCCTTTTACATCATGGATGAGATAGACGCTCACCTGGACGTTCTGAACGCCAAGAGACTGGCTGCACTAGTCAGGTCTAAGAGCGCGGAATCCCAGTTCGTCGTGATCTCTCTGAAAGATACTACGATCTCTCGAGCGGATAGAGTCTTCGGAGTCTACATTGATCAAGGCCAGAGCCAGGTGATCTCACTGCCGAACAAAGGCGGGGTCAAAGATTGACCACGGAACAGGATACTTACTGGCTCAAGAGCCCATACATGGTACTCTTTGACTTGCTACACCTGCACCGCGTAAAGCCATGGGACGTGAACTTGTCCCAGCTTCTGACGGGTCTGATGAAGGAGATGAAGGGTCGAGGCTTTATCGACTTCTCAGTCTCAGGGACAGCATTACTGTCCTCTGCCGTTCTTTTGCGGATGAAATCGGAACTCGTGTTGAAGATGGAGGAACCGCCGCGGCCTCCCCCTGAAAAGCCGACGGACTATGTGCCTCCACCCTTAGCATTCCCAATCAGATTCCAGTCAACGACAACTTCACTCGACGAAGTTCTCAAGGGAATACTTGACGTTCTGAAGGCCGAGAGGCTGCTGCCATCAGAGACTGCTCAGCTTGTTTCCCGGACACCTGCGGTGTTTGAACAGGCGGATGACTGGCTGGTCAAGATTGAAGAAGAGATCAAAGCTTTCTACAGCCGTCTCCTTGACGAGACTGTTCCGGGCGAGAGCTTGTCATTTCTCCAGTTGCTGGGCCAGGGAGACACGGTGAAAGCTGTCCGCATGTTCATCATGCTACTCTTTCTCGCCATCGAAAAAAAAGTCGGCCTAGTTCAGACGGAAGAGTTCGGAGATATTCGGATCGAAGTGATGCGCGATGGAAGCCCAGTCTCAGACTGAACCACCAACTAAGACATCGGGGTTGCTGCAGCAGCAGCTCTGTGAGGCAGCGCTCTATGTTTCGGGAAGACCACTAGACTTCAAAACAATCGGATCGGTGATCGGTGCGCGGTCCGAGGAGAAGATCCGATCCATCGCAAGAGCCATAGCTGAACGTTATGCCAAGATAGACAGCCCCGTCCAAGTTCTAGAATTGCCAGATGGAAGGTTTGTGATGCAGTTGAGACCCCAGTTTGCCAAGAATGTAAGGAGGCTCTCAAACAGACCCCTTCTTACACCGGGTCCCTTGAGAACGTTATCATTCATAGCTCTCAGACAACCCATTGCTCAGTCACATGTAGTCCGGGTCAGAGGAAAACTCGCATACCAACACGTCAAACAACTGAAAGAGATGGATCTAATCAGTTATGATAAACTGGGACGATCAAGAGTTCTGCGAACCACGACTACCTTTGCAGACTACTTCAACCTCAACCATGATCCGGCACTAATGAAAAAGGAGCTGAAGAACGTCTTCGACCTTACCCATCCGCAACAGAGCCAGACCGCACACTACTCACCTTCTCCAGAACAATCCTAGCATTATAATGCTAATTCTCTATCGAAGAGATCTCGACCGAACAACGACCTGTTGAGCTGCGAATTCATCAGGAAACTGCATTATCACAAATCGTCTTAGCGGCCAAGGCAACCTAAGCACGACCTTCTCGAAGACAGTGAACAAAGCCCAAGCAAGACTGAACGGGAGAGTCAAGGTCCTGATTCAGCTCTTAGATTCTGGATCTTCACGATGCTAAGCTGCGGACTGTTCTTCCTTTGCATCAATAGGATGGGACTCGTGTGGCGCGGTAAAAGCTTCCAGCGGGACCCATCTCGACCTTTCAGCTCCTTTCACCCAGAGACCATTGCCATCGACCCACTCGACTACCCCCTCGATCGTTTCACGGTTCAACAGAGTAACCTTCACTGTGTCACCCTGCTTGGGCAGAGACATACCCCAAGGTAGCGCGCTGCTCGAATAAGAATCTGTTTACTGGTCGACCCTTCCGGTTAGGCATAGAGGATCGAGTTGAATCCTCGCCTCAGTTTGGTAGCTTGTCTGCGAATCTTGGCAGGGTCTTCGCCTTTGTAGATTTGGCCGATGAGCTCCGCCACACTCTCCATATCCCTGGGTTTCATTCCGCGCCTGGTGGCTTCGCAGGTGCCTATTCGTATCCCGTGATCCACGATAATATTTGCGTCCTCCAGCCGCTGGGTAAGCTTTTCGATCTCTTTCTCGTCCTTTATGTCGAGAAAGACTTGGTGGGATGCTGTATATCCGTACTCTGCGCACTTTACCGGCACCCCTCTCTCATACAACCCCTTCGCCAACGCCCTAGCGTTTTCAATCACACGCGCCGCGTACTTTCTACCGTTTCTCCGTGCTTCATCGAGGGCCCAAGTCAATGCGGCAATTCGATTCCAGTGAGCATTATCCACTAAACCAGGAAACTGTCGACCCTTTACCTCCGCCTCAACATCTTTCTTGCCAACAATTATTCCTCCCTGTGGACCAAACAGGCTCTTATGAGTAGATCCCAGCAGTAGTTCCGCGCCCTCTTGAAACGGTCTCTGGAACTCGCCCCCCGCAATCAATCCGAGCACATGGGAACCATCGTAGACGACCCGAGACCCCGCATTACTGCACGCCTCAGCGAGTTCCTTGATGGGATGGGGGAATAGGAAGAAGGATTGACCGAAGACGACGAGCGAGGGCTTCTCATCTTCTATCAATCCGCGAGCCTTGTCCACATCGATGTTCATCCGTTCGGAATCGAATGGAAAGTACAAGTTCTGAACGTTCACAAAAGTTGGATATCCAGCTTGATCGCTTAAGCCCGGATAGCCGCCGTCCGCAGGACTGACGGTGAGAATGGAACTGCCAGGCTTAGCGAGGGTCGAGACCGTTATCATGTCAGCCATATGTCCTGAGAGTGGACGGAGTGTAGCCCAGTCGGCACCGAAGACCTCGCACGCCAGCTTCTCCCCAAATGCCTCCAACTCGTCCATGTACCGGGTCCCTTTGTAGAATCGGTCATCGGCGCGATACCGATGGCCCATATCACCTGAGAGAAGCTGTCTTACAGTATGACTTGTGACGTTCTCAGAAGGAATCAGATTCAGGCACTCTTCAGCCCGCCACTTCTGGTGCTTACCCACTATCTTCCGTATTTGAGAAGCGTAGGACGTTGAAGAAAACTCCAGCGAAGGCTAGACACGTCGACCGCGTCGGCCACCAGGCCGACGAGTGCCGTCGTGTGGGACAGGCGTAACGTCCTCAATTCTGCCAATCCGGAACCCATGACGAGCCAACATACGGATCGCCGCTTGTGCGCCGGGACCCGGAGTTCGAGCTCCGTGACCTCCAGGTGCACGAACACGTATGTGGAGAGATGTGATTCCCTTGTCTTTCGCAACCTTTGCGGCCGCAGCGGCCGCTTGCATAGCCGCGTATGGGGTCCCTTGCAATCGATCAGCCTTCACATGCTGACCCCCCGCGCTACGAGAAATCGTCTCTGCGCCAGTTAGATCAGTGATGTGAACCATGGTGTTGTTGAAGCTTGAGTAGATGTGGGCGATTCCCCAATGGTCTGCTGGCTGCTTAGGCTTCTCCGCCATGATATTGACCTTCCGAGAAGCCCCGCCGCCGGCCCGCGAATTTAAACCCTTAGACAGAAAGTGGGAGCGGACTATGCAACGAACCTTCTGGCTGCTCGACCTCAACCATGAGAGCTACGAGGGAAAGTCGTCGATCTGGCTCTGGGGCATCACCCACGAAGGAAAAAGGGTCCTAGTCATCGACAATAACTACCGACCCTACTTCTACCTCCTACCGAGACAGGAGCAGGACCCGGAAGAACTGAGGAAAAAGCTGGAAGCAGAAAAACCCCATCCCACTATCGAAAATGTTACGATTGAGAAGAAGAAGCTGCTAGCCGACGAACGAGTCGTCCTCAAGGTTTTCTGCAAGGACCCAGACTTCCTCGAGAAGGCTGCACGAGAAACGCTGAAGAAGACTGCTGCAGAAGCTACCTACGAGGAGAAGCTCCGACTAGCGATCAAGTACCAGTATGATCACGGAATCAAGCCTTGTCAGTGGTACGAGGCGGATACCACGGCCTCAAAGATAGACCCAAAGAAGTTCAATGTCCAAGAAACACTAACGGCAACGGACCATCCCCGCTCCATCCCGAAGGAGGAACCGCCTAGCCTGGATCTCCTCTCGTTCTCACTTTTATCGGTTAGTAAGATAGGTGCACCGAGTCCCATACGAGACCCAATCAAGATCATTAGCTGGAGAACGGAGAAGGCAAACGACGTTCTCCTAACCCAAGCAGATTCGGACCAAACTACTATTCAGACGTTTGGCGAAGACGTCGTAAAGAACAATCCAGACTTTGTTCTGAGCTTCGAAGGAAACAGTATCCACTGGCCCTACCTTGTGAAGAGGGCTAACAAGACCAAGACCCCGCTCAGAGTCGGCCGAGACCAGGGTCCACCACATCAGAGCCTCTACGGGCACTACTCGCTGATCGGACGAGCGAACGTTGACCTTCTCAATTTCGCCGAGGACCTCTATGAGGTCAAGAACAAAACTATCGAGAACGTCGCAAAATATCTCGGAATCCAATCATCAAATCAGAAGCCTATCGATGAGACAGCTTACTTCGACTACTGGTCAAAACCAGACAAGAAAAGAATCCTACTCAAACAAGTGGAAGAACAGACCGAAACCATCCTAAAGATCGGAGAGGAAGCGATCGACTATGTCATCCAGATATCGGCGCTCTCCGGATTACCACCTGACCAGGTGATAGCTGCGGCTGTAGGATTCCGCGTCGACAACTATCTGATGATGGAGACGCACAATCTTGGCCAGCTGATACCTTCTAGAACTGAACAGCCCATCATTCCATACAAGGGAGCGATTGTCCTTGAGCCGAAAGTTGGGCTACACGATAACGTAGCCAGTCTCGACTTCTCGTCTATGTATCCAAGCTTGATGATCAAATACAACATTTCTCCCGACACATTCGTCACTGGGAAAGAGAAGGAAGATATCTTCGAAGTACCTGAAGTCAAACACCGATTCAGAAAGAATCCATCCGGGTTCTACAGAATAGTTCTCACCAAACTAATCGAAGCCCGCAAGATGACTAAGGCTGAGCTCAAGCGCACAGCCAAGAGCGATTCTAGGTATCCTCTGCTCAAGGCTCGTGAGAAGGCCGTCAAAGTCATGACAAACGCGGTCTACGGCTACGCGGGCTGGGCGGGTGCACGTTGGTATTCAAAGGAGGTCGCGGAATCAGCCGCCGCCTTGGGAAGAGAGACGATCAACCGCGCGATATCCCTCGCGAAGAGCCTCGGACTCACTGTCTTCTACGGTGATACGGACAGTCTCTTCGTGAACTACGATGAAAAACTTGTCCAGGAGTTCCAGGCTGAGATCGATCGACAGCTCGGGCTCGAAATCAACCTATCCGAAGTCTACAAGAGAATGCTCTTCACGGAGGCCAAGAAAAAATATGCAGGCCTAAGAGCGGATGGACAGATCGATATCGTAGGTCTCGAGGCGGTCAGAGGGGATTGGTCGAACCTAGCTCGGGACGTACAGAACACGGTTCTCAGAATGGTCTTGGAAGACGCTAACCCGTCCAGAGCAGCGGCCTTCGTCCAAGACTTGACAAGGAATCTCAAATCGAAGAAGCTACCCCTATCATCGTTCATAGTATGGAAGACGCTGACAAAGCCTGTCGAAGCGTACGAGGTGAACGCTCCACATGTGGAAGTCGCGAAGAAGATGGCGAAAGACGGCTGGCCCGTTATCGCAGGAGACAAAGTCGGCTTCGTGATAACGAAGAGATCTGGAAGACTGTTTCAGAAAGCGGAGCCTCACTACAAGGTCACAATAGAGGACGTGGACTACGATTACTATGTCCGGAATCAGATTGTGCCGGCTGCCGCACGTATCCTGGAAATTCTCGGTGTGTCAGAGGAGCAGTTGCTAGCGGCTCCGGCTTCCCAAACTAGTCTCTCAGTTGGGACCAAAAGAGGATAAGTCGCTCAGCGTCAGCACGCTAACGTTAGCAGGCTTTTTCGCCCCGTCTGATACTCGATCTCCAATCACGTATTTTATGCCCTTTCCTGCGGCGATGTCCAGAAGTCTCTGCGTGACCACGCCGTCGAAGAGAACGAGGTGAGAGTTTTCAAGGCTGGGTATCTTTTCGGCAAGCTCGCTCACAGGCATCTTAGACAATTCCTTACCTGCCTCATCGAACACTACAGCCTCCAAGGTCCCGCGTAGATCCTTCGCTGCGTCGAAGACTGGCGGAGGTAAGTTCGGCTTTTCGACAGGAGCAGCAGCACGAACAGTAATCTCAGGCGGGCCGTAGCCCTGTTCTCTTGGACCATAGGCTCGCTCGGTATAGGATTTCTCTTGGTAAGGACGTTCAGTTCTTTCGGGTCTGGAAGCAAATTGTGGTCTCTCGATAGGCTTCGCCATGTTTAGAGGCACGCGTTCGCGTAAGGCTCTCATGACCTCCTTGGGTGTGAGTTCCTCCACTTCCTTCCCGAATGGAGCACGAGCCACATAGTCGATCTCCGCAACCTGAGTGAGTTCCTTCAAGATCAGGTCTCCAGCTCTGTCTCCGTCTAGGAACGCTGTGACTTCTCGGTCCTTGGTGAGCTTGATGACTGTCTCCGGGACTTTGGTGCCTCCGGCAACCTCCTTCACGACCTCTTCGGTGCTAGGTGAGGATTCTACGACCCATTTTCGGAGAATATCTTTGGCCTTGGTGAGGATTGCCTTGCGTTTTTCCTCTCGGACATCCTCTACCTTCTCGAGACTTATCTTTGCCTCGCATGGGCCGATCCGGTCGACGCTCTCGATCGCCGCAGCGATGATGGCTGTTGAGACTTTGTCTAGGCTTGATGGGATTACTATGGATCCGGCTGTCTTGTCGTGTTTGGAATCTAGATTAATTTCGATCCGGCCTATACGTCCGGACTTCTGTAACTCTCTAAGATCGAGGTCTGGGCCGAAGAGCCCCTCTGTCTGGCCGAAAACGGCACCGACTACGTCAGGCTTCTCTACGACGCCCTGGACATCGAATTTTGCTTTAACTATGTATTTTGTTGTCGAAGCGTACTGCGACGGTTCAACCATGAAAATTTAACCTCAAAGCCCGTCTCTAGATGCACTATTCTACCCGTTAGGGCTAAAAGAGAGCCGTATCAAGCTCTTTCTCAAGAGAATCATCAAAATGCCCAAAGCCGCGATCAGGGTAGGAGTGAACGGATTCGGAGTTATCGGAAAACGCGTCGCTGACGCTGTCTCGAAACAGAACGACATGAAACTTGTCGGTGTCTCCGACGTTGCGGGAGACTACCGCGTCAAGCTCGGTCAGATGAAGGGTTACCATATCTACGCTTCGGTCCCAGAAAAACTGCCGGACATGAAGAAGGCGGGAGTTGAGGTTGCTGGGACGCTTGAGGAGCTGTTGAGAAAGATCGATGTAATTGTTGATTGTACTCCAGCGGGATTAGGGGCAAAGAACAAGGCCTCGTACGACAAAGCCGGCATTAAGTCAATTTTCCAGGGCGGAGAGAAACATGAGCTGACAGGATCATCATTTGTCGCACAGTGCAATTACGAGGAAAATCTCAACAGAGGCGCTACACGAGTTGTAAGCTGCAACACAACTGGAATTTGCAGAACTGTTGGAACGCTTCAGAATACCATTGGCGTCAAGAAAGCGCGGGTCGTATTGTTCAGAAGGGGTACTGATCCCTGGGAGAGCCACAAGGCGGGTCTCATCAATACCGTCGTCCCGGAAGCTCACATTCCCTCACACCAAGGTCCGGACGCTCAAACGATCATTCCGAGACTGAACATTACTACGATGGCGGCTAGGGGGCCCTTTAACCTCGGACACTTGCATTTCGCGATGGTCCAGCTCGAGGGGAAGCCGGAGAAGAAGGATGTTCTGAAGGCATTGAAGAGCGCGCCGAGGCTGGCGCCAGTCAGAACCTCCGACGGAGTGGATAGCATGAATGCAGTCGCTGAGATGATGCGGGACCTGGGACGTGTGAGGGCTGACATGTGGGAGGTAGCGTTTTGGGAAGACATCCTTGACGTAACTGACGGCGAAGCGAACATGGTCTATCAAGTGCACAATGAGAGCGTAGTCGTCCCGGAGAATGTGGACGCTGTAAGAGCGCTTACCGGATTGGAGACGGAGGGAAGTAGATCCATCGCAAAGACGAACGAAGCCATGGGCATCGGCAACAAATTCCTCTAACCGGAACGGAGCCATGGCTCCTTCCCTCGGTTGTTGGGACAGCCCGAAGCGTTAAGCTGAAAAATTCGACCGGAATCGGAAGGCTACAAGCGCGTCGACGATAATTTTCAACAAGAAAAGTTCTGCACATCATAACCTCCATATGGAATGAGTGTAGAGGGAGTTGCGCTGAGGGTTTCGTTCAAGGAGTGAGAAAGACAGTGTACACTGTAAAAGGCCGTATCTATGAGATAAACCGAATAGTTTCCGCCTGGTTCTATGTAAGCTCCAGTGTAATTGAATTCAATCTCCGTCGGCGAATTGGAACTAGTTACCTTCCCATGGACGAGAGTCCAACATGGGCACATAGGTGCGCCTAAACGACTTAGCTCCCACCCTAGACTGTACCCAATCCAACCTCCCACAAGCAGGCAAGCTATGCCCACGACGATAATCGCGCTAATGAATGTTCCATGACCGTGTCGTTGAATAGTTTCCTCGTTTGTCGCCATCGTCTCTAACCGATTCAGCGACATGTCTGATACTGGAACCCAAGTCATAAGTTTTGGGACGCAGAATGAACGTCTTCATTTTCAACCCAAGAGAAGACTCACCAGCCTTCGCCAAAAATTACTTTACCCGGCGAAATCCTGCGCAGAAATTTCGAATTGTAGTTAGTCTGGAGACGCGGAACTGCTCTTCTAAACGAAGACTAGGCCTTTGCTGGAATCAATCTCGTACGTCTCAGCGTCTATCTTCGCGGATTTTTGGTTGATTCTCTGAACCTTCAACTCCCGCTCATTTGGATCCGAATCGTCCTTGGACAAGTCAGCGACACAGTCTGCCATGTCCGTCAAGGAGCCTGCCAAGTCCTTCGGAAGTTCAGATATATCGACGGTGACGATTAGCGTGGCACCCGAGTCTTTGAGTTTGCCTGCAAGTTCAGTGAAACTCTTGACGAAGTCTTTCTGCGGGACCTTTGTCGCTAGTTTGTCGATGGAGTCAAAGATGACTCTGATCTTCTCTCCCGTGAATACCTGACTGTTTCGGACCAGAGTATCCTGAATGTTTTCGAAGTTGAAAGGCTGGTCCAAGTAAGTCGCCTCCATACTGAACGAATCAGACTGGGACGCATAACCGTCAACAATGATGAACCGGTACTGAGATTCGTATTGCGACGGATCCGATCCAAGTTTCTTCATCTGTTCACGGAGAGTGGTGGGAGCCTGATCATATGTCACGTAGAGACACGGATCTCCCTTTTTCAGATAGTTGGCTGCGAGACCTGAGCAGAGAGTTGTCTTGCCAGCTCCCGGCGGACCATTGATAACGACGAATCCTGGACTCTCCAAATTCCCCTGAGTCAATTCGAAAATGTGATCGAAACTCTGAGGAGGCTTTTTCGGCTTCTGAGGCGGAGCTTCCTTCGCTGATTTGTCCGGTTTCGGAGTCTTATCCTGCGGCTTCTCAGTAGGCTGGTTTTGTTTCTGCTGAGACGGTGGAGCCGCAGGCTGAGGAATTGGCGTAGTCGTAGCCTTTCCGGTTGGAGCTTGCGTTCCCGGTGTGTTTGCTGGTTTGATGGTGGGGGCGCTGGGAATGCTCGATGGTTGCTTGCTCGGCGAGGGTTTGCCTTGTTCCTCCCATCCTCCCTCATCGTCCTTCTGACCAATCACCATAGCTCTGCTGGGAGGTGTGGAACGAGGTGCGACGTATTCGGGAGTGCTCTCCCGCATTGAACTGAAGGTGGACCCGGTAGCCGTCGGGATGTCTTGGAGTAGGGATTGCAGGATTCTCGAAAGCGAGGTTTCTTCCGAAGGAAAAGACGCGTCGAGTGGCAACTGACTAGGCGTGGGTCTCTGGGCGAGTTCCGGGGTCATTTGTCTCATAGAGGGTGGTGGAGGTGGCGGAGTTGTCTGGCCCATTACGCTCTGCTTTGGCCATGTCGTTGGTTGATTCTGACTGGTTATTGGAATGGGGGCTTGCGTTTGCATCGGATCGGGTGGCATCGATGGAGTTTGAGAATGAGTTTGACCTGCGTCTGTCCCAGTGTCTCTCTGAACACCGGAATCGTCCTTCTTTTTCTTGCCGAATATGGTTAGCATGTGATCAATCCGTTTCCTATTTGTGACCTATCCACTTACAAGCGTCCTGACTGGTAATCTTGAGCCGAGAGGAAGCAGAGCGCAATCTTGGATATGGATACTGTTACTACCATGAACCTTCACCGGAAACAATTCCACATCACGAGGCCGTCAGGGTGGCTGCGCGACCAGAAACGAGGCATTAGGGTGCTATTGCTTAACTTTCAAAATGTCAGACTTTGTGAGTATCCCGATGGTGTTCTCTCCCTTGGTTACGAGGACCCCGTAGTTTCCTTGCAAGAGACCTAGAACCATTTCCAACGGCGTATCGTCGTTGACCGTTGGGAGCGGCGAGTCCATGATGTCCCGGACCCTGTTGTTGAGTAGAGACTCCAGCGGTTCTCCGCGGGCGGCACGGTCTAGAATCGTCTTCTCGGAGATGCTTCCGACGCACCTGTTTCCGTCGAACACAGGGAGTTGGGAGTAGCCTCGCTTTCTCATCAGATCCACAGCGTCTCGGACTAGTTGGGTTTTGGAGACAGAGATGACGGGTTTGCTCATGATCTCGCTGACTCTGGGTCGCGAGGTCTGGATGCTCTCCTTCTCGAGAGCCTCGACCAATCGTTTTGCTATCGAGTATGACGGGTCTACAGTCCCAGATTCGACCTTTGCGATTATGGATTGACTGACTCCCGCTAGCTGAGCGAGTTTGGACTGCGTTAAGCCTAGTGCCTTGCGTTTTTTCGGGATCTCGTCGAGTGAAGGAAGCATGCTACTCTAGACTATCTACTGACTATGAGATATTCCCTTCGGAATAGAATCATGAGCGGATATGTAATTCCTATAGGAATATTGGTACAACAGAACTTATATAATTGGAATAATCGAAAGCTTCGAGAACAAGTCATGTCTCCCAAGGCCCAGCTCGGTGGAATCTATCCCCGCTCGGAACAACTCATAGAACTAACACGATCATACGACAGGGCAAAAACCGATCTCGACACTGTAAAGAGACATGTCGAAACGGACACGCTAGAGCTAGTCAGGCTTCAAGACGACTCAGGCTTCGAAACATTCTCCGATGGAGCCTTCGCCTGGCAGGACCAACTGAGACCCATTGTAGAATCTCTGGACGGCGTTACAACCGGAACTCGTTACGATCGATGGTTCGACACCAACACGTTTTACAAGAAACCGACCATCGCAGGGAAAATAGGAGTCCACGCATTTGAGCCCAAGAGCTTCATCCGCATCGACCTTCTACCAAGAACCAAGGGCTGGAAAGTAACTCTCCCCGGACCCTATACATTCTCCGAACTATCAGAGAACCTACACTACACAAGTCAATCCGATCTTCTCTCGGAGATCGCTGACGCTGAACATGAAATAATCAAGCAATTGAAAGATGCAGGTGTTTCGCGATTCCAGTTGTCAGAGCCATGTCTCGTCTATCGACCCTACAGGGAACAATCACTAGGCAGAAATGAACTCGACAACGCCTTGGCCGCTCTTAGGAAGACAGTAGACGGTATTCAGGCAAAGTTCTCAGTCCAAACATACTTCGGCGACGCAACGACCATCCTGCCAGATCTGCTGAAACTCCCAGTCGACACAATAGGAATTGACCTGTTCGAGACAGACTATTCCAAATTGAAGATCGAGACGACGAAGAAGCTCGCCCTAGGCATCATAGACGGACGCGAGTCAAACGCGGAGAATCCAAAATGGATCGCTGAAACCGCGACACGCGTATCGAAACACATCGTCGGCGGAGACGTTGTTCTCGTTCCAAACTCCGACCTCAAATTCGTGCCTAGAAAGGTCGCAGATGTCAAGGCACGAGCGCTCGCCGAGGCTACCAGGCTGTTTGAGGAGAGGCGATAGATGACAAAGTTGTATCCGGTTCAAGAGATCGGAAGCCTGGCAAAGCCGCGATGGCGGACGAAAGGATTGACCCAGCCGCTCTCGAGCAAGGACCTAGTGGAGGCTGAAGAATGGGCGCAGCGACTAGGTATTCCGGACTTTCAAGACCGCGCCAAGCAGCTTCTGGCCGCACAGGAGCAGAACAGTCGCGTTAGAGAGCTCCTAGAGCTTTCCACAATTTACGGATTGAGGCTTTTCGAGCAGACCGGTCTCGACAATGTCGGCGTTGGAGGAGAGCAACAACGCGTCGAGATGTACGAACACGTGATCCGGGGCGTCGAGGGAATGAGAGTCCTCGGTCATGTCCAGTCGTTCGATTACAAGTACTTCAACAAGGCAGTCGCCGAGTCCAAGATTCACCGTAGGCACCGGATCTATCTCCAAGAATTCCTCGATGTCAAGAAGAACGCGAATGGACAAGTGAAGGTCCCGATCACCGGACCCTACACACTAGTCGACTGGTCCTTCAGCGGCCACTACTCCGGCGGACGAACCAGCCTGAGTCTCAAGAAGCAGAAGCAGGAGGCGAAGAGAGAATTCCTACTTGACTCCGTTCAACAGGTGATCAGGCCGGAGATCCGCGACCTAGTCGATGCCGGGGCTGAGTGGATCCAGATCGATGAGCCAGCCATCACTACGCACCCTGAGCCCGCGGACATGGACCTGTTTGTCGAGGGCTGGAACGAAACAGTTCGAGGATTCAACTGCAAATTCAGCGACCACACATGCTATCCCTCCGAGATAGGATACAAAGTACTCGCACAATACGCTCCAAAACTCGACAAGTGCACCCACCTCGCACTAGAATTCGCCAACAGAGACAGCACAAGTCTAGGGGTTGACGCTAAACATCGGGAAGGATACCGGGACCTAGAGTACTTCATCCAGAACGGTTATGACGGCGAGTTTGGCGTCGGAGTCGTCCACGTTCACGACTTTTCCGGACACGTCCCACCCGGCTCAGGGAAGGAAGCCGGACGAAATATCTTAGAATCGCCAGAACTCGTGCGAGACCGACTACTCTACGCGGCGAAGATCGTAGGTGATCCGGCGAAAATCTGGGCCAACCCAGACTGCGGATTGAGAACCAGGACCTGGGATGTGACTCCATCAGCACTGTCAAGGGTGCAGAGCTCGCAAGGGAGGCTTCACGCTGAGACTCTCGGATGCTGCCGCCGATCACCCCATCGTGACCGTTGAGCTAATCCCGAACCGAGTCATACCGGCTCATCTGCCCATTTTGCAGGGCCGCGTTGACGCGATCACCATTCCGGCTTTGAGGAATGGCGAAGATGATCCCAGCTATCCCGAAGGTTTCAGAGTTACGCCTCAGACAAGGAGTCTTGCTTCAGCAGTCATAGTCAGGAAGACTGGTGCTGAGGCTGTGCCCTCGCTGACATGCAGAGATTTTCGTCGCTCAGACCTTGCCTTGGTTCCTTCGCTCTTCAAGAGGGGTCTGGACAATTTCCTAGTGGTCTATGGGGATCCCTATCCCGGACACCGGATCGAGGATTATGATTTCAGAAAAACAGAGGATCTGATTCGAGGGGTCCTATCGGTCTTCGACGGTCAGCGCCCCTGCATCGGGGCTGTAACCAACCAGTATGCTGAGGATCAGGAACGAGAGACTTCTCGGACACTACGCAAGGTAGATGCTGGAGCGGACTATGTTGTAACGAATACGGCGTTCGACGATGACCGTGTGCTAGAACACGTTGACAGGCTTCGCTCCAAAGGCCTCAAGGTGCCAATCTTCGTACAGGTATCTATTCCATCAGGGTTGAAGAATCTGCAATTCGTCAGTCGAAAGTTCGATATCCCGGTCCCCGAAAAAGTGATTCAGACTCTCACTCGTAACCCGTTTGGAGGAGGAATCCATATCGCGGCTCAAGCATATACAGCCCTTAGCGGCGAAGTCAGCGGGATCCACTTTTCGTACCTTCATAGAAGTCACAACCCGATTCCGGCCTACGTTCACCTGCTGGATGCTATTGAGTCTGATGGGCAGCTGACTGTCTCAATCCAAGCAGCCTTGAGACACTGAGAATTCTCTTATTCCAGTTCTTCACGAATCAGATTCTAGACCTACTGCTTGGACCAATGAGGCGACTGTTGTTGTTTGCGTCAGTGTCAGCTTTTGACCGGTTTCAGCGGTCCACCGCAGACTATGCAGCTCATGGATTGGCGATAGGTAAGTACGAGCTGTCCGCATTTGTTGCAGACCTTTGCCTGAATCTCTAGGCCTGCCTTCTTTGTAGGTAGCCGCGTGAGACAGCCCTTCGACAAAGAACGATTTGCGATTACCCGAACTTAGACCTTCAAGGCTCAACGAGAGCAAATCGTGGTTACAGAAAGAGCGGGTGAACGGGAGCAATCCGCGTATAGAATTCTATATTCTTACTGACGCTAGGAGATTGTGAACGTGAAATAACGATGCAAAGTTACGATCTCCACCGTATAGTACATTCCTGCATGGAATGTGAACGCTGTTCCGTCTATGAGTATGTTGATGGAGATAGCTGCGCCCGGAGCTATGCTTGGTCCCGACCAATTGCCATTTGCATATTGGTTGCCTGAAGAGTCCTTGACGTAGTACGCAATGAGTGCGACGGCAACGTTACCAGGATTCATTAGGTTCAGTGTAACGTTAGTTGGGTTGTTGATCTGGTAAGAGCTCATCGTCAATGTCTGGAAGGGGCAGGGATTCTGCAAACATGGATGCCAAGGATTTGGACTTGAAGAACTATCGCACGGGCAGGCGGTTGGTTGCTCAGAGAATGCGAGCATGGTCCCGAACGCGGTTACACCTATCAGAACGACCGCCAAGGGACCAAGCGTATTCTTATTCATCGACTCTTACTGGACTAGAGCCGCATAACTGGAATAATAGAGAAATTCAACCTAGCCAGCGCAAGTCCGGTCACAACGCTACATATCGTGACCAAGCGCACAGCTCTTTGACTTTCCAAAACAGTTTATTGTCTCGTGTGGCGTCCTCAATCGATCGTGAGACTAGAAAGGATAGGGTTCGCCCTCCGACCCGGAGTATTCTCACCCCAGGAAATCAGAGAGACAGCCGTCGTACTGGAACTGAGTGACAGGGTTTCACGCATCTTTGTTCCCGACATGCGAATCGGCTATGAATCCCTAGAAATTGCATCGTCAATTCTCGCTCTGACGAAAAGGGTCCACTCGGGAAGCGGGGTCATACGATTGCTGGAACATGATCCACAGCTACTGACCCGTAGGGTCCAGACACTTCAAGCTCTCTCCTCCAACCGCCTCGTCCTAGGAGTGGGAACAGGGTCCCCAGGCCCCCAGCCAGGCAAGACTGTAAGTGCCATGCTCCAACGACTTGAGGACCTAAAGAAAGTGTTTGGAGGATTTCCTCAAGGAGTCAAGCCTCCAGAAATCTACATTGCAGCTCTCAAACTGGGAATCGCCAAACGTGCCGCCAGCAAGGCGAACGGTCTACTCCTGAATTTCTGCTCTCCCCAGCATGCTTCCAAACTAGTAGAGGCGGCTAGGGTCGCGAGGGTCGAGGGAATTGACTTTGCATGCTATTTGAAGATCTTCTATTCATCGCAAGGTCTTGAATCAGCTCAGAGGCTGATGTTGGAGGAGTTTCTGAACTACGACTCTACGCCTCAGTACCACGAGATGTTCGTGCAAGACGGGACCGCGGAAGCGATTTCGACATTCAAGGAGAACGAAGGATGGAAGA
>WNGK01003695.1_pt1 | contig 16508 bp, 9 predicted proteins | sample 5400601 | NCBI WGS metagenome assembly WNGK01 (sample SAMN13153376, study PRJNA577476) | soil metagenome | isolation source: 60 cm soil or saprolite under Garry oak tree replicate 1 | place: USA:California | collected 2016-06-15
CGGCGGCCCGGGCCAGTTGCTCAGCGGTCGCCGCACCCGCCGAGACCCCGATTACCGTGGCATTGGTTCGCATCGTGCCGGGCATCTCCGGCGCCCGGCTGTCCACCACCGCCACCACGATGACCAGAGCGGTGTCCGGATGAGGTTCGATGTCGCCCTCGTCATAGGCGGTAACCCGCAGCAGGCCGCGGCGTATCGATGCCGTGGCTGGCGGCGCAGTGCACGCGGTGCGAAGCGTCGCCGCGGCGGCCGCGTCTTGCTGAGGGCCGATGACGAGTGCTGTCCGGATGTTCTGCGAGGCGGCAAAGGCGGCCAGTTGCGGCCCCAGGGCGAGAGCACCGGGATCGGAGGACAGGGACAGTACCAGGAGCGAGGATGAGCCGCCATCGCGGTCGTAGATGGGGGCGAGGCCGTCGTCGTACAGGGAACTGCCGTTACCGTCGTATGGGGGGTGGCCGAAGGCGGATCGGGCTACGTCCAGCTGTTGCAGGGCAGCACGCAACTGCCAGGCGTGCACGGAGGCCGGCTTGTAGTCTTCGAGGAGACTGGTCCAGCCTGCTGCAGCGGAAGGATGAGCAACCGGCACCGACGCGAGGACGGGAATCCCGACCGAGTTCGCGATGTCATCACGCTCTCTGAGCCGCCGGTCGTTGCGGCCGATCGCCAGGGCCACGATGACTCCGATCAGCGCGCCGGCCAGGCCGCCCACCAGCGCCCAGATGACCGTCCACTCTACCGGCGCCGTCCCTGTCGCGGTCCTGGCCGACTCGAGCAGCCGGGCTCGGATGGAACCGACCGGGCTGTTCTGGGAATTGACCAAGCTGACATAACTGTGGGTCACTGCGTTGGCGGTCCCTTCCGCGTCGGCGGCAGTCTTGCCTTTCGCGGTGATCGCGATGATTTCCGGGGCCGGGCTTGCCACCTGAATCCTGCGGCGAAGCTCGGGAAGCGACAGCGGGGGATGCACGTCGGGCAGTGCGCCCACGAGCACTTGATTACTACCCGCGACAATCACCTGAGTTGCGGTAAAGGGATCGGAGCCGGAGATGGTGGTAGTTGCGCCGTTTTGCTGCTGGCTTACCTGGGGCGGAAGCACTATCAGCGCGGTACTCGCGAGCATCGGCGGCTTAAGCACGGCGTAAGCAGCACCACCGAGGATACCGAGGGCCACGACGATGCTCACCAAGAGCTTGTGCCGCCGGATGGTCTGGGTGGACGTCCGCAAGTCCAGTGCCTTCTGGCTCATCAGGCCTCCGCTCGGAGATCCGGTGCCCTATTCAGCAGGGCGGCGGGTGAGATCCATGATATGCCGTGCCGGGAAACGACAGATCTAGCCGGCTTGCCGGCATCAAGGAACTCCAGCCGGGCGACAAGGGGCATCTCGGGCACACAGGGACCGCGGCCAAGGAGAACGACTGCGGGAACGCGCCGGGCCCGGCCAGGGGGATACCCAGGATCGGCCTCGCTTTGACACAGGCTCCACCGCAACCCCGGCGGGAGTTCCAGCCGTGCCACCCCGGATATTGATGCGGTCGGCCAGTCCAGGACCGCGCCGGACTCTTCGAGCTCCACGCGGATGTCAGGTCCGAGATGGAAGGCCAGACGGATGTCGTGGCCATCCCCTTCGAACTGATCGATGATGTCGATGCTGCGCGATGCCCGGTCCAGCAGCACCGAGCGGCGATGGAGGACCAGCGCGCCAAGCGAGCCGTACGCATCGTGCTCGGCCGTCCATCTGGCGATATCGCCGTCGTCGAGTACCTCGATCTCGCGGGCACGCGCACGGAAATATGAACGCCATGCGCGCGGGCCATGGCAGCACGAGGTACCGGGGTCGGTCAGGATGTCGACGCCCGCGTAGCGCACTTCGACGGATAGCGCATCAGCGTGGGCATGCGCGGCGATGCTGCGGTATCCGTGCGGGCCGCCATAGCAGCGGCACCGGATCTCATTTTCCCCGCGCGTGCGCAGAAGCGCGATTCCTGCCTCAGCGAAACGCGAGGGCCGCTGAGTGGGCCGGCCCGCGATCTGGCGTTTGCGCCCGGCTAGGGCACCGACAATCGGGCTTATGGCGTTGGCCGGAGGCTGTGGCCACCAGTCCTGCTGGCCTACCAGGGCTCCAGCCAGGGCTAGCATCGACGGCCAGCAATCCGGCGTCGGCGCGTCGAGCAGGAGCCCGCGGCTTTCGCCGGAATCATCGTGGCAGAGCTGTCGCGAGCTCTCATCGACAAGTGCCGCCGCGCTATCGGCCAGGACACAGAGCCGGGCCCAGGCAGCCGCCCGCAGCGGATGGCCGCTCACGTCGGCTTCAACGGCTGCGACGAGCCCGAGTTCGATGACGGCGCATTGATAGTCCGGGGCGTGCCCCAGGCCGATACCTGACAGGAAGGTGTTGCGGCTGAGTTCCCGCTCCAGCAGGAGCGCGGCCTTGCCTCGCCAGCGCTCGCTCTCGCGGAACCACGGGAAGGCGCAGCTGACCACGAGCTGCCCGGCGGCTTCAGCGATCACGTGGCCGCAGGCCGACGAGCCTCGGCTGCGGCAGGTGGCGAGGTACTGCTGGTGCCGGCGGATCTGCCGCAGCGCGAGCGCGTCGTGCTCGAACAAGCCGGCCACACCCGGCCAGTCATTGAGCAGACGCCGGATCCATGCGAGGCTGCTCAGCCGGATGCCAAGCTCAATTCCGCATGCCCGGCGCGCACCGGAGGGGAAGGGATCCTCACGCCAGCAGGAACGGAGGTGATCGGCAACCCGGTGGGCATATCGCTCGTCATGGGTGAGATACCAGGCCGTGGCCAGTAGCGTGAGGCGCTGCAGCCGTGACAGTTCCCAGACCTGTTCGACGTCACCGGGCGGCAGCAGGCGGTCGGCTGCCTCCAGCACCGACCTCCGCGCCTCCTCGGGCACACGCGCAGCGGTGTCCGGCGGCAGCACCCCAGTGAGGGTCAGCGCGCGGGCGGGCGCCGCCACGCGCACCACACGGTCCCGGAGCCGCCAGGCCAGCTGGGCCGGAGACATCCAGGCCGCCCGGCTGTCATGGCAGCCGAGCCGGGACGAGGCAGCAGTGCTCACATGCGCTCCGGTTTGCCGCTCAGCAGGCTATCCCGCACTGCGATGGTTGCCCTGGTCGTGGCGACCAGCGACTCGAGCGGGATCGGCATGGGCGCGCCTGCCAGGCAGGCCTCGACGAAACGGGCCAGCTCGGTACGCTGCCCCTTGTCCTGGCCGCCCCGGGGCCGGATCGTGTCATGACCGCGCCCGACCCAGACCGTGGCCTTGCGGAAGTTGTCCAGCCGCGCGCTGCGGCCGCCGCCGGTCACGTCCAGCGTCTCCTTCGGGAAGCGCGCATTACCGCCGGTGAGGTAGCTGACCACGCCGCTGGCACCGTTGCCGAACCGTACTGTGACCTGGACGTCATCGGAGTCCGGGCCGCTGACCGCGTACACCTCCTCGGGCAGGTTGTCCGCCCACCAGCTCAGGGTGTCCAGGAAGTGACCGCCCTCACCGGTGAAACGCGACCCCTCACCCTCGTCGCGGTACCAGCTGTCCGCGGCCAGCGGGCCCGCGTTGACCAGGTACCGGGTGACCGAGCCGGAACTGGCCGGGCCGAACTCGGCCTTCATCTTGGCCAGCATCGGGGCAAAGCGCCGGTTGAAGCCGACCATCAGCCGGTCGTTGCCGGTCTTGGCGATCACCTCGGTGATCCGGTCCAGCTCATCGCCGGTCAGCGCGAGCGGCTTCTCCACGAACACCGCCTTGCCGGTCTCCAGCGCCCGGCAGACCAGATCGGCGTGGGTCGCGTGCCGGGTCACCACGAAGATCGCGTCCAGTGACTCATCCTCGAGCACGGCCGACGCGCTGGTCGACGCGGTGGTGAAGCCGAACCGCCGCTGGGCGTTCACCGCCGACAGGGACTTAGTCGTCGTGACGTGGACGAGTTCGGCGTTCGGCAGCTGGACCAAGTGCGGAAGCAGCATAGAGGAGGCGTAGTTACCCGCGCCGACGAAGCCGATAGCCAGCCGCTTGGAACCCGGCCCGTTCGGTACCTTGGAGACCATGGCCGACGCCGGGCCAGCCACCGCTGAGCGGACGAGGCTGGCGGCGGGCCGTGGCTGGGTGTCCGGGGCCGGCGCCGGGTAGGAGAGCAGCACTCCGACCGCATTCAGCGCGCCGGAGGACAGGTCGGCGTAGACCGAGACCGCGTCGTCCAGCGGGAACGTGCCGGAGACCAGCGTCTCTACCTCGAGATCCTTCCGGGCCAGCAGGTCAAGGAAGCATTCTAGGTTGCGGCGCTCGGTCCAGCGGACGTATCCCGCCGGGTAGTCGACGCCCTCCAGCTCGTACCGATCGTCGTAACGGCCAGGGCCGTAGGACCGGGAGAACCTGACGTCGAGTTCCTTCTCGTAGTAGGCGTTCCAGGGGAGGTCGAGCTTGGTCTTGCCGATGTCGACGATCCGGGCCCGGTCCCGGGCCAGCCTGGCCGCGGTCTCGACCGGCGCGTTGGAAGAGCCGGCCGCGGCCAGGAACACGTGGTCGGCACCGCGGCCGCTGGTGAGGCCGTCCAGCGAGGCCGTCACGGCGGCCAGGCCCTCGTCGTCCGGGGCCGCGCAGACCACCGCGCCCGCCTGTTCGGCCAGCCGGCAGCGGGCCTCGATCATGTCCAGACCGACCACCCGTACGCCGGCCGCGACAAGCAGCCGGACCACCAGCTGGCCGACCAGGCCGAGGCCGATGGCCAGGGAAGTCTCGCCGAGCTGCGGTTCGGCGCGGCGCACCCCCTGCATGGCGATCGCGCCCACGGTGGAGAACGCGGCGTGCTCGGGGGCCACGCCCCGCGGTACCGCGGCGCACAGGTTGACCGGGATCCAGTTGTACTCGGCGTGCAGGGCGAACTCGTTGCCCGCCGCCGCGACCAGCTGGCCGACCTTAAACTCCCCGGCCCCGGCCCCGACCTCGACGACCACGCCGCACAGCGAGTAACCCAGCGGCGTGTAGGAGTCGAGCTTGTTCATCACCTTCTTGTAGGTGGCCATCGCGCCCTGCTGCGCCACCGTGTCCAGCACCTTGCGCACCTGGTCCGGCCGGGCCCTCGCCTTGCCGACCATGGACAGGCTGGCCTCGTGGACCTTCATCATCTCGGTGCCGGTGGAGATCAGCGAGAACAGCGACTGCACCAGGACGCCGCCCGGACGGCACGCCGGGACCGGCGCGTCCAAGACGGTGAGCTCCCCGGACTTGTAGTTCTGCGCGATCTGCTTCATGGTGTCCCTGTCGGTCATGCCGCGACGCCCATGGACCGCGCGTTGCGGTACCACAGCTCCATCGTCAGCATCTGCCATATCTGCTTTGCGTTGTCCTGATGGCCCGCCCGCTCGTCCTGGATCAGCCGGTCCAGCGCTCCGGCCCGGATTATCCCGGAGCCGACGAGTTCACCCCGGACGAGCACGTCGTTAATGACCTCCTGCAGGTCGTTGCGGACCCACCCGCGGAGCGGAGCGCCGAAGGATGCCTTGGGCCGGTAGACGATTTCGCGCGGGAGCCATTTCTCCGCGGCCTGCTTGAGCGCGAGCTTGCCTTGCCGACCCCGGATCTTGTCCCGGCCGGGGATGGCGAACGCCGCCTGCGCCACGACCCGATCCACGAACGGGACCCGGACCTCGACCGAGGCCGCCATGCTGGCCCGATCGGTGTAGGCGAGGTTGAGCCCGGGCAGGAACAAGCGCGCGTCGGCCAGGCACATCCGGTTGACCTCGTCGGGTAGCGAATTGTCGGTGTAGATGTCTCGGTGCCCGTCGATGATCCGGTCCACCTGGCCACGCAGATCCGGGTTCAGCAGCCCGGCCAGGTCATCCGGGTCGTACAGGGTGTAGCTGCGCCGGAACCGCGGCTCCTCAGGCAATTCGGCGAAGGTGAGGAAGCGCTTGGCCCACCGGGCGTAGCGCAACCCCCGGCCGCCGAAGGTGACGGGGGTCCGGTCGACAGCGAAGCGCACGCCCGCGCGCGGCAGCCGGGGCAGGCGGGCGTAGCGGCTCGCCATCACGCAGGCCAGGTGCTTGCGGTACCCGCCGAACAACTCGTCCGCGCCCATGCCGGACAGGATCACCTTGACCCCGCGCGCCCGGGCCGCCTCGCACATCAGCACCGTGTTGATAGCGGCCGGATCACCGATTGGCTCGTCCAGCGCATCCACCATGCGCGGCAGCATGTCGACGATATCGGGCGAGATCTCGATCTCGTGCAGCTTCACCCCGAACTGCGCGGCGACCTTACGGGCGTAGACCGCGTCGTCCGGCATTGCCTCCAGCCGCTGGTCCTCGGGCCGGAAGGTGATCGTGTAGGCGTCGATCTCCTGGGCCGCACGGTGCGCGAGCACGGTGACGATGCTGGAATCCAGGCCGCCGGACAGGAAGCTGGACACGGGCACGTCGGCCACTAGATGGGCGGCGACCGACTCCTCGATTACCCGGCTCAGGTCGGGCGCGGCGCTTCCCTCGGCCTCCTGGGCCACGTCGGCCACCCGCCAGTAGTGCTCCAGGTGCTCACGCCCATCCGGGGTGAACCGGGCCCAGGAGCCAGCGGGAAGCTTGCGCACGTCCTCGATCGCGCAGAACTGCTCAGGCACCCAGTAGTACAGCATCGACGCCACCAGTGCGCCTGGCTCGATCCGCAATTCGGGCCCGACCGCCGAGACAAGTGCCTTCAGCTCGGAGGCGAACAGCGCGCCCTCGCCCCGCCGCAGGTAGAACAGTGGCTTGATACCGAGCGGGTCACGCGCTAGGAACAGCTCGCCGGTCATGGTGTCGGCTAGCGCGAACGCGAACATGCCACGGAACATAGATAGCGACGCCGGGCCCCAGTAGCGCCACGCCTCAAGCACGACCTCGGTGTCGGAAGAGGTGACGAAGCTGACGCCCCGGCTGACCAGCTCGGCCCGCAGCTCCTTGTAGTTGTACAGTTCGCCGTTGTAGACGAGCGTCAGGCCACCCTTGCACAGCGGCTGATCGCCCGCCGCGGACAGGTCGATGATCGAAAGCCGCCTGTGGCCGAGCTGGACCGAGACCCGGTCGTCCTGGTGGTTCCATACCCCGTTGGCGTCGGGGCCGCGGTGCGCGATCCGTTCGGTCATGATGTCCGCGAGCTTGAGACCATCGGTCTGCTGGTAGCAGCCGGCGATACCGCACACCTAAGCCTCCACTGTCCGGCCGAGAGCCTTAAGGTTTTCGCACCGTTCGGAATATGAATGGTGATGATCGAAGGTAAACGCGGTTTCCTCAATAGCGTGAAAAAACAATGGCAATTGGCCAGCAGGCGTTCGGTGGATTATAAGCGTGAAATATCGCGAGGCGGCCTGGTCGCCTGGCCCAGGCCGCCTACCAGATCGTCGCGAAGAACGAGCACGCATACTCCGCGACGAAGCCTGCCCTTGCCCCGCCGGGGGCAGGGCCGGAGCTGGCACACTCGCACCGAGTCCATGACCTGGCCGGAATGGCCTGCTCTGCGGTTGGCACACCTAACGGCTCCCCGATAGTCCGATGAGACTAGGACCTGGCACTCGCGCCGTACCCGTGGGCCGAGGGCACCGGCGGGTCCCGGACGATACTCAGGATGCGACATCACCCCACTAGATCACCGAGCAGCCTGTGTTGATACGGCAGACCCTTCTTATTCCTGCTATCGGGTTGAGATGTCCTGATCGGATGGTGCCGGAAGTATCAGGACGTGATGGCGACAGATCCTGGTTGGTCGTGGATAGACGCCCGAGCGACCACGGCCGGATCGGCATTGCCCTGGTGTCGTTCCTGGGTGCCGCGGAGCCCGTGGTCAGGCGATTCGGCTTCCTCATGAAGGACGCGGCCCCAGCGCCAGCCCGCCAGACGTTTGCACCGCCAGTTCTGATGACGGCTACCTCGCACGATGCCATCTGACACGGTACGCCAGGGGCGGCCACCCGGCGGCGGCCGACCGCGGCGACCTGGCGGCTGATCGGCCGGGCGATGCGGGATCACGGCAGCGCATAAGCCTCGGCCGTGGCTACGGCGGCGCACCGCGGATGTGGCGAAGGATTGTCGATGGTGAACGTATCAGGGCCAGGCCGCCGCAGGTCCTGTATCAGATGGTCGAATAGCCGACCAGTTCCGGCCCGTCTGAAAGTCCCGAGGGAGAGCGATGAGGGAACTCGGCCAAGGGTATCCATGCTGGCCGTGTACCGCGGGTATCGCGCCCGCTAGCTGTAATCCGAGAGTCCTCATTGACGCGGCCCAGCAACGTCCCAGCCAAAGAGCACAGCCTGGGTCGACCTCCGTCGAGCGGCCGATGATTCAATTGGGGCGGCGCCTGGCATCGACGAGCCACGGAGAACGGATGCTCCCGGCAGGCGTTGAAATGAGTACTGGTTCATGACTTCTCCCAGCGTCACCTTCCGAGCCCGGCGCGGCGTCACCGTGCTGACCCGGGCCGAGGCGGGCGAACACACCGAACGCGTGAAACGCCGCCGGGTCGGGATCGCCTGGGGACTGTTGCTCTTCAACACGCTGACCTTCTTCCCGCACTCGTCCCTGCTTCCTCTCCCCGGGTTCGCGGGCAAGGGGATTGCGCAAGCGGCGCTGCCCGCAGCACTGCTAGTGGCGCTGTCGATCAACCGCAAGGCCATCGTCCGCCCCAATGTGCTCCTCTGCCTGATGACCGTGCTCGTCCTGGGCACGATCCTGACCTCGCTGCAGCCCGAGCATTTCGGCACGATATACCGCACCGCCCGGTTCGCCGGGTTTGTGGCCACGTTGTGGCTGCTGACCCCCTGGTGGGGCCGGCGTGACGTGCTGCTCCTGCGCTGCCATCTGGCGACGCTCGGCGTGTGCCTCGGGTCCGTGCTGCTCGGCTTGCTGGTGGCACCAGGCCGGGCTCGTCCCGGTGGCAGGCTGTCCGGTGTGATCTGGCCGATGCCGCCCACTCAGGTAGCGCACTACGCGGCGGTGGTGACAGGGGTGGCCGTCGTGCTCTGGTTCTGTGGTCACATGCGCGGCCGCACGACTCTGATACTGTCCATCGGGGGCCTGGCCGTACTGCTTCTCTCGCACACGAGGACCGCGCTGGCCGCCCTTATCGCGGGCATCCTGATAGCCGGGCTCAGCCTGATCGTGGCCAAGTCCCGGGTCCGCAAGCTCTTCGTCACCGCGGGCCTGATCGCCGCGGTCACGGTCATGACGTCCTCGGCCGTCATCGCCACCTGGCTGGCGCGTGGCCAGAACTCGCAGGGCCTGAACAATCTCACCGGCCGTACCGCGGTCTGGGGTCCGCTCCTGGCGGCCCCGCGTGACAAGTTCCAGGAAATCTTCGGCTTCGGCCTGTCCAACGCTTCCTTCAACGGCTTTCCCATTGATAGCAACTGGCTCGCTTCCTACCAGCAGCAGGGATTGTTCGGGGTGATCGTCTGCGCGATAATCCTGATCCTCCTGCTCGGGGCGGCCTACTTCCAGCCGCGCGGAGCGCGGCGTGCGCTGGCGCTCTTTTTCGTGACATATTGCCTGATTGCGTCGTTCACCGAGGTGGGTTTCACCGACGCTTCACCATACCTTCTTGACCTCGTCGTCGGCGCGTCACTACTCACGCCGTATTCGGAAAGCACCAGCCTGCCATGAGAATGGCGCCATTTAGCAAACCGCCCGCAAGGGACGGCCTTCGGAATCGGAGTGGGTAAGTTCTCATGAATGAGCAAGCGATCAAGGAATTCTGGCAGGGGCATCCTTGCGGAGACGCGCAGGTCGGCGGGCTTCGCGGCCGTTTCCACAGCGACTACGAGAAGTTTTTCGCCAATTACGATCAGTTCCGCTACCACAACGAACGGCACCTGCCAGCCTGCATCAGGGCGTTGAACGTTGCCGGTAAGAAGGTGCTCGAGATCGGCTTGGGAGAAGGTGCCGAGTCCGAGCGCCTAATCCGCGAGGGCGCTCACTGGTCTGGCGTTGACCTGACCGCGGAGGCCGTGGAGAGGGTCCGGACCCGCCTGACGTTGCGCGACCTTCCGCACGATGAGCTACGCCAGGGCAGCGTGCTCGACCTGCCGTTCGCAGACGACAGCTTCGACATGGTTTTCAGCCATGGTGTCCTGCATCACGTTCCAGCGATCAAGCAGGCGCAGAGCGAGATCCACCGGGTACTTCGCCCGGGTGGTGAGCTTGTCATCATGATGTATGCCCGCTGGTCGCTGAACTACCTGGTGTCCATCGGCCTGATACGCCGCGCCGTCCTGCTCGCGGCCTATCCACTCGCCCGGGCCGGGATCCTGAGCGACAACCCCTCCCGCGGAACGCTGGCCGGGCATCTCGCCAACGCCAGGGACCGGGGACTGGCCCGTTACCTGCGCCTGGAGGAGTTCACCCACCGCAACACCGACGGGCCCGCCAACCCGTACGCCCTGGTATACGACCGCCGACGCATAGAGCGGGACTTCCCGTCCTTCCGGGTCACCCGCACCTACAAGCGCTATATGCACGCCCCGCCCCTGCCGGTCCACCGGGTGCCGGGCGAGACCGTGATGGGCTGGCACCTGTGGGCCCACCTGGAACCGCGGGATTCCTAGCCCGCGCCAGCGCTCAACCCCGCTCGAACGGTTCCTCGGCTACGCCGACTGGTGCATCGAGCAGCTGGTACCCAACGTGCGCGACGTGACGGCAGCCACGGCTAGCCGGCCGTCTTGTCCAGCAGGTGCGGCAGCTGGCGGGCCCAGTCCAGCTCGCTGGTGGCGGTGCTGCCGAACGCGGCCCCGAGCAGGGCGCGGGTCCCGGTCTCGACCAGGACCATGAGCTGGATGACGGGGTAGCCGGTCACCCCGAGCGCGGCGTTCATCTTCCCCAGCCAGCCCCGGTTCGCAGCTGTATCGGGCACCTTGACCGACTTGCAGCCGTCGAAGGACACCGTCCGGTACCCGGCGAACATGACCACGGGCGTCCGCGACTGCCCCAGCGGCCCGGCCAGGACCTCGAACAGCCGCCGTGCCGGCGCGACCCCGATCCGGCGGCGCAGGTCCCGCAGCGCCTTCCCGGACGGCGCCCCGAGCCCCAGCACCCGCAGCCCTGCGGTCAGCTTGCCCCAGACCCCCAGGTAGCCGGGCTGCGGGAACAGGCACATCGCCAGCAGGAAGTACAGGCCAACCCGCGAAGGCAGCAGCCGGACCCGCCTTTCCAGCCCGCCCTCTTCGTCCAGCACCGCGTCAGCCAGCTCGAACGGCACGATGCGCGTCAGCTCGCCCAGGTGACCGGGAGCGAAGGCACCCGCAGCGACCGTGATTACCGTGGTAACCGATATGACAGCAGAGCCATGGCAGACTGAACAGGCAACGGAGGTCTCCGGTACACGAGGCGTTTTGGTCGACACCCCGTCCTACCGTGGCCTCCGTTGTCATGTCCGCCGAAACCCGAACCCGCCAAACCCTTGACTACAGGCAGGAACCCTTAACTACCCAGCATTGCGGCTAGCCCGCGCTCGCGGCGCGCGGCGGCAGGAATGGCTCGCTGGTCCTGCGGTGGAGCATCTCGTCGAGCAGGCCCGCGGACAGCAGCTCGCGGATGCGACGCAGCCGGACGAAGCGTGATGAGATGAAGTCGTCATGGCTGAGGCCGTGCTTGGCGTAGGCGGCGACGAGTTCGTCAATGCCCTCCCGGACACTCCAGCGCAGTGTCAGGTCCGGGAAGGTAGCCTCCAGCTTGGAGAAGTCGACACGGTAGTTGCGCAGGTCGGGCCCGGCACCCTCGGCGATCGACAGCGTCGATCCGGGTACGGCGTCGCGGACCATTTCGGCGATATCGCGCACCTGCACATTGTCCTGCGGGCGGCCAACGTTGAACGCTTCGTCGTGAACAAGCTCACGGGGTGCCTCGAGCATGGCTAGGAACGCCCGGCTGATGTCCTCGATATGTACCATCGGGCGCCACGGCGTCCCGTCGCTTTCCAGCCGCACCTGGCCGGTCGTCAGCGCGATCGCGGTGAGATTGTTCGCCACGATATCGAGGCGGAGCCGGCGCGAGGCTCCGTACGCGGTGGCATTGCGGAGATAGGTGGGGCTGAAGTTGTCGTCCGCGAGTTGGGAGAGGCCTCGCTCGGCCGCGACCTTGCTCTCGCCGTAGGGCGTAACGGGAAAGAGGTCCGCCTCCTCGGTCACGGCGGCGGAGCCCGCCGCGCCGTACAGGCTGCAGGACGACGCGAACAGAAAACGCTCGACGCCCGCTTGCCTGGCGGCCCGCGCCAGGTGCAGCGTCCCGTCGAGGTTCACCGAGTACGTCGCGTCAGGGTTGAGGTCGCCGAGCGGGTCGTTGGACAGCGCCGCCAGGCACAGCACGGCGTCGTACCCGGCTAGCTGGCCCGGTGTGATGTCCCGTATGTCGGCCGGGGGCCGCGGGCTGGCCTCGGGCAGGGCCGGACCGAGGTCGCATCCTTCGTACAGACCGATATCGGCTCCGTCCACCTCGTGCCCGGCAGCGCGCAGCACCGGCACCAGCACGACTCCTATGTAGCCCTGATCGCCGGCCACGAGAACTCTCATCGATGCTTCCCCCTGGTTCGGGACGTGATTGGATCCGCTTCTGGTACTTCCCCGCGGATCTTCTTCATATTCAGAAAGCGAGTCGCGTCCGCAGCGGTGAGCCGACGGTCGCGGACCCCGTGCCGATCACGTCGGTGGCCGTGACCTTCTGCCCGAACGCCGGCGAATACCAGCCCAGCACCGGGTCTGTCGCACCCCGGATCAGGGACCAGTCAAGCGACGGCGGCAGGCTCATCGTAGCCCTAGCCTCGCTGCCATCCCGGCGCTGCCACCGTAGGGTGAGCGTGTAGCCGTCCAGGCTGGCCGCTACGGCCGGTCCTAGGTGAAACGCCAGCCGGACAGGGGGACGGCCGTCCCCGTCGACCTCGTCGGTGATCTCGACGAGGCGGCGCTCCGCGTGGAATTCTACCGTCCGGCGGTGCGTGACCGGGGGATCGAGCGTCCGGTAGCCGTCGTGCTCGGCCACCCAGCGTCCACCGGTGCCGCCAGCGGGCGAATCGAGGGTGATCAGCCTCGAAACGGCATGGCGTATCCACATGGTCGCGCCGCCAGAGACCGACTGGTCCCGGCCGAGCACCTCGAGCGTGTTGTGACCGATCGTGGACCGGAAATAGCGCCGGAACGGCGGCTCGCTGCTGTAGCAGTAGGTGCCGGGGTCCGCCAGGATGTCGGTCCCGTCGTGGCGTACCTCGACGGAGAGAGCGTCGGCGTGGGCGTGCGCCGCGATCGAGAGAAACCCATGGGGTCCGCTGTCACAGCGACACCAGATCTCGGGCCCGTCGGCCGACTCGGACCTGAAGATGGTAATTCCGGCGTCGTCAAAGTGCCATGGCCGCGTGGCCGGCCGATCGGGTAGAGAGCGGCGCCGGGCTAGCGCCCCTAGGAGCGTGCTGGCGATGCCTGGTCGCGCCGGCGGCCACCATCCGGGCGCGCCGAATGTCACCTGCCCGAGCGCGAGAAGCGCCTCCCAACGGTTGCTCTCGGCGGAAGCGATCACCAGGGCCCGACCCTCGTCGCTGTCACCCTGACGGGGTGCCTGGAGTCGGCAGTCTAGACAGGCGGCGGTCACATCGAGCATGCGGCCCAGACCGCGCCACGTCGCGTCCGGAAGGGGACGCCCGGCGTGGTCGGCCTCGATGCCCGCGATCAGGCCCAGCTCCGCGACCAGGCCGTGGTAGTCGAAAGCCAGCTCGCGATTCACCCCGCTGAGAAACGTATTGCTGGCGAGCTCCCGCTGGAGCAGGCTGGCCGACTCGCCCTCCCAGGCGGCGCTCTCCTCGAACCACGGGAACGCCAGCGAGGCTACAAGCTGTCCGGCCGCCTCGGCGACAACATGGTTATTGGCCGACGAGCCACGGCTGCGGAATCCGGACAGGTAGGTCTGATGCCACCAGATCTGCTTGTGCGCCAGCTCGTTCCGATCGAACAGGTCCTCGACGTCATCCCAGCCGTCGAGCAGGCGGCGGATCCAGGCCCATGAGATCAGCCGGATCCCGAGCTCGATCCCGCTTGTCCAGTGAATCCCGGACAGAAACGGGCTGGCCTGCCACCAGCTCCGCAGGTGGGCGCCGGCCCGCTCGGCGTAGCGGCGGTCGCCGGTCAGCGCATACGCGCTGGCCAGGACCGTCAGGTGATGGTGGCGCGAGAGCTCCCAGACCTGTTTGACGTTGCCCGTGACCTTCTCGTTGCGATGATTGATGTTGAAGCAATAGTCGGCCTGCGGCGCTCGCCGGCCGCTCAGCGGGTCGAGGAACCAGTCGGGAGCCGCCATATCCTGCCGGGTTACCCCCAGTACTTCCCACCGGCCGGCCAGGATCTCGTCCGCGGTGCGGAGCAGCTGCCGTATGTCCTCGGCCGGGACGGTGTCCAGGGCCCCGGCCGGAAGCGGCGCCCCGAAGCGAGGGACCCCGGCGAGCCTGGGCGTCACCCGGCTGGCGTCGCGCGCATTACGGGCCAGGTGCCGTGGCGCCGCGGTGGCGGCAAGAGGAACCTGCCTCGGCCGCCAGGCTCGCTGCCGGGCAACATCGGAGGCCCGCCACAAGACCTCCTGCGGCGACATGCTCTGCAGGCGTCGCAGGTACCATTCCAGGCGCGCCTTGCGGCCCGGCTGCGGCTGAGGTGGTGACGCTAGTGTCCGAGGAGGTCTGGCCAACCCTGGGACGGGCCGCGGCGAAACCGCTTCATCAGGGGATTCCGGCGACGGTCCGGCCGCCTCAACCCGCATGATGTGCGCCCGCAGCCTGCAGGTCGGACGCACGTCCCAGCAGGCTGTCGTAGACCGCCAGGTAATGCGGCTCCTGATGGCTCCACGCGAGCTTCTGCTCGATCCTATGCCGGCCCGTTGCCCCCATGGCCCGCCGCCGGGGCTCGTCGTCCAGCAGGTCGACGAGCAGGCGGGCCATCTCTTCGACGTCGTTCGGAGTGGCGTAGGTGCCGGCTTCCGCCGCCGAGGCACGCGTCTCGCGAAGGTCGAAGGCGAGGACCGGGAGCCCGAACGCCATGTACTCCATGGTCTTGTTCATGGTCGACACGTCGTTGAGGGGATTCTTGGGGTCCGGCGACAGTCCGATGTCCGCCGTCGAAAGGATGTCCCGGACGGTCTCGTCGGGCGCCCGCCCGGTGAATTCGACGAAATCCCCCATCCCGAGCTTGTCGCGCAGCGCGACCAGTTCGCTGAAGCAGTCCCCGGATCCGATCAAGGTGAACGAGATGTCCGTGCGCTTCAGCGTATTGACGACGAAGTGGGCCACCTCGATGACGATGTCGACTCCGTCCTGGGGGCCCATCACACCGATATAGGCGGCGAGATGCGCCCGTCCTCGCCGCAGCGAGGGAACGGATCCGGCCGCCTTCAGCTTGTCGGGATCGGGTCCCGTTCGTACCACCGTCACCCGGTCGGGTTTAACGCCGTCACGATCCATCACCAGCCGCCGGTACGACTCGTTGGTGGATATCACGTGATCGGCGAGCCGGGTCGTACGGCGCTCGAGAAAGCGGAGGCCGCGGTACAGCAGCGAGGAACCTTCCGCGAAGCGCGACTCGAACGTCTCCGGGCAGAGGTCATGATGGTCGAATACGAACCGGGAGCCATGCCAGAGCCTGAACAGGAGGCCGATGGGCCAGAAGATGTCGGGAGGGTTGCAGCTCTGGACCGCGCCGAAGCGACCGCCCCGGGCGGCCTTGAGCGACAGGGCCAGGGTGGCGAGAAACGAGTAGGCATATTCGACGAAGAACGTCGCGGCACCGCCCCCTGGGCTGTAGGGCCGGTACTTGTAGATCTGGACGCCGTCGATGACCTGGTAGGAAGGGTCTCCCGGGCCCTTGGGGCAGACCACCGCCACCTGGTAACCGGCTCGGGTCAGGGTGCGGCACTCCAGCCAGACGCGGCGGTCGAACGGCACCGGCAGGTTCTGGACGATGATCAGGACGCGCCGAGAACCGTTTCCCTTCGTTCCTTTCAGCAAGGATCCGCTCCTGACGTCTCGGCGAGCGAAGGCCCTGGACTCGGGACGGCGATGGCCGGTGCCTCGCGCGGCCCGAGCGAAATCACGGCGGGGGCTTCGTTCAGGCGATGCGGGTTACCGTCTTCCGGGCCCGAGGGCACTGCAGGTGTTACTGAAGCCACGTGTTCTTTCCTCGCCGTCCAGTGCTGGCCGGATCACTGGCATTAGCCTTGATCCACACGACGATCTCAGGATCGTTGAAGAACCCGATTTGATACACGTGGCCGCTTTTGTATTACAGTCGCGGTTTTCCGGCGCGTGGCCGTGCTGCTGCTCAGCGTGATGGGTTGCCTGGCTGGGTGCGGTTACATCGCGTTACCTCCTTCCTGGCCGTAGCTGGTTATCCGGTTCCGGTTACGGCAAGGAGCCGGGCGCTGTAGTGGTGCCAGCGGGCGGTGGCCTGGTGCCGTCGTCGCCGTAGTGACCAGCGGAGTGTGAAGGCGAGCCGGGCGCGGGTGATCAGCCCGGCGGTG
>WNGK01006307.1_pt1 | contig 16507 bp, 16 predicted proteins | sample 5400601 | NCBI WGS metagenome assembly WNGK01 (sample SAMN13153376, study PRJNA577476) | soil metagenome | isolation source: 60 cm soil or saprolite under Garry oak tree replicate 1 | place: USA:California | collected 2016-06-15
AAGAAGAGAAAGCGCAAACCGCCGAGCCAACGACCGAAAAGTCGTGATCGAAACAAAGCCGCCGTCCCGGACCCTCACCGCCGGCGCACTACCCGGTTTCGTGTGGGTGTTGCGACGGCGCAGCCGCGGTGAAAGCGAACTTGCGTTTCCGGATCAGCATCAGATTGCGGATGTAAATAAGTGAGTTTGGCAGGTACGCCAGGATGCCGACAGGATCGCGCCGGAAGACAAAATAAGCGCACATCATCGCGCTTCCCGCGATGCTCCAATACCAGAACGAGACTGGGATGACACTTTCCCCCTGCCGCTCGGACGCGAGCCATTGCACAAGGAAACGCATTGAGAAAAGAGCGTTCCCGATAAACCCAAGGACCATGAGGTAGCTCCAATCCAACCCAAGGAACCGGTATTCCTTTCCGATCCAGGTGATAGCGATGAATGCGAGTGTGTTCATAAGCATTTAATTGTTTAACGTTTCGCCTCTCGCTTCACAAGGAAGAGGGTAGGCTGAGGGTTTTGGGTTAGCCGTGCGTGAAATCCCCTCACCTTAGCCCTGTCCGCTTCGGTAAGGGGACAGGCAGAAAGCGCAAATCACTCAAGGCCAGTTAACTGATTCGGCGATTTGGTACCGGATCTGTCGCGATTTCATCCAGCGCACTGCGAGCAGATCGCGGAATGATTTGAATAAACGATTCCAGACACCGTAATGACTGGTGCCCGAGAATCGCGGATTTGTCGAGACCGGAACTTCGATCACGCGGAATCCCTCCATTTTGATCAAGGTCGGAAGGAAGCGATGCGCGCCATTGAAAAATTTGATGCGCGCGATGCTTTCACGTTTGAACACACGATACGTGCAGCCTGCGTCACTGATGTTTTCGCCGGAAAGTCTATTCCGCACCCAATTAGCGATGCGCGATGAGGCAATGCGAATCCAATTGTCGCCTTTGCCTCGCGTGGCAACGCGGGTCCCGCAGACACAGTCTGCGTTTTTTAGCGCCTCGAGCATTTGTGGCAAATCTTTGGGATCGTTCTGCAGATCGGCATCAAGCGTTGCGATGTGCCGACCGCGGGACGACCGGATTCCAGCCCAGCTTGCAGCCGATTCACCGCAGTTGAATTTGAAACGCTGGATGCGCAGCCGTGGATCACTCGCGGCAAGCTGTTTCAGGACGCTCCATGAGTTGTCTGTGCTGCAATCGTCGGTAACCACAACTTCGTAGTTCAGCGCAAGCGGATCGAGCGCCGCATGAATAGCTGAAAGTAATGGCTCTAAATTCTTTTCCTCGTTGTGACACGGAATAACCAGGCTTAGTTCCGGTGCGTTCATCGAATGCCGGCAGACGGAGCAATCCTCACCCCACCCTGTCCCGTGGAAAGGGAGAGGCGACAAGTCGCGCTACGCGAATGCTTCATTGTTTAGCGAAAAATTCCAGAATCGCGTCACAAACATAATCCACATCCTCCAGTGGCAATTCGCCGTACACTGGCAACGAGAGAATCTCATTCACGATTGCTTCGGTGTTCGGCAGCTTTGGCAAATTGGAATAGAGTTTCGTCACCGCCGGCTGTTGATGATTCGCAACCGGATAATGAATGCCGGTGCCAATTCCTTTGTTTTGCAAGTGCTTCCCCAGCTCATCGCGGCGTTCTGTTTGGATGACGTACATGTGATAGACTGCGTGCGCCCATTCTTTCTCGGGAGGAGTTTTCACAATGCCACTGAGACGCTCGGTATAGTGAGCAGCAATGCGTCGTCGATGCTCGTTTAACTGGTCGATATTACGTAGTTCGACTCGTCCAATCGCCGCCTGGATTTCATTGAACCGAAGATTGTAACCCACCACCTCATGAATGTATTTCGATTTGCGCCCGTGATTTCGCAATACGCGCAGATCGTCCGCGAGCGCGGTATCGTTAGTTGTAATGCAGCCGCCGTCGCCCATCACGGTGAGATTTTTCGAAGGAAAGAATGAGAACGCGCCGGCCACACCTGTCGAACCGACTCGCTTGTCTTTGAATCGCGCACCGTGGGCCTGAGCGCAGTCTTCAATCACCCACAGGCCATACTTGCGCGCGATATCTAAAATGCGATCCAGATTTGCCGGATGGCCGTAAAGATGAACCGGCAGAATTCCGACCGTACGCGGCGTAATCGATGCCTCGAGGAGATCAACATCGACGCAGTAGGTTTCATCTATGTCGATGAAGACGGGCTTCGCGCCGAAATGAATCATTGGCTCGATCGTAGGAAATGCCGTGTGCGACGGCACGAGAATCTCGTCGCCTGCTTTCAAGCCCATTGCGCGATGAAGCAGAAATCCGCCCGCCGTCCAGGACGAACAAAGCACCGCATGCTTGGTGCCGATGTAGTCGGCCAGCTCCGCTTCAAGCGCTTGGCATTCGTTCGCCAGAATGTACGATCCGGAGTTGAGAGCGCGCAGCGCAGCTTCACGCACTTCTTCGTTCATGAAAACGCGGGAAAGCGGGATTTTTTTCATTTCAGGGCAAAACCTCCGCCTCTTCCCTGGCAAGGGAGAGGCGGCAATCAACCATTTGCTCGCGCTGCATTAGATCGCGCTTCATGCGCAAATATCGATCCACGTTCCGGTACGCGCGGACTCCAGGGCGGCTTCTACTGTGCGGACAGCATGAAACCCCGCCCAGCCATCAACAGGAGATGGCGTCCGTTTCTCGATCGCATCAACGAAAGCCGCCAGCTCGGCACGAAGCGGTTCTTCGGGCGGAAATTCCAGTTGGTGCACAGCGCCTTCCTGCGCGTTTATCGTGTAGCTATCGGTGACATGCCGATTCCCAAACGTTTTTATCTTGTATTGTGCCACATTGTAATCGCACACCGCGGAACAATCCGTTCCCGCTATGATAACTTCGCGGAATTTGCCCGGTGCGTGGTACCCGGCTTCGACCGTCGCGAGTATCGGAGAACTTTTCTCTTGGTCGTATTCCAAGGTAATTAGCGATTCATCGTCCTTTCCACGTCCGAAAAAATCTCGCAGCACCGCATGAACACGCCGCGGCGGTGCACCCAGGAGAAAGTTAAATAGATCGATAAAATGAATGCTGTCGGCAAATGTGACTCCCGTGTCGGGGCGAGGGCGCTTGAAGCCGCTGAACCTGGCCCGCAGGATCTTGAGTCCGCCAAATCGCCCCTCGCCAATCGCATCGCGCAGCCATAGTGATGCTGGATCGAATCTGAAAATATGCCCAACCTGCAGAATTGATCCGGAGTTCTCGGCGAGTTCCGTCAGCCGCTTTGCTTCGCTCGCAACGAGCGTCATCGGTTTTTCCACGAACACGTCTTTCCCCATCTCCAGCAATTCGCGGCAGGTTTCGAAATGCGTCGGCGCCGGCGTGACGACCACTGCAGCATCAATCTCTGAAAAAAATGAGCGTGCATCCGTGCTGCACTTACTCTGCGGAATGCCAATCGAACTGAGTTGCTGCTCCTGATTGTCCGCGACAAAAAGTTCGATCGGCATCGATTTCAAGACGCGCAGATGGTTGATACCCCAACGTCCGACGCCGATGAGAAGAATCCGTTTCATCTGTCTTTCACCGCAAGATGTGAAACACCGGAATTGAATCGACTATGAGCTTGCTTTCAGTCGCGCAATTAACGTATTGGCGATGTTGGCAGGCGTGTCAGCGATTGCGATTCCTGCGGCCTCCAGCGCTTTGATCTTTCCCGCTGCGGTGCCTTTTCCTCCGGAAATAATTGCGCCTGCGTGACCCATCCGACGTCCCGGTGGCGCAGTCATCCCAGCGATGAAGGCCGCCACCGGTTTTTTGCAATTTACCTTGATCCATGCGGCAGCTTCCTCTTCCGCCGAGCCACCGATTTCACCAATCAAGATTATTGCTTCGGTACCGGGATCTTCGTTAAACAGTTTCACGCATTCGAGATGCGACAGGCCGTGAATAGGATCGCCGCCGATGCCGATGCAAGTCGATTGCCCGTAGCCGCGCGAGGTCAATTGCCAGACCGCTTCGTACGTAAGTGTGCCGGAGCGCGAGATCACACCGATGTTGCCGGGCCTGTGAATATAGCCCGGCATGATCCCAATCTTGCATTGGCCAGGAGTAATGATCCCGGGGCAATTTGGTCCAGGTCCGATCAGTCGCGATTTTTTCCCTCGCATCAGCGCCTTCACACGCATCATGTCCATCACTGGAATTCCTTCGGTGATGCAAACCACCAACTCAACTTCGGCATCGACAGCTTCCAGGATTGAATCCGCAGCCGCAGGAGCAGGCACAAAAACCATCGAGGCGTTACAGCCCGTTTTCTGTCGCGCTTCCCACACCGTGTCGAACACCGGTACCTTTTCATCAAACATTTGGCCGCCCTTCCCCGGCGTTACGCCCGCGACGACATTCGTGCCGTAGTCCATGCACTGCCGCGTGTGAAACGCGCCAGCGCTGCCCGTGATTCCCTGCACCACGAGCCGCGTGTTCTTATCGACCAGAACCGACATATGAATTAGGAATGCAGGGAAAGAGAAAAAATCTGGAAGTCAGGGTTCCATGTACATCGGTAAACATTCCTGGTTTCCTGCTTTCCTGATTCATTTTTTCTTTCGTTTGTGAATGACGAGCTTGTTCCCGTCTGGATCGCGAAACTGCGCCATCCAGCAAACCGGCGTCTCAGTTTTCTCGATGTCGAAGGTGACACCACGCTCTTTAAGTTTCGCGACGGCAGCGTCGATGTCATCAACCTCGAATGCGACCGTTGTTCCGTCGCGCGACGGTTTCCACGCCGGATGACAGCCGACGCCAATCGTTACGGGGCCCAGATCGTACTCGACCCAGCCGCCATCCATCTGAGTGGAACTGGGTTTCAATTCCAGGACCTCCTGATAAAATTTTCGTGCCCGGTCCTTGTCAGATACCGCGATGGCAACGAAAGCCACTTCATTTGTGATCATTTGCAGACTCCTTTCTCGTTTTCAGGTTTGAGTTTATGAACTATCAGCTTGTTGCCATCTGGATCTTGCACGACGGCCATGTGACAGCACGGGGTCTCAAACGGCTCAGCCGCGAAATGCACCTGTCGCTCTTTCAAACGCTTGATTGCCTGGTCGAAATCTTCCACCTCAATTGCAGCGGCCGTGCCTTGATCGGAAGGCGTCCACTGCTCGCCAACGTTAGCAATTGCCAACGTGTTATTCCCCACGGCGTACTCGACCCACTTGCCGCCCATCATTTCGTCTGTCGTTTTTAAACCAAGCACATCCTCGTAAAACTTCCGCGCGCGCGGCATGTCCGACACCGGAATTCCAACAAATGCGATATTGCTAATCTTCATGCGTGACGGCTTCATTGCGCAGCCAGTCGGCCAATAATCCGATCACTTTGGGATCGAACGGCGCGGATTTTCCGGCGAATGCGTCAGCCAGACTCAAATAATGCTGAAAAGTGTGGCCCGTGCCGGGGATTTCGAAAAAAGACGCAAGATCTCCATTCTTGTTCACATACGTCGAAATCAATTCAGAATCTTCGCGACTCATGATCCAGTCGAATGCACCGCGAAGCACATAAGTTGGAACTTTCACGCGTGACCACGCCTCCGCCAGATTCAATTTTTGTAGCTGCTGATAAAACGCCGGCGGCCGCCCGTAGAGGTGCGCGTGGTCTTTTCCCTCGGGCCAAAGATCCGTGAGTTGTGGTTGCTCGTTGAAAACTTCACTGACCGATCGCCCTTTGATCAACCATTCGTGATAAAGCGTCGCGGCGCCTTTCATGCGACCATTCACTTCGCCCGGGGATTTTCCCATCAATGCGAAGCGGCGTCGCTCGATCTCGAGCATGTGCTCGAACCAGGTCTTCACCCAGCCACCAACTGAAATGTAACCGCGAATTTGTGTTTGTTCAGCGTCCGATTCCGGAACGAGCGGCGCAAACCCTCCTCCATTGCTGATGCCGAGGATGTAAATCCGCCTCGTGTCGATGAAATCGTAATTCCTCAATGCGTGAAAAGCTGCGCGATAACCAGCGAGCTCCGTATCAAAATCATTTTCAGCGCAAACGCCTTCGCTGTCGCCTACGCCCTGCTTGTCTAGTCGAAACAAAACGAATTCCGGGAGCTGTGCGAGACCCCGAAAAACCTGACCCGCGCCGTCTTTCGTTCCAGCCGGCGCTTCCACGGAATCGCAGCTCAACCAGCCGGCAACGAAAATGACTGGGAATTTCCCTTTCCAATTATGCGGCTTGGTAATGATTGTGCGCAACCGTTTACCGTCGGGCGCAGTAACAGAGTCGTAGATCACATCGACGTTTGGATACGACTCGCGCGACGTTTTGCTTTTGCGCGGAAGCTCTTCCGCGCAGAGAGCCCCAGCGAGTACGAGAAATGCAATCGCCGATCTCGTCTTCATTTGCGTTTTGCAGCGGCAACCGCTTTTTGGGCAGCATCGGCGAGATCGTCCGCCGCGATGAGCTCGAGGCCGCTTTCTTTCAACAACTGCTTACCTCTCTCGACATTTGTTCCCTCCAAACGAACAACCAGAGGCACGGATAGCTTCACTGTTTTCGCTGCGTCGATGATGCCCTTGGCGATGACGTCACATTTCATAATGCCACCAAAAATATTCACCAGGATCGCTTTCACGTTCTTGTCTGCGATCAGGATCTTGAAAGCTTTGGTTACCTGTTCTTCCGTCGCGCCGCCGCCGACGTCGAGGAAATTGGCTGGCTCGCCACCGTAAAACTTGATGATGTCCATTGTCGCCATCGCCAGCCCCGCGCCGTTGACCAAACACGCAATGTTTCCATCGAGTCCGATGTAGCTGAGACCATGTTTTGACGCTTCGACTTCGCGGGGATCTTCCTCCGCCACGTCGCGCAACGCCGCGATCTCCGGATGACGATACAGCGCGTTGTCGTCAAAGTTAAACTTGGCGTCGAGCGCGAGCACCTCCCCCTTGGCTGTAAGGACCAGTGGATTGACCTCAACCATCGAACAATCGAACGCCACGAATGTGCGGTAGAGCCCCTCGAATAGCTTCGGGGCCGACTTTAGTTGCGACGATTCGAAGCCAAGTTGCTTCGCTAGTTTACGTGTCTGGAATGGTTGCAAACCGACCAGCGGATCGATCGCCTCACGGATGATCTTCTCGGGCGATTTGGCAGCGACCCTTTCGATCTCAACTCCGCCCTCCGTGCTCGCAACGATCACAGGCGCGGCAGTAGCTCGATCGAGCAGAATCGCAAAATAAGCTTCGCGCGCAATCTCGGCCGATTCCGCTACCAACACTTTGTTTACCACGCGACCAGTAGGTCCCGTTTGGTGCGTCACCAGGACTTGGCCGAGCATTTCTGCGGCGACTTCCCGTGCTTCCTCCGGCGTTTTGCGAACATGAACTCCACCTTTGAATCCGTGCTTGAATGTTCCTTTGCCGCGTCCGCCCGCGTGAATTTGCGCTTTAACAACGATCTCGACATCACCCAGTTCGCGGGCGATCTGCTCCGCTTCATCGAGTGTCGACGCGACCTTGCCTCGCGTCGTTGCTACGTTGAATCTCTGCAATAACTCCCTGGCTTGATATTCGTGGATATTCATCGGGCAAAAGGCGGGCAGAGTGGAATAGCTCGCGGAACGCAGATCAGCAAAGATTTTTCCTTTGTGAATTGGCTTGCCTCGATGCGACCGAGCCAAATACGGTGTTGCGCATGAGAAAATTCATGAGAATCCCTGTTTTGATTTGCATCCTTTTGGGCGCAATTACCCTGCCGGTTTCAGCCGGCACGCCCGAACAAGAGAAGGCATTTACCGACAAATACAAAGCAGCAATGGAAGGCAAGGACACAGCCACCCTGGAGGGTTTCCTTTACACACAAGGCTCGGACCCCGCGGCTCTCGAGTTTTACAAAATGATGCAATCGGGGGGAGCCGGAGAGAAAATTTCAAAGATTGAGCTTGTTAGTCTCACGCCGGAGGACGTTAAAAAAGCGACGACGCCGATGGACGGACCAACCGGCAAAGTTTGCCTGAATCTCAAACCAACGAAAAAGCTCCTCATCAAGATTGAGAAAAAGGACGGAAGTGGCAGCTCATCCAGCAGCTCCGAAAACTTCGTCGCCGAGAAGGACGGCAAATTCGTGATCCCTGTGCCGGGACCGTGTAAGTAGCGCTGAATCATTAGGGAGTGCTAGCAACCTGCTCGCGCTCGCCATTAGGTTCGTTCCTCTTTGAGGAGCGTGCCCACCGTGCGTTGATTGCTCGGTGGTTCGAGTGAGTTAACGAAATTGCGAAAGCGTTCAGAAAAAACGTCAGGCCGAGCTTGCCAGTAATGAGCCATGCCCGGCGAGACGACGTAATGTCGAAGGAGTCCGTGCCAGCCTTCCCAGAGGTCCCTGTCCATCATTCCGTAAACATAATGAAAATGAATTGTCTCAAATGCTTTTAAGAATTGGTAACTCGCATGGAAAAATCGCGCCTGCTCTTCGACTGAGAGTGCGCTAATATCTTCCAGGCCGACGCGCCAGATTCGTTCCAGCTCCGCGTTTTCCATTAAAGGCTTCGTCACCTCGCGCATGGCCGTTGCCGCCGCGTCTTGCATGGCGAGTTTGGCCACACGCGTGCTCTGATGCACTTGCACGGCCAGATATAATACGGACAAAACGACCGCTATCGAACCGATCAGTTGCGAGATTGCGCTAATCGCGTCCCAGTTCATTCCTCGGTTATACCACGCCCCAGTCGGAGGTTGCTACTTCGGTTCGTCAGCGACCTTCAGAACAATTTTACCGCGCGTGTGACCGGTTGCGGCTTGTTCCTGGGCTTTTCTCGCTTCCGAGAGCGGGAAGGTTTGAGAGACAACTACCTTGATTTTCTTTTCGTCGATCAACTTGCCGATCTCGGCGAGTTCATCTGAATTTGGTTCCACGCTTAATGACGCGCCACGAATTCCGCGTTTATCCAACTCCGCCTGATCGATCCGAGCCACGAGTGTAACGATGAATCCGCCTTTCCTTACCACGCCGTAGGAACGCGCCAGGGTATCCTTGCCGACCGAATCGAGCACAACATCAACGTCTTTCGCAACATCCTCGAACTTTTGCTTGGTATAATCTATCGCCACATCGGCCCCGAGTTCTTTGAGCAGATCCTGATTCGCGGTCGATGCTGTGGCGATCACCTTCGCGCCGCGCGCCTTGGCGATTTGAATGGCAAAAGTTCCTACGCCGCCCGATCCACCATGAATGAGCACAGTCTGACCGACGCTTAGCTTCGCGGTATCGATTAGCGCCTGCCACGCCGTCAAAGCAACAACCGGTACGGCTGCGGCCTCCACGTACGTGAGCGATTTCGGTTTGGGCGCCCCTTCACGTTCCGTCGTGAGTGCATATTCCGCGTAGCCGCCGCCAGTTTTTAAGCTGGCGTACGCGAATACCGGATCGCCAGGTTTAAACTTCGCAATCTTGCTTCCGACCTTTTCGACCACTCCGGCGATATCAGCGCCGAGAATGGTTGGGAACACAACTTTTTCGTGTTTGGCAAACATTCCCGACCGGATCATTCCATCCACAGGATTCACGCCTGCCGCCATCACCCGAATGAGAATCTGATCTTCCTTCGGCTCGGGTCGCGGCACATCTTCATACTTCAAAACCTCCGGGCCGCCATATTCGTGAATTACAATAGCTTTCATGGGTGGCGGAATAGATTGAGCCCAGAACACTGTGTGTAGAATCCCCGCCGCAGCGGCGGCGGCAGGAAACATCAATCGTCTCAAGGTGGGCATAATTAGTGGCAGGTACTCGGCAACTACTGGCTCTTCATAAACGTGTGAAAGACAAGACGCCATTTGCGTTCCCGCTTCATCCACACACTGGCGACGTTATAGGTGCCCGACGTGTCCTGCCCGTTGTGCGTGGCTTGTGTGGTCGCTTTGTACGTAACGACTGCCATATTGTCACTCGGGAATGCGAGTTTCATGTCCGCAAAGGAGTTATCACGCACATCATATTTTGGCACCTCGGCAAGTTCGGCATCGACATTTTTGAAGCCCTCTGCGTCGAGCCCGACGAACTCCGGCGCCAAATATTTTTTAAGCGTCTCCACCTGTTTGTTCTTAAAGGCTTCCGTGACGATTTTTTCCATATTGACGATAGTCGCCTCCCTTTTCTTCGACTTCGCCTGCTTGGCTGGAGTCGGTGCAGCAAAACAAATCGAGAGGGCTGTCGCCACTGCCACGCCACAAATAATCACTTGTCGTTTCATGAGTGAACCTAGACCCGTGGCGGAGCGTTCGTCGACATTTTCCATTTGAAATGTGCAACGTTTCTGCATCCGCGCGTGTCGAACGTGCAGCGCTCAGGTTCACGGGGCTGGAGGCGGCTGTGACGGCGGAGGGTTCGATGAAGAGTCTGATGCCAACGGCACAGCTGGCAACGGCGCCAAAATCGGCAAAAACTCCGGCGGCATGAAGCCCGCCCACACATCGTAATCAGGACCGAACTGCCGGAGGAACAATAGTGAAAACGCGCGAAGCAAAATAAACACCGGCAGCAAGATTACTGTGCCTACGTAGGGAATTGCGGCGACGCAACACGTGGCGCAAGTCACCACGCAGCCTATCACCACGCTGGCGACCGCCAGCACGATCAGGAACAAACAATACAGAAGTATTTCGCCCGGATGCGCTGCAATCAGTGACGTGACACTCCCAAACGCCTCGTACGCTCGGCATCGGCGGCGATACATCACCGGTCCCATGAAATTCGCGATCAGGCCCCAAGTAAAGACGAGCAGCAGGATAACAAATATCCAGAGAGCGATTACCAATAACACGTAGGGTTCAACACGGTCTCGGTGCAGATACAGATAAAAACGGCCTCTAATCGCCAGGAACACTAACGGCGCGGAAAACAAGGCTGCGAATAACAGAAAGCAAAGCGCAGCCGCCAGCGAGAAGAAAAAATAGCTGTTCCCCTCTTTGCGAAAATCGTGCCACGGTTCTGCAATTGCGCCGCGATTCTTCACGATACAATCGATAAACATGAAGCCACCGCGTGCTCGCAACCAGGCGAAGAGAACAATTAGAACGACGACGACAACAATCAGAAGAACAATGCCCATCACGAGGATCGGATGCGGAATTTGGCTGATCGTCTCATTCACCTTCTGCACCGCTTGGCCACGCTTGGATTCGTAGTTAAAACTGCTGCCACCGCCACCGCCGAGGCTCGCAAGCCATGCAGCGAAGCCAATAACAAGCCATTTCTTCAGATCGAAGGGCTGAAAGAGAATCTTCTTCATCAATTCAAACGCTTCACCAAATGGCTTGAAAATTTCGATTTTCGATTCGACTCCATTCATGCGCAGCATTTCAAGCCTTTCACTTTTCAGAAGCAAGACTGTTGTAGCCACGTCTCTGTGAGACGCGCGGCGCAGATTTGAAAGCACCTCAGTGTCACGCTTCCCGCAGGGAAGCGACTACAGCGATCGCGCCGGATGCACCTCCGGGTTCCGCGGTTGTTTAGAGAGCAAGGCGCGCCATCTTAGTTCTCCATGTCGAGTGTAAAACTTCCCTACCCCATCGGCGCGGAAGTGGTTGGCGAAAACCAAACTTATTTTCGCCTCTGGGCGCCGAAAGCGCGAGAAGTTGATCTTGTTCTGGGGCACGGCCCGAACTCAGAGCGAACGTTTCACTCACTGAGTCCGGAGTCAGGTGGATATTTTTCCGGTACTATCAACGTCGGCGCCGGCACGTGTTACTGGTTTCGGGTAAACGGCGGAGAAAGATTGTATCCCGATCCAGCGTCGCGCTTTCAACCAGACGGGCCGCACGGTCCATCATGCATTGTCGATTCAAGACGGTTCCAGTGGACCGACTCGCAATGGCCGGGTCCCGCGGCCACGGGACTGAAAGGTCAAGTTATCTATGAAATGCACATCGGCACATTTACGAAAGAAGGGACCTGGCGAGCCGCGGCGGACCAGTTGCCGGAGCTGGCGCGGATTGGAATCACAAGCGTCGAGATGATGCCAGTTGCCGATTTCCCTGGGAAATTCGGCTGGGGTTACGACGGAGTGAATCTTTTTGCACCCTCGCATTTGTACGGAACACCGGACAATTTGCGCGCATTCATCGATAAGGCGCACTCATTAGGTGTGGCCGTGATTCTCGACGTCGTGTACAACCATTTCGGGCCCGACGGAAATTATCTCGCTGCTTTCTCGGACGATTATCTGATTCGCGACAAGGAAAACGAATGGGGCAATGCGATTAATTTCGATGGACCAAATTCAGGATCGGTCCGCGAGTTTTTCATCACAAACGGGCGCTACTGGATTGAAGAATTTCATTTTGACGGCTTCCGCTTCGACGCGACACATGCCATCCGCGATCGATCCAGTGAGTACATCATCGGCGCGGTTGGGCGCGCGGCGCGCGAAGCGGCTGGCTCGCGCTCGATCATTCTCGTCGCCGAGAACGATCTCCAGGAAGCGAAGATGGCGCGACCGCTCGGTGAAGGCGGCGACGATTTGGACGGGATGTGGAACGATGATTTTCATCACAGCTCTGTGGTAGCGTTGACTGATCGCAACGAAGCTTATTTCGCTGATTACCTTGGCGCGCCGCAGGAATTTATTGCCGCGGCCAAATACGGTTTCCTTTACCAAGGCCAGGCGCGCTCATGGCGAAAAGCGTTGCGCGGAACACCTACCACGGGCATTCCGCCGGAGGTTTTCGTTTGCTTCCTCGAAAACCACGATCAAATCGCGAACACCGGGACGGGCGAGCGGTTGCGGCTTCAAACTTCGCCCGCACGCTATCGCGCCATGACCGCCCTTCTTTTGCTCGGGCCGTGGACGCCATTGCTCTTTCAGGGACAGGAGTTCGGCGCGTCCAGTCCCTTCCTTTTCTTCGCGGACATCGGCGATGCTTCAGTGCGGGATGCGATTGGCAGAGGTCGCGCTGAGTGGCTGGCGCCATTCTTATCACTTACCCAAAAAGAAGCGTTGCAGACTGTGCCCGCTCCGGAAGACCCCCAGGTGTTCGTCCGGTGCAAACTGGATTTCTCCGAGCGCGAGAGGAACCGCGAACTGTACGATTTGCATATCGATCTTCTAAAATTGCGACGCGAAGATTCCCGCGTTCGCGAACAAATCTCTGGCGGAGTCGATGGCGCGGTGCTCGGACCGGCCAGTTTCGTTCTCAGATATTTTTCGAGCGAGAATGATGATCGGCTGCTCATGGTGAATTTTGGAGACGGCCAGATCCTCAAACCTGCTGCGGAACCTTTGCTTGCACCGCCGTCGGGATATAGATGGGAAACGCTCTGGACTAGCGACTCTCCGCGTTACGGCGGAGCAGGCGCGGTTGCAATTGCATCTGAGGAGCAATGGGTTTTGCCGGCCGAATCTGCTGTAGCGCTGCGGCCGGTACTGCGAAAATGACGGAGTACGAATGACCAATACCGGAGGAATGAAAAACGCCAAATGCGTGCGGCTAATTTTCGTTATTCGATCATTTCTTGTGATGCTGTAGCGTCCGCTGTCCTCAGCGCATTTTTCGGCGCGTGTCAGCACGGGTGATTTGTGCATTGAGCGCAAACGCACACTAAAGCGCGACCCGGTTTTTCATCTCGACAAGCTGGCGGACATTTTTCCAAACTCAGCGAGACGTGGGTCTGACTCGGGCCGAAGACCTCTCCCCGCCCGGTTCTTTGCTCTTTTCAGACCCGCAATCATCGAACCCAAAACCCTGGCGGGGAAAAGAGAAAGAATCCTATCATGAAGTCGATCATTCAGTTCAAAGCAATAACTCCACCACTTGTCATCATCACAGTGGCGCTCTTTTCTCTGGCGGCTGCCGGACCAAGAGCGCGAGCAGTCGTTCCACCGCCGGACGGCGGTTATCCCGGAGGCAACACCGCTGAAGGGCAAAACGCGCTTTTAAGTCTCACCACTGGCGGATTTAATACAGCAAATGGTTGGTTATCGCTCAGGGCACTTACCACCGGCAGCTTCAACACCGGCGTTGGCGCCGGGGCGCTCGCGTTAAACAACGCAGACCAAAATACGGCTACCGGCGCCGGCGCGCTTTTGTTCAATAGTACCGGCATCGGCAATACAGCCAATGGAGCGTTCGCACTGTTTTTTAATACCATAGGCAACAGCAACACGGCCAATGGCCTTTCTGCCCTGCAAAGCAACACCAGCGGCGGTTTCAATACGGCCACAGGCTCTTTTGCGCTCGAGTCTAACATTACCGGCAGCGACAACACGGCCCATGGTGCTGGAGCGCTTGAGTCCAATATCGGCAGCCAAAACACAGCGATCGGTTCTGCAGCGTTACTTTTCAACACGAACGGCAGCGCCAATACGGCCACAGGCTTTCACGCGCTCTTGAATAACAACACCGGCGCCAACAATACAGCCTCGGGCGCACAAGCGCTATTTAGCAATACTACCGGAGCCAATAATACAGCCGATGGTGTTCTGGCGCTTACTCACAACACGAACGGAAGCTTCAACGCCGCTAACGGAGATATAGCGCTCTTTAACAATACGACCGGCCAGCAGAACACGGCTGACGGTTCGGGTGCGCTCGCTAACAACGCCGACGGCAGTGGCAATACGGCCACCGGTTTTCAAGCGCTCATTCAAAACACAAGCGGGAACGGCAACATCGCCGTGGGCGCTGGCGCAGGCGCAAATCTCACCACGGGCGACAACAATATCGAGATCGGCAGTCTGGGTGGCGCTGCCGAGGCCGCGACGATCCGGATCGGCAGCGTGCAGACGAGAACGTTTATCGCTGGCATCCGCGGGGCTACTACCGGAAATAACAACGCTGTGCCAGTCTTGATAGATACCAACGGTCAACTCGGAACGACCAGCTCTTCGCGTCGGTTCAAGAAGGAGATTAAACCGATGGACCAATCCAGCGAAGCTATTCTGGCGCTTAAACCCGTGACGTTCCACTACAAGAGCGACAAAACCGGCACGCCGCAGTTTGGATTAATCGCCGAAGAAGTAGCCGCAGTGAACCCCAACTTGGTTGTGCGTGACGAGAAAGGTGACATCTACACCGTCCGCTACGACGCTGTGAATGCGATGTTACTTAACGAGTTTCTAAAAGAACATCGCAAAGTGCAGGAACAGGAAGCGATGATTAGTCGTCTAAACTCGACTGTTGAAAAACAGGAGGCGGTTGCGGCACAGCAGCAGAAGGAAATTCACGTGCTGACTGCGAGCCTCAAGGAGCAAGCGGCACAAATCCAAAGAGTGAGCGCGCAGATTGAGATAAGCACGCAGGCGACGCACATGGTTCTGAAAAATCAGTAAACCATCTCTGCAATTACCGAGGTTGGGAAGCCGACGTCACCGACTCCGGCTACAGCCTTGTTCGCGTTCGTTGGCGTGATTCACCGGGAGAGTGCGAGCCTGCTGTGCAAAGAACTTTTCGGCAAGCTGCCAAAAACGACAGGCTGGCAGCCTGTGCTCCCCACATCGCGTTTGCGCACGCTGGCCTCACAGCGCATAACTTCTCGCGAATGAAATTTGTGTCTCTCGCTCTCGCATTTGTTTTGACGGTCGTCTTTGCGTACGCGCAGGAGAATAGCCCAGAAGAGAAGAGCACGCCCCCGCCCCGTGTCTATCCTGTTGCCTTGCCGAACTACGACGAGGAGACCGCCACCCGATTGCAGATTTTTTTGGACAACTGCGATTTCGGACCCGGCAAGATCGACGGAAAAATGGGCGAGTTTTTCCGCAAAGCGCTCATCTCATACAAGCACGCGCAGGCGATGCCGAAGACCGGTGCGGTTGATCAGTGGATGCTCGATCAAGTGCCAGTCACTTACACCACTTACACTATCACGGAAGAAGACCTGAAGCGGATCGGCGACGTACCGGGCAGTCATGCTGAACAGGCAAAATTGAAATGGTTGCCTTACACCTCGTTTCTGGAATTCGTGTCCGAGCGTTTCCATTCAGCCGAGGCTTACATTCAGAAGCTCAATCCCGGTAAAAATTGGGAACAACTTCAACCCGGCGAAACTCTCAAAGTGCCGAACGTGCTGCCATTTGAAGTGGAGAAATTCACTGAGGGAAAAGTTCCTGAAAATCCTGCGTTCGCCTCTCGGAAGGTTTTCGTCGATACCTACGAGCATTTGCTGGAGGTCTTCGATCACGACCAGCTCGTTTGTGTGTTTCCGATTACGCCGGGATCAAAAACGCTACCCGCACCCGTGGGCACATGGAAGATTCTCGGCGCAACCATTTGGCCGTGGTTCCGCTATGACGAGGGCATGCTCAACTACGGGGTGCGCACGGAGAATTATTACAATCTCCCGCCGGGCCCGAACAATCTCGTCGGTATTCTCTGGATGGGCTTGAACAAACCGGGCATTGGCATTCACGGAACCAATAATCCTGAGACAATTGGCCGCGCCGCAAGTCATGGTTGCATTCGCCTCGCAAACTGGGACGCCGCACGAGTGAAAGACCTCGTCAGTGTCGGCAACACTGTGA
>WNGK01011639.1_pt1 | contig 16507 bp, 9 predicted proteins | sample 5400601 | NCBI WGS metagenome assembly WNGK01 (sample SAMN13153376, study PRJNA577476) | soil metagenome | isolation source: 60 cm soil or saprolite under Garry oak tree replicate 1 | place: USA:California | collected 2016-06-15
CGCGACCGTCGAATCCATTCAGGAAAAGCTCACTCGCTGTCGGCGGACTTTGGAACAGATCCGGCCCGGCTGCACCAGCCCCAAGTCCAAGAAGCGGAAGCGATGACTGCTTAGTTATTTCGCAGACACTACACTAGCTGGCGAGCTTGTCTGCGGAGCGAACAGGTGCTGATAAATCCGCTCCTGCAGCGGCGTCCCACGAAGGTTCACGCGAGCTAGAAGGTGCGCGACTACCTCAGCGAAGAAATACGAGGCGATTGCGTTGGTACCGAACACCAGGACAAGCCGCGTCCACAAGCCACGCCGTTGCTTCACATCAACTAGCCAGTAACATAACGCGAGGCAGACGAGCGCCAACCCCGCAGTGAGAACCACAAAGGAACTGGTCCACAATTTCTTGTTGATTGGGAACCACACGTTCATGATCGTTGCGAGGACGATGGCAGCCAGTCCGACTGCCCCCATCGCCAGTCCCTTTCTTTGCGGCGAATACGCGCTCCGTAGCCACTTCCCAGTGAGCAGACCGAACAGGCTGGTAGCGATAGCCGGAATTGTGCTGAGCACACCTTCGGGATCGCGGGTGCCTTCGTAGAGGTGGCCCATGAGCAGCTTGCGATCGAGCCAGGCAACAAGATTGCGGTCCGGCTCAAGCAAGGCAATGTTGTGGGTCGGAATTCCGAAGCCAGGCACTGGAACAAACCGCATCAGGACCCAATAACCGGCTAAGCAAGCTACAGCGACAGCTAACTGGGTTCGCCAGCCTGTCCAAAGCTCCAGAACAGCCGTGATTACGTAACAGACCGCGATCCTCTGCAACACCCCGTAAAAGCGCAGATGGTCCAAATGGTAGCGGTTGGGGAATCCATTCAAAAATATGCCGAGCGCGAGTATCAGCAATCCCCGCCAGAGCACGTGTTTAAGCAGTCGTCCTCGCCCCTGTCCCTGCTGCTGCCTCGAACTGAACGAGAAAGCCATCGCCACGCCCACGATGAACAGGAAGAATGGGAATATCAGATCGGTCGGAGTCCATCCATTCCAGGCGGCGTGTTGAAGCGGCCAGTGAGCGGTGGTCTCGTCACCCGGGTTGTTGACGAGAATCATGGCGGCAATTGTCGCCCCGCGAAAACAGGTCCAGGGACATTAGCCGTTCGGAGGTCGACACTGCTGAGGCGGAGCCTTCGGACTGAGCCGGAATTGTCGAAGCGGCGGTGTGCATGTCGTCTCTCTGAAACGCTATTGCCTCGTGTCTAACGGGCGCTTAGCTTTCTCGTAAAACTCGTTTTGCAGCTTGAGGCTGGACTCGTCTGCCTTCACCGCCTGAATCATTTTCACCAGAGAGTCGATCCACCACTTCATCTGATATTCGCCCAGTTCCTTGGTCGCTACAGAGCCGTCGCCCGAGTAGTGTTCCGGAAAGCGCGCGTACCACCAAATTCCAGTGTAAAGGTCTTCCGGCAGATTCTGGCGGTGCTGGTCAGCGCCCGACTCCTGTTTCGCTCGGTCGACATGCACGGTGTCGGGTCGGGAAACCATCATTTTTGAGGTTTCACTTTCGCCGGCGTGCATGTCGAGAGAAGTTTTCTTCGCAGGTCCGCCGGACCGCGGAGTGCGTTCGTCAAAAATGTAGACCACATAATCGTGGGGCGTCGCGAGCTGCGCTTGCGCGAAGAACGGAAGTAAGTGCTCGTTGCCTCCATGACCGTTCACGATGATGACTTTCTTGCAGCCATTGCGCGCCATCTCGTCGGTAGTCTCCTGTAGCAGATCCAGCTGCATGTGGGCGCTATAGGCAACGGTACCCGGCTCGTGCCGGGCTTCAAAGATTTGTCCAAAGTAGTATTCAGGAAAAACCACTGCGTACTCGCGGTCGGCGGCGTGGAGAGCGGCATATCGCACATCCAGAAGATCAGTGCCCAGGGGAAGATGTGGACCGTGTTTCTCCAGTATCCCGAAGGGCAACAGGCAAGTTCCCTGTGACTGCTGGATTCCTCTTGCAAAATCGGCAGCGGTCAGTTCTTCCCAATGCACCGAGATTTTCTCCTGCGCCGCCAGGAAGTTCGAAGCGTAGATCAGCAGAATGGTGACCACAACCTTGTGCAACCGCATTCGCTTATCCTCAGCCGCGAATTCTAACATTAAAACGTTTCCATAGAGGAAAGCGCCCCGCGAAGGTACATCCTGGTTCGCGCCGGAAGCGATCCCATTACCATGGTCACCTGCCCTCTGCCTTCGGTAAGCATTAAGATTTTTACATTCCACTCAGGGAGACAACCGTGAAGAAGCTGAAGTTTGTGGTTTCGCTTACCACCAAAGACAACGACTATCAGATTGAGCAGGCGACGGCGGCGGAAGAAGCGGCGACCAAACTCAACATCGACCTCGAAATCTTGTATGCCGAGAATGACGCCATTCTGCAAAGCCAGCAGTTGTTGAAGATTATTCAGTCCAGCTTGGCGGCCCATCCTAACGGCATTATTTTTGAGCCGGTCGGCGGTACAGCAATGCCACAAGTGGCCAGAGCAGCTGCGTCTGCCGGAATTGCGTGGGTGGTCTTGAATCGTGATGTGGACTACATCTCCGAGCTTCGCCGCAGTTTCAAAGTTCCAATTTTCGGCATCAGCTCCGATCATGAAGAAATTGGTCGCATTCAGGGCAAACAAATTGCCGCTCTGCTGCCGAAAGGCGGGTCGGTGCTGCTAATTCAGGGTCCGGCGGAGAGCCTGGCTGCCAAGCAGCGCACGACGGGCATGTACGAAACCAAGCCGGTTGGAGTCCAGGTGAAACTAATGAAGGGCAACTGGACCGAGAGCAGCGCGTACAAGCTGGTCAGCTCGTGGCTTAAGCTTTCCACCTCGCAGCAAACGCCGATTGATGTAATTGCAGCGCAGGATGATTCAATGGCGTTGGGTGCTAAGAAAGCATTTCAGGAAATTGCCGCTGGTGCGATGCGTGATCAGCGGCTCGCAGCGCCCTTTCTCGGTATTGATGGCATGCCAAAGACCGGCCAGGCGTGGGTACAACGCGGCCTGCTCACGGCCACGATTATTGTTCCGACGAACACTGGGGACGCAATCGAGATCCTGGCGCATGCTCTGCATACCGGGACCATGCCTCCAGAAAAAACTCTGACGACTACGAAGTCTTTTCCAGCAGTTGAAGAACTGGCAAAGCGCGTCCGGAGTCAGGCTGCGGGAGCAGTGTAGACGTAGTGGTCAGTGGTCAGTGGCTAGTGATTAGTAGTCAGTGGTCAGAGGCAGGTGGTTAGTCATCCAGGCGAACTGACAACTAACCTCTAGCCACGGCTGTTTCACGGCGCTTCGATCAGCTCCATTTTCCCGTCACGCGTGCGGTGAAGAATCATCACTTTGCCTTTTGGATCGCGGAACACGAAAACATCGCGATCGCGGAAGTGCGCCTCTTTGATCGCCTCTTCCAAAGTCATAGGGCGGATCGCAACCGCCTCATCCGAGCGAACAACATGCACTTCAGTTGATTTGGCAATCGCCGGAAACTTGTGCACGACCATGGAAACCGGCGGGGTGGATGTGGCCGCAGCGGATGCGGCCTCCGCGACCGGCTCAGGCTTGGCCTCTCCGTTCCATTTGTTGTGACTACGGCGTTTCTTGGAAATGATGCGCGTCTTGTTCCTGAGGGCCTGTTTCTCAAGATGCCCCAGCGCTTCGCCGATCGCCACATTCATATCGCTAGCCTGGGCCAATCCTACTAGGGGCCCGATCCGCGAGTTGATGGTGATCTCGGCCTTGTGACGGTGCTTTTCGACCGCGAGAACCACTTTGGTTTCGAACTTGTCACGAAGGATTTTGCGTATTTTGGTCAGACCAGCTTCCACGTCCTTGCGGTTGGCGGGAGTAACTTCGTAGTGCCTGCCAGTGTATTCCACGTTCATGGATTAGCTCCGGGTCAGGTTTAGAAGCGACACTGCAAATATCGGCTATCAGCTCTCAGCCTTCAGGTGTCAGCGAAATTCTTAAATCAACTGAAAGCTGAGAGCTGACGGCTGATAGCTTGTTTTCTATTTCTTCACTCTTCTTTGGTGCGTGCTGGGAATTCGCATGTCTTCCCGGTACTTGGCAACGGTGCGGCGAGTGACCTGAATTCCTTGCGATTGCAAAATGCGTGTGATCTGTTCATCCGTAAGCGGCTTGGATGTGTCTTCATCTTCAATAAGTTTCTTCACGCGCCGTTTCAGGATTAGGAGCGATGTGTTTCCTCCCTCCGGCCCGTTCACGCTCTCGCTGAAAAAGTAACGCAGTTCGAAGACGCCCTGGGGAGTGTGCGCATACTTGCTCGCGACGGCACGGCTGACGGTTGAAGGGTGAACTCCGATTTCCTCCGCGACTTCCTTAATCATCATGGGCTTTAGTTCATCGATGCCCTTTTCCAGGAAATCGCGCTGGCGGGTCACAATCGTGTAGCAGACTTTCAGGATTGTCTGTTTGCGCTGCTCGATGTTCTTAATGAGCTGGACGGCGCTCTTAAAGCGTTCCTTGACGTAATTGCGCGTGTCGCGATCGTTGCCGTCGCGGCTGAGCAGCTTCCGGTAGGCAGGATTCAAACGCAGGGTCGGCACATCATCGTCGTTCATCATCACCAGCCACTCGTCGCCGTGCTTGACGAATGCCACGTCCGGCTCAATCAATCGTGGCTGGACTTTGTTGTAGCGTAGGCCTGGACGCGGGTCGAGGGTGCGGATGTACTCGAGAGCGGTCTGCACGGCCTCGATAGGCCGAGCCATCGCGCGGGAAATCTCTTTGTGCTGCTTGTTTTGCAGGGCCCGGAGATGTTGATCGACGATCGCGATAGCATCCGCGAGGACTTGCGCCGTGCCGTTTCCGTTCTTCCCTAGCTGCGCCTGGTGATAACGCAGCTGGTACAGCAAACATTCGCGAAGATCCCGGCAGGCGACACCCGGCGGATCCAGTTGGCGCACAGTCTCGATGGCTTCGTGCAGATCGTCGCGATTAAAGCTGGGTTTGAAGACGTGCCCATTAGTCTTGACCACGGCAGGCTCTGTTACCTGTGCATGAGGCACTTCAGCTGGCGCGGGAGCGACTGCTGCGGCTGCAATCTCTGGCGAAGGCCAAGAGGATCCCCACGTCACGGGTGCAGCGGTCGGAGATTCGCTGGGCGGTCCGTCTGTGTCCTCCTGCAAATCTCCCGGCTCGTGCTTATCTGCCGCGCTGTCGAGGCCTAGTGCAACGGCTTCCTTGACCACGCTTTCCGATTTCGCAGCATCGATCTCAGGAGAAGCGGCGGGAACGATTCCCAGCAGCTCCTCATCACTGGCAATCAGATACCCATCCTCGTTCAGGTTTCCGATTACCAGTTCAGCGGCTTCACGCACCGGTGGACGCGTCGGAATCGAACCCAGCTGCCACACTAGATGATCGGTGAGAGTGCTGGGTTTGGATATGAAATTCTCAAACGATGGCCGCTCGATGTCTTCGTATTCGCTTTGGCTGCGATATCCGGGATCAAGGTAATCTTTAAAGAACGAGCCGAAGTCGATCTCTTCAAAGGGATCTTTCTTGTCAGCCGACGCCGGTGCTTCTTCGGCCGCGGACAGACGCTCACGCTCTTCTTCACGGCGGCCAACATCGTCGATCAGAGGAACAGAGTCTTCGAGCTCTTCCAATACTGGATTCTCGACCATTTCCTCATTAATCATGTCCTTCAGCTCAAGCTTATTGAGCGCAAGGACGCTGACCATCTGCACGAGGCCGGGCGTGAGGATCTGCCTCTGCGAGACTTTTAAATGAAGCTTTGGTTGAAGTAAAACCATAAAAAACAAGTGGCTAGCGGTTAGTGACTAGTGGTTAGTAAAACCGATGGTGACTAGCCACTAATCACTAGCCACTAACCACTGCCTTTCACACCAGCGAAAAACTCTCTCCTAGATAAACTTTCCTTACTTCCGAATCGCTTCCCAGTTCCTCCGGCGTTCCGTTCCGGAAAATCTTGCCTTCGTTGATAATGTATGCACGGTCGGTAACCGTAAGCGTCTCTCGTACATTGTGGTCCGTAATCAGCACTCCAATACCGGCGGCTTTCATGTTGCTGATTATTTTTTGCAAATCATCTACCGCAATGGGATCAATCCCGGAAAACGGCTCATCCAGCAGGATGAACCTAGGATTGATACACAAAGCCCGTGCAATCTCCACTCTCCTGCGCTCGCCGCCTGACAATGCGTATCCGCGGTTCAAGCGAATATGTTCAAGGCCTAACTGGTCAATCAACTGCTCCATCGTTTCCCGGCGCTCGTGCCAGGAAACAGGTTGAGCCTCCAGCACGGCGAGAATGTTCTCCTCAACCGTGAGCTTCCGGAAAACCGACGCTTCCTGGGGGAGATAACTGATCCCGAACTGCCGCGCCCGTTTGTACATGGGCACGTCGGTGATCTCGTCGTCATTTATAAGGACACGGCCTGCATCGGGGGGTATCAGGCCGACGATCGTATAAAACGTGGTCGTTTTGCCTGCGCCGTTAGGCCCAAGCAAACCGACGACTTCGCCCTGTCCAACGCTGATGCTGACGCCGTTTACAACCCGGCGGCCGCGATAGGATTTACATATATCTTCGGCAGCCAGCGTTTGCATTTAACGTACCACTCGGGTCTGGGTGACGGCCGGCGAGCTGCTGTCACCTTCAACGACGACCCTATCATCGCGTCTAAACAAAGTCAACGAAACCCCGGTAATGTTGCCATGTTCGGCATCAAAAATGCTAGGCGGTCCACCGGTTAGGACAAACTTATCATCCGAAGCTGTATAGGTGAGCTGCTGCCCGGTCGCCCGACGATTCGGCTCAGTAATAAGGACGGAACCGGAAGCGACGATTTTCTCCAGTCTTGCCGGGCCACCGAGAGATTGTGGAGCTACGGGCGTCTCGCCCGTAGACAAAGTTTGGACGGGCGGGGACGCCCGTCGCTCCACGCCACCGGACGCGAGATAAACATCCATCCGATTGGAAGAGATGGTCAAATCAGAACCATGGACCGTCACCCCACCTTCGAAGTGTGCCCTCCGGTCCGAATCAGCATAAGTAAGATGGTCCGAAGTAATTGCAACCGGCGTAGCTTTGCCGCGCTTGTCCATGCCAACCAGAACAGTTGAGACCTTCTTGTCCCCTTTAGAATTCGCCACAACCGTGCGCTGGTCTTTTTGAAATTCAATGGATGGCGCGTCGACAACATTCGCGTTTTGCCACAGGCGAGCATTGCCTGTGTAGGTCGCGACAGCTGGACTGTTGTGAGCTGACATCTGCTGCGCGGTGACGTGGATCGGATCGGACGAAGCCAGCAGCGCTCCTCCAGGCTGCGGCTTCATATCGCTGTACGTCGTCTTCACGTCGCCTTCGGCGAAGCCATCTCCGGTCGCGCGATTCAGCCGAACCGCGCGGGCAGTGGTCTCCATACCTGCGTCTATGATTCGGGGAGAGCCTCCCAGTGTGAGGACCTGGTCCGACGGCGTGTAACGCGCGTGCTCGGCGAATGCCTGTTGCGCTCCGGAGCTGTAAGCAAAATGGCCTTGCTGGAGCAGAGCCTCGACCCCTGCACCCGGACGAAAGAGGGCGTCAATGCTGTCGCTGGTGCTAACCCGGTCAGGCTCGCGAGCATTGCTTCCCGGCGCAGCGCTCGTAACAACACGCACGTCGGACTGGCCGTGGACCGCTGCGAGTTGACCTGATGAACCAAAGGTTGCTGTGAACTTATCAGCCGTGGCCCGAGTCTGGATGGCGTTGCTCGCATCAGCCGGAAGCAAAGAAATCTGTGGAGCGCCGATCGTCTCAGCGGACTTGAGGCGGCGCCCATCGGCGATGAAAAAATCCATCGCCGGAGCGGTCACTTCCACATCCTGGTTCTGCGAGCCAGGCTGAGATGCGGACTCCTTCTCCACCTTCGCGGTCGCCGGGCTGTTGCCCTTTGCTGATGCTTGTTGCGCTTGCGAGCTCGGGTGCTGTACCAGCCTCGCCTGATTTTCGGCGTGAATTTTTGTAACCATATTTCGGTTGCCGAAGCTGATCACTGCACGCCCCGCCGACGCTTCCGCCGGTGATGCGCCTTCGGTATTGAGATGAACGTCCCCGGTGAGCACTGCATTTTCTACGGTGCCGCCTTGGTTCATGCGTACTTCGAGCGTCTGCGCGGACGCTTCCGACGAAGTGGGTTTGCTCCCGGAACCCCTGGGAGGAACGTTGGGCCGTACACCATTTGCAAATTCGATGTGCACGTTTCCGGTCGAAACAGCTCGTTCCAACGTGTTGTCCTCACGCAGGAAAAGCGTTACCTCGTCCGCGTAGCTCTGCTCGTCGGGAGATTCCGCATGGGCATGATGCAAGATAATTTCCCTCGGGACCTTCTGCAGAGTCCCTTGAGACGCAAGAATCGTGGATGGAGCAGGTCCATTGATCGCAATCTTCACCTGCGACTCAAGTGTTAGCACGGTGTCTTTGGCGCTATATTTTGCGCCGAGAGCGGACCCACTCGCCTGAGGGACGCGAAACTCAACCGCGGCAGACGTCCAAGCGTCGCCTGTCTTCTGATTGAAAACCAGATTCGTCGTTTTCAGGTGAAGCGGATTTTTCAATTCTTTTGGTGGGGCCTGGTCGGGTCCGAGCATGCCTTGCGGATTCGATTCCAGATCAATTGAGACTTCGCCCTTACTGGTCACGTTTCCCGATTGCTGATCGTATTCAAAGTCTTCCCCATAAACCTGATCAAAGCGTGATGCATCGTGGCCAAAAACTGTGATCATCACGTTGTGCAACTCGACCCGGCCTCCCTGCTTAAACTGGATCGCCTTGCCCGCCTGAAGCTTAAAGAGTGTTCTCCCCTGCTCCGACTTTGAGATGGTGAAACCTTGCGCGCTCTGCTGAATGTTGATGCCAATCTTTCCAGGAACCTGGGTCAATGCGTTTTGCAAACGATGGTGAGCGTAGAAATAGGCGCCCAATACGACAATGGATATTATGGGCATTGAGAATAGTGTAGTGCAGCAAGGCAGGCGTCAGGCTTCGGGCTTTCGTCCTCGCCCGCGCAGGCTACAACTTTTGTTGTATGCAATCACTTGAAACCGACGAGAAATCTCTACAGACTCCAAACACCGCTTGACACGCGGGTTTTGGGCTTCGATAATCTTCAGGCAAGTTCTTGCCGCGCCCAGGTTCTTGATATCCAACACCCTGCCTTAGCTTTCGCGAAGCATTAGACCGCCGGCTGCGGTGTGTGGGAGTCAGAATCTGCACGGCACGTCTGCGTCAGTGATTCCAGGCCCTGAATAAGGAAGGTCCGACCATGCCACTCCGTCTCTTGGCTAAAAATCGTGCTGTTGGGATGTTGACTGTCGTTCAACTCGCAGTCGTATTTTTCTTGGTTGTCAGCTCGACCCTACCCGCTCTGGCACAACAACCGTTAGGCGACAAGCCATTCACGAATTACTTCGTCACAGGCGACTATGTGGTGGGCGGATGGGTGGAAGCATCAAGCGCGAATGGCTTCGCGACCGGCACGATCAGCATTCCCGATTGCACGCAAGCCACGGCAACAGGCATGCCATGCACAATGCCGCCAGCTCCGATCATCCCCGCGGGGGCCGACATTGTTGCGGCTTACCTGTATTGGGGAACGGTAGAGGGCAGCCAGTCGAGTTTTGCGGGACAAACGGCGTTCTTCAATGGTTACAAAATCGTAGGCGCCATTCTCGGAAACCCTAATGCTCCGACCTCCTGGAGTTCCGGCGGCTGCACGGGATCCAGCACGGGATCAAAGACGATGCGGTTTTACCGCGCCGATGTTCGGCCATATATGCCGGTAGATCTTAGCCCCGCGTCTGCGACTTTTGGAGCGCTGGTTACGAATCCGAGTGTCACCGTCAAGATCGCGGATAGCGGCAGCAATGGCAACACACAGCCAAACGCTCTAGGCGCGACCTTGCTATTAATCTACCGGGTCCTTTCGCCATCCATGCCGCTCAACGCGATCATTCTTTACGACGGTTCTTACGCGCCGAGCAACAGCAACCCCACAATGAACCAAACCCTCGTCGGCTTTTATGAACCGGCTATAAACCCAACTGCAAAGATCACTCATATTGTTGCAAACGGACAGACGAACAAAGGCGAGACCGTACTTTTCGGCGCTAACCAACTGAATTCACTTTACGGCTCGAACCCTCCATTTCCTGGCATTTACGGCGGCGCATGGGACAACCCGACTTGGGATGTCAGCAACTTCGTGCATGGCGGCCTGCCCGGCTCGAATTACGATACACAAGAGACGACTTCCGTATCTCCCACATCGACCAACAGCGGCTGCGTAAACTGGGGCGCGATGGTCCTGAGCTCGACCGTCCAGGATAGTGACAAAGACGCTCTGTTGGACATCTGGGAACACAACCACGGCTATACCGACGTGGTCAGCGGACAGCCAATCGCCTTACCAAAAGCGGATGAATTAACCAGGGACCTTTTCATCGAAGTTGATTACCTCGCTCGTAGAGACGGCTCCGGCAACATCCAGCATACGCATCTGCCTAAGCAGGCAGCCCTGGATGCCGTAGGTCAAGCGTTCCAACACCAGGGCGTCAATGTGCATTTTGACCTGCCCGCAGGCATCTACTCCGACGATCCGTTTGTGATCTCGACGGGCGGGGGCAACGAGATTTCCGAGAGCTCATTAATATGCACCGACGGAGCAGCCCCCTGCGCGTTCCCCGGTCTAGCTGCAGTTGGCTGGAAGGGTGGCTTCGCCTTCGTGCAGAATGAGCCAACTCTAGGGAACTTCCAGGCTGGCCGCGCGCAAAGCTATCGTTACGCATTGTTTGGTCACGCGACGGGAGAGCCCAAATCGTATTGGGGCACGCTCGCCACATCTTTGATTACGAGTGATCCTCAGGATTTCTCGGTCACGCTCCCGCAATTGGTAAAAATTGTAAACAGCGGAACCACGGCAACTGTGACGCTCATGTCTCCCACATTGCTCGCGCCGGGAGTTTCTCCGCTGAATTCTCCCTTGGTTCTCAAGCCAGGCGATTGCGATCTGATTTGCGGTCCGAACTTTGACCGAATCAGTATTTCCGGCGCGCTCACCGCGCCACTCGCGGCCGGATTGAATACGCAACCCGCTCCGCCGCTGAATGGAACGTACAAGTTTTGGAAAACGAAGTCGAACCCTCCGGACGGGAAAGTGACCACGACCGGTCCTGATGGAAATGGCATGTTCACTACCACATTCCATATCACGACCTCCGGGGTCCCGGATGGAACTTACACTTTCGCCAACGAACCCCAGCTCGGGGTCAGCTATCTCGGTCCCACGGGTACATCTGGACATGGCGATTTCAGCGGCGGTGGAGACTTTGCTGTCACGCTTGGGCTGTGGGGAGCGGACAATGCGCCCGGTTGCCAAGCGGATCCGACACAGTCGCTCTCGGGCAATCAGGTGTACTGCGACGATCAAGTCGGAACGCTGAAGGTGCAAACCGGCACGCTCATGCACGAACTCGGTCACACATTAACGCTCACACACGGCGGCACCTACTACCAGCCTGGATCGAGCGTGCCTAATTACGAAGTGAACTGTAAGCCGAATTTCATCAGCGTCATGAACTACTTTTTCCAGGTTCGGGGATTCGTTGATGGCACGGTTAGCGGCACTCCCCCAGCTAACCAATTCGATTATTCCGGACAAATGCTATCCCCGCTGAACGAAACAGCTCTGGACGAATCCGCTGGCGTGGGAACTGATGAGTCCCACCAGGCGTCCGAACATCTCACGCGCTGGTATTCCAGACCAAACGCAGCTGACACGGTACTGCAAGACCAGGCATTAACGCACTGCGATGGTTCGCCGCTCTCTGCCGCAGAGGCACCCGCCGCAAACCCGTGGGTACGCGTGGATGGCACGCTTGCTGCGACTGGAACATTCTCAGCTCCGCTTGATTGGAATAACGACCTCCAGGTTCCCAGTGGGACCCCGCCTCTAAGCGAAGACCTCAATCACAACGGCGTGATTGGGGATGCGGCGTTCTCCGGGTACAACGATTGGGAGAAAATAGACCTCCTGCAAATGAACGCCCGCGCGGGTGGATTCGGCTTCTCTGACGGCAGCGGACTTAGGACCTTGGGTGGCGGCGGACTCAGAACCCTGGGCGGCGGCGGCGTGGACAATGACGGCGGCGGACTCAGGACCCTGGGTGGCGGCGGACTCAGAACGCTGGGTGGAGGCGGACTCAGGACCCTGGGTGGCGGCGGAATCGATCAAGATACTCAAACCGCAAACTCCACCGTGGATGCGCCAACCGGTCTGACATGCACGAACTCGCTCACCATGACGAATGGCACCGTGGTCCCAGCGTGTACGCTTTCATCTGGCTCGTACCTGGAGAAGGCCAAAGCGATTCCGCTCACCTGGGTTTCGCCTGACTTTGGTCAGATTCGCTCTTACACGGTCTGGCGCGCGGTGGGCGCTTTCACCAGCATGCAACAGATCGCTGCGAATATCGGCAAGTTCTCGAAGATCACGACTTTGAATGGCGGCACTCCGCCAGCGCCCCTGTTCCCAGCGCCGCAGTTCATTGACACCTTTAATCTGAAGAGCAGTACGACTTATACCTACTTTGTCACGGATTCGAATGCGTTTAGTGCGAAGAGCAACGCTTCGGCTCCACTGGTGGTTACACTCAAGTTCTGAGGCCCATCAGGAAGCAAGCCGTAAGATCGCGGTCCTGTGTGAGATTTTTGGCCTGGAGTCTGAACACAATTTAAAAAGGGCGGGCGACTCGAGGCTGTTGCGAAACTCCGGACGTCCCTCCGGGACTTGAACAAGTTTTCCCACCTTTCCCAGCGCTGAAGCGCCGGGCTAATATCGGTCGCCCTTTCAGGGCTGGGATTTTGCTTTGTGCTATCCCACTGCTCTCAGCGGAAATTGAGTTTCGTAACAGACTGGACTCATCCGTCCTTTTCTATTGCTGCTGGCTGCTTTTTTCGCAGGTTCTCTATTTTGTTTATTGGCCGAGACGGTGGTGTACTTCGGAGACCAGCGGGTCCTCGGTACTCTTGCCTCGAATATTTAGATAGTTCTTGTAGAACTCAGCAAAGTCGGGGCTCTTAAGTCCTTCGCGCACGCGTCCCTGGTAGTAGTACACCACGGGAAGATAGCTGTATGTAGGCCCATCATCCATGAAAAGCTCCAGGGCCTCCCCGCGACGTTTAACGCACCGGTCGAATTCGGAGTCAGCTTCGGCAAAAGCTCCGGCATCCAAATATGCGCGGCCTAAATCGAAGCGGCCAATCCACGTGTCCATCAGATTGTTAGCTTCGGTAAACGACTGAATTGCCTGCCTGGAGTCCTTCGCTTTCAAAGCAATTTCGCCAAGAATGAGTTTTCCGTAAGCCTGCGACGAGACTTGAAGAGAGGACGCAAGAGCTGCAGCAAGCTTTCGCGCTCTGGAGCTGTCACCGGCCTCGACGAAAGTCCGGGCCGTCAAGAACTGAGTTTTCACAGATTGACTCTGGCTGAGTGCATTTTGCCCAGCCACAAGCGCCGCTTTTTTGTCTCCGCGCAAAAGCTGTGCATAGGCGAGCATGGCAAATTTGTCCGCCGCCGTATCGGGCTTCTTCGCGGCCACGTCAGCAGCAGCACCCTTTTCAAAAATCTGAACCGCTTCTCGGAATCTGCCCTGGTAGAGCGCCAGGTCGCCCAAGCCGGAGGATGCGATGGAAGCACTCAACGCGCCCAGGCCCTGCATTTTCGTATAAGTATCGAACGCCTGCGCCGGGTTGTTTTCACCCAATTCGGAGTAGGCCTGCACGAGATAGGCTTCCTCGTAAGAAGGGTTCATCTGGATCACCTGAGCAGCTTCCTGTCCGCAGGCCTGAAAGTCTCCCCCATAGCAGGCGTACAGCGCGTAATTCATGCGTGCCGTGACGTTTTTCGGCGTAATCTCCAGCCCTGCCTTGGCCTCTTTCATAGCTTTGGGCATGTTCAGCAAACGGCCGTAGCAAACTGCGAGATTATTATGTCCAAAATTGTCGGCTTGGTACTGCTTCACTAGATCGGTGTATTCCTCGACGCACTTCTGCCAGTTCTCCGTCTGGATGTAGTACATTCCTCTGACAAAATAGCGCTCGCGCTCGGTCATCCGGTCCACGTGTTCCATCGCCAGCTTCGCGTACTTCTCGGCGTCCTGTCTTTGGCCGAGATTTCCCGCAACAGCAGCCATGCCGCCGTAGGCCCTGGCGAAGTTCGGGTCGAGTTCTACCGCCTTCGAAAAAGACTTGAGAGCCTCCTCCAGATTCCCAGTGGATTGTTGCTCCATCGCGATACTGTACTGGTGTGCTGCTTCGAGATTGCTGACCACGAACGTTCCCTGCGCCGCAGCCAACTGGACCGATTCAGGCGTAGTGTCGCCGAGCGCTTTGCGGATTGGGGCAGCAAGCTTAGGAACGTCGAGCAGAAGCTGGTCTTTGTTTTCGGCCGGGAGATCGTCTGTGGCGAGGGTCTTGCCGGTAACCGCGTCAATCGCCTTCACCGACAGCTCATAACCGTTGCCTCGGCTGCTGAGTGAGCCGGTTACGATTGCACTGATACCTTGGCTGACCGCAACCAAGCGCGCCGTCTTTTCATCCAGCTTGCTGGCCGGGCTGGGAAGCTTCTCGGCCAGCTGACGCGCTTTACCACGGTTGAACGCGTTGATGAAGCTGGCGCCTTCCAAAGCCACGTTAAACATCGGCTCCAGGGTCCCGTCAAAGATTGTGTCGGAGGTATTGTTCTGAAAATCGGCTACCAGCACTGAAACTGGGGTCACAGCCGAGCTAGCACGCCCAGGTGCGTGTGTGGTGGTCGCGGTAAAGAGTCTTCCCCGGAGAAAAAAGCCAAGGATAGCCAGCAGGATAACGGCTGCGACACCCCCGATCCACTTCCAGGGCATTTTTCGGCGCACGATGTGGATCGGCGGGAGGCGCCGGGTAGTGGCTGTGCCGTGGCCCAGAAAGTTGTGCAGATCATCGATCATTTCCTGGGCGGTCTGGTACCGCTGGTTCGGATCTCGTTCTAAACACTTTGCGACGACTTGCTCCACAGCGATCGGAATTGCACTATCGAGACTCGAGAGCGGAACCGCCCGCTCCTGCACGCGTTTCAGGAGGCTTGCTAACGCCGTCTCGGCCTTGAACGGCATTTTTCCCGTCAGCAACTCGAAGAAGATCAGCCCGACAGTGAACAGGTCTGAGCGCGGATCGAGTTCGCTCCCCATCGCCTGCTCGGGCGACATGTACTCCATGGTGCCAAGGACGGCGCCAGTCTTCGTCATCCCGTCGGATTCGAGCGAACGCGCCAGGCCGAAGTCCATGACCAGAATGCGGCCTTGCTTGTCGCGCATGATGTTGCCCGGCTTCAGATCACGATGGATTACGCCTTCGCGGTGTGCCGCCTTCAATCCAATCAGCACCTGCTCGATGATTTCGGCGGATTCTTTTACTGGAAGCTTTCCCTGCTCGCGGAGTATCTGATAGAGGCTGGTGCCTTCGACATACTCCATGGTGATGAAACGGATCCCGTCCGCTTCTCCCAGATCGAATATGCGAATGATGTTTCGGTCGGTGACCTGCCGCGCCAGTACCAGTTCCTGCTTGAAGCGCTGCAGAATATCGGGATTGCTCGCCAGTTCAGGGCGAATCACTTTGAGCGCAATGACGCGGTCGAGCTCAGTGTCGCGCGCCTTGTAAACCGCGCCCATTCCGCCTTCACCAAGCAGTTCCAGAATTTCGTAGCGATTCGCTAGTACTGTGCCCGTCGGTAACAGCAACGGCGCGTTCCAATTGCTTCTCGCTGACTGAGGAGCCGACACTGGCCGGCTGACTGGGCGGGCAATGTGCGCTTCGAGTACTGTTGGCGCTTCGTGAGGAGCAGGTAGCTCGAGCACCGTTGCAGCATCGAAGGCCGCAGCGGGATCGAGCAGAGTCGGGGATTCGGAATCGAAGCTGGCGGCAGAATCAGGCGGTGGCGTCTGCACTGCGTTTGCTGCTTGTCTGGCGCCGGAAGAACCTCCCGGCGGCGCAGCGGTTTTTCGAACTCGTTCCCGATCCTCCAACTCCCCCATAGCTCACCCAACGCTCACGCCGACAGATTCATCAACCAAGAAGTATTGTGCAGACCTTGACTACTGCGTTTCACGGCAAAAACAGCAATGTGCCTGAATTATACGCCTGGGGAAATGGCAAACGCTGCCAGAATACGCGATTTTATTGAGGATTTTGAGGCCAGGCAGCAGGCCTCCACTGCCGACTTGCCCAAAAATCCTAAGCTGGAGCGAGGTTTCTACCATCCAGAGAAGGACCCCGCACCCTTAACCTAACTTCCACAGTTCGCTGAACAAGATCCTTTATTTGCGGGGAGTTACGATTTCATTCCGTCACTATGTAGAGGGCTCGTGCCAGGTCTTCACCGGCTTCATCACCTCCATCGGAATCTTGAGCGCGGCGTAGA
>WNGK01003696.1_pt1 | contig 16506 bp, 16 predicted proteins | sample 5400601 | NCBI WGS metagenome assembly WNGK01 (sample SAMN13153376, study PRJNA577476) | soil metagenome | isolation source: 60 cm soil or saprolite under Garry oak tree replicate 1 | place: USA:California | collected 2016-06-15
CGGAGAAGAAGCTCGGCCGCAGCCTTGACGAGATCTGGCCGCGCGACGACTACCAGATCATGCACACGCTTCTGTTCCCGCACGACGTGGTCCACATCGAGAACCTCGGTGGCGAGATCGACAAGGTGCTCGACCAGAAAATCCTGTTCGGCTGCTTCCCGTGGCGGTTCCAGGGCGGCGAGGCGGCGCTGTGCCGCGCCGTCGCGATGATCGAGTAGCGGTGAAGCCGCCGCGGTTCGAATATCACGCGCCATCAACGGTGGACGAGGCGTGCGCGCTGCTCGCCTCGCTCGAGGATGCCAAGGTGCTCGCGGGCGGGCAGTCGCTGATGCCGCTGCTCAACTTCCGGCTGGCGCGGCCGTCGCACCTGGTGGACATCAACCGCATCGACGGTTTCGACCGCATCTACGAGCGCGATGGCGGCGTTGCCGTGCAGGCGCTGGCTCGTCAGGCGGCGGTCGAGGACTCGGAGCTGGTCGCGCGCGCGTGCCCGTTGCTTTCCGCCGCCGTGCGGCTGGTCGCGCACCGCGTGATCCGCAACCGTGGCACCGTGTGCGGCAGCATCGCGCACTCCGACCCAGCCTCGGAGCTGCCGGCGGTGCTGCTGGCGCTGGGCGGCCACGTCGTCGCGCGATCGAAACGAGGCGAGCGGAAGATCGAGGCGGGTGAGCTCTTCGCCGGCGTGTTCGAGACGTCGATCGCTCCCGATGAGCTGCTGGTCGAGGCGTGGTTCCCGAAATCGCCGAAGCCGTTCGCGATCCTGGAAGAATCGCGCCGCCATGGCGACTTCGCGCTGGCGGGCGTGGTTCGAGCCGGTGACCGGCTGGCCCTGTTCGGCGTGGCGCCGACGCCGGTGCTCGCCGATGTGAAAGATCCTGCCCGCGGGCTTCAGCCCAGCGGCGACCTGGAGGCCACGCCGGAGTTCCGACTCCACCTCGTGCGCGTGCTGACCGGCAGGGCCTTTGCCGCATGAAGGTCAACGGTGTCGCCCACCCAGCGCCATCCGATGCCCGCCGCCTGCTGTCCGACCACCTGCGCCACGACCTCGGCCTGACCGGCACGCACGTCGGCTGCGAGCACGGCGTCTGCGGGTGCTGCACGGTGCTGCTCGACGGCGCGCCGGTGCGGTCGTGCCTGATGCTCGCGGTCCAGGCCGAAGGTCACGACGTGACGACCATCGAAGGCCTCGCTCTGGGCGGCTCTCCGCTGCATCCGGTGCAGCAGGCATTCCACGAATGTCATGGACTGCAGTGCGGGTTCTGCACGCCGGGCTTCGTGATGTCGGTCGTCGGACTGCTCGCGCAGCATCCCCACCCGACCGAGGAGCAGGTCGACGAGGGCATCGCCGGCAACCTGTGCCGGTGCACGGGCTACGCATCGATTCGCCGCGCGGTGATGCGAGCGGCCGTTCTTTCGACGCCCCTCACCCCTGATCCCTCTCCCCTGGGGGGAGAGGGTGCCAATCCTTCGTCGTGAGCACGCGCTGGTTCGGCGAACGCGTGCAGAGGGCGGAAGACGACCGCCTGCTGCGCGGCCGCGGCCGCTTCACCGACGACATCGACGAAGGCGCGCTCGAGTCGGTGCTCGTGCGCACGCCGTACGCGCACGCGCGCATCAGGTCGATCGATGTCAGCGCGGCGCGCGCGGTGCCCGGTGTGGTCAGGGTGTACACGGCCGCGGACCTGCCGTTCGGGGGCACCGACCTGCCGATCCTCATCCCGCACCCGAACCTCACGCACGGCCGCACGCAGAGATGCCTGGCGTCAGAGGTCGTGCGCTACGCGGGCGAGGCGGTCGTGTTCGTGGTCGCAGAAAGTCGCGCGATCGCGGAGGACGCGGCCGAGCTGGTCGAGGTCGACTACGAGCCGCTGCCGGTCGTGATCACCCCCGAGACGGCCGCGCGCGCCGAGCACCTCGTGCACGATGACGTGCCCGGCAACGTCGCGGCGGAGATGACGCAGGAGAAAGGCGACGTCGATTCGGCGCTCGAGTCCTCGCCGAGGCGCAAGCACTTTCATTTCAGATACGAGCGCGGCGCCGCAAGCCCGATGGAGGCGCGTGCGGTCTGGGCGCGCTGGTCGGATGACGAGAGGAAGCTGACCGTCTACGACTCGACGCAGTCGCCGACATCAATCCGCGGCGGCCTTGCGGTGCTGTTCGGGCTGCCCGAGTCACAGGTCGAGGTTATCGCGCCCGATGTCGGCGGCGGGTTCGGGCCGAAGATCATGCTCTTCTACCCCGACGAGCTGCTCGTGCCCTACGCGGCGATGCAGCTGGGTAGGCCGGTCAAGTGGACCGAGGACCGCCAGGAGCATTTCACCGCGGTCAACCAGGAGCGCGGCCAGGTGCACGAGGTCGACGTGGGCTACGACGACGAAGGCCGCGTGCTGGCGTTCGATGACGATTTCATCCACGACGGGGGCGCCTACACGCCGTACGGGATCATCCTGCCGATCATCACCGCGGGCCAGCTGCCTGGTCCGTACAGGGTGCCGAACTACCGCGTCCGGTTCCGAGACATGTACACGAACGCGACCCCCACGTCGCCCTATCGCGGCGCCGGCCGCCCGCACGCGTGCTTCGTCATGGAGCGCACGCTCGACGCCATCGCCGCCGACGTCGGCGTCGACAGGGCCGAGGTGCGCCGCCGCAACCTGATCCAGCCCGACGAGTTTCCATACGACGTCGGGGTCGGCTGGCAGGACGGCAACACGGTCGTCTACGACAGCGGCAACTATCCGAAGCTGCTTGAAACCGCGCTCGAGAGATTGGGCCCGAAGCCCGCCGGCAAGAACGTCGGCATGGGCCTGGGCATGTACGTCGAGGGCACTGGCGTCGGTCCATACGAGGGTGCGCACGTGCAGGTGCTCGTGTCAGGCAAGGTCGTGGCCGCGACGGGCATCCCGAGCCAGGGCCAGGCGCATGCGACCGTGTGGGCGCAGGTGGTGGCGGACGAGCTGGGAGTCGATGTGCGTGATGTCGAGGTCACCAGCGGCGACACGCGCAGGTTTCCGTGGGGCGTCGGCACGTTCGCGTCGCGCGGCGCTGTGACGGCCGGCAACGCGATGCATGTGGCCGCGCGCATGGTCGCGGAGAAGGCGAAGAAGATCGCAGCCGATCATCTGGAGGCGGACCCGGCCGACCTCGAGCTCGCGGGCGGCGCGGTTCGAGTGAAGGGTTCGCCGCAGCGAGGCATCCCGCTGGCAGCGGTCGCGGTGCTGTCGAACCCTGTGCGCTACGCGTTCGGCGGGGGCACCGAGGCCGCCACCCAGTTCACGCCCAGGGCCCGACCCGGTCCGCCCCTCGCCGACGGCGAGGAGCCCGGCCTCGAGGCGACCGGCTACTTCAGCCCGGCCGGCTCGGCCTGGGCGTCGGGATGCCACGCCGCGTGGCTGCGCGTGGATCCGAAGACGTATCGCCTCGAGATCCTCAAGTACGTGGTGGTCCACGATTGCGGCAAGGTCATCAACCCGATGGTGGTCGAGGGCCAGATAGAGGGAGGCGTGGCGCAGGGGATCGGCGGTGCGTTCTACGAGCGGCTGGCTTACGACTCAGACGGCCAGCTGCGGAACGCGTCGTTCATGGAGTTCCTGATGCCGTACGCGACCGAGATTCCCAAGATCGAGATCGAGCACATCGAAACGCCGTCGCCTCTCAACCCGCTCGGGGTGAAGGGGGTGGGGGAGGCGGGCGTGATCCCGGTGGGCGCCGTGATCGGGTCGGGCATCGAAGACGCGCTCGGCATCCCGATCACCGAGATGCCTCTTTCGCCGCTGAAGCTCTACGAGCTCTCGACCTCGGCCTCGACCTCGACCTCCACCAGGTAGCCGTCGCCGATCAGGCCTCCGACGTAGACCATGGTGTTTGCAGGCGCGACGCTCCCCAACAGCTGCACATGAGCCCGGGCGGCGGCCTCCCAATCAGCGTCGGGCGCCAGCATGATCCGCGTGCGCACGACGTCCTGCTTCGTCCCGCCCAGCTCCGTCACGGCCGCCAGCGCCTGCTCCAGCGCCTGCACCGCCTGGGCGTAGGTGTCGGCCGAATCATCAGCGGCAGTCGTGCCGCTGACGTGGATGCGCGAACCTCGACGGATCGCGCGTGAGTAGCCCGCCTTCTTCTCCCAGCCGCGTCCGTCGCGGAAGCGCCTGGTGCCGTCGGCCATTGGGCAACACTATCAACCGTCGATGAAGCTCACGTTCAGCGTCCGTTTCAACAACGACGTGGCGCCGGCGGAGTTTGCGCGGCTTGCGGCGCTGGCGGAGGAGGGCGGCTTCGACCAGGTCTGGGTGTCGCACGACCTGTTCTTTCACTCCGCGCCGGTGCTCGTTACCGCCGCGGCGCAAGCCACCAGCCGCATCGAGCTCGGCGTCGGCGTGTTCAATCCGGTCTCGATGCACGCGTCGGAGATCGCGATGGTCGCCGCGTCGCTGGCCGAGCTCACGGAAGGACGCGCGCTGCTCGGGATCGGAGCGGGCGCGGACAGGTTCCTCACGTGGGCGAGGCTGGCTTTCGACCCTCCTGTGGCGCGGACCGAGCGTGCGATCAAGGAGATCCGGACCCTGCTCGCCGGCGAAGCGCCCTGGGAGCGCGAAGGGCGGATGCGCATCCCCGTGTCGCCGGTACGCATCTATGTCGGGGCGATGGGGCCGCGCATGCTCCGGATGGCGGGTCGCGTCGCCGACGGCGCGCTGCCGCTGCTGTTTCCGCCGAGTCACTACCGCGTCGCGGCCGCCCAGATCGCTGAGGGGGCTGCCGCCATGGGTCGCGATATCGCGGCCGTCGACGTTGCGGCGTGCATCTGGTGTTCGATCGCAACCGACGGCGAGCGCGCCCGGGCCGTGCTGGCGGAGAAGATCGGGTACTACGGCCCGAGCTTCTCGCCCGACCTGCTGGCGCGCGCGGGCCTACGCGTCTCTGACTTCGACGGCGGCGCCGTCACGCCGCAGATGCTCGCGCTCGGCGTGGCCGGCGGTCCCGAGGACTGGTCGGCGCGTGCGCGCGGCTGATCGCGGACGGCGCGCGCCACATCTCGTTCGGGCCGCCGCTGGGACCGGACCCAGAGGAAGCGATCAGCGTCCTGGCTGGACAGGTCATTCCAGTGCTGACCAGATGATCCCTTTGCTCGCGATGAATGGGTCAGGAGGTCTCTGACCGCACGACGGCGGCCACGATGTTGCCGCCGGGCGGGCCCTGGTGTGAGTTCCTCTCGCCGCCGCTGACGTAGTTCGTCGTCCGTCCGGTCACCGATGCGATGAGCATGCCTCCAAGCGCCTTGCCGATCTGATACGCGTCGACGTCGTCGAGCAGCGTGATGCGGTTGCCGCGGACCTGGTCGCTGCCGGGTATCACCGATTTGGCGAACACGTGCACGAGCCGCTTGGCGAGGTCCTCTGCATCAGGGAGGCCGCCGTTGAATTTCACGCCGGCCGACCGCAGCGCGCTGCGCACTCCCTCGGCGTCGATGAAGTCCTTCGTCACGGCGTGCCCGATCTGCAGCTCGCTCTGCGCACCGGCCCCGTTGCCAAAGACGACCACCTCGCCGTGGCGCTTCTCTCCGCCCGACGAGGTCATCGCCACCTCGGAATAGAGATCCCAGTTGCGGCGGACGACCTGGTCCGAGAGCGACGACCTCTGCACCTCGCCGAGTGCCAGCGCGACGCCGAGCGCTGCCGCGTCATTGGCGTACGAGCCTGCGCCTTCGGGTCCGAACGTGAGGTCATGCGACACGACGGTCTCGCCGCGCGACTCCGCGTCACGAATGGACGCGACCGTCAAACCCGGCACCTTGACCATCGCCAGGTGCACGTCGCCAGGATCGGTCAGGCCCGCGTCCGCCATCGCGCGATGCGTGGCCTCCGCGACCTTCTGGATCTGGCCCATGCGGCCGACCTCCTCGGGCGCCATCGGCTCAGAGCCCGCGCGGCCGACGACCAGGCGCTTCGCGTCGCCGGAATCCGTCACGTCGACCATCTCCCGCGTCACCGCCGCGATGTGCGGCGTGATCACGCCAGGGCAGCCGCCCGACAGCACGAAGATGACGCGCTGGGCGACGTCGGCGACCGGGATGTCCAGGAACTTCGCGGTCCACTCGCGCAGCGCCACATCGGCCCACACGCGGCCCCAGTCGTCGTGCTGTCCAGTGCCTTCCGTCTTGCCGACCAGCGCGACGAGCGTGTCGGGCCTGATCTTTCCGCTGTCGGCGAGCTTCTGCAGACCCGACGTGTCCGCCGGGGTGGCCATGGGGGAGACGAACATGTCGACGCGCTGCGCTTTCACGCGGCTAATTCTCCAACCCCGGAGGTCGCTGGAAGCCGAACCCAGCCATGGCCTCGAGCTGCTCGGCGAAGTCGAGCAGCGCGTACTCCTCGCCGAGCTGCCCGACCAGCTGCACGCCGACGGGCAGCCCATCGTGCAGTCCGGCCGGCACCGACACCGCCGGAACCTTGGCGAAGCTCACCGGCAGCACGAACTGCACGTAGCGTCTCCACTCGTCGCCGAGAAACGGCGGGACACGTTCGATGGCCATCGGCACCATGCCAAGCGTCGGCGTGATCAGGAAGTCGTAGGCCGTGTGCAGCGGCGCGTTCACCGCCCGGTTCGCGGCGTTGGTTGCGGACTCGAACGCGTGGAAGTAATCCATGGCCGTCAGCGACTTGCCTTGCTCGGCCAGCTGTCTGATGCCCGGGCCGAAGGTCGACAGGTCCGCGGGGAACGACGCCATGCTCGCGCGCCGCACCACCGCGTAGCCGGCGGCCACCGGTTCGGGATCCCAGGCGATCTCATCGACGACGTGGCCTGCCGACCGCAGCGCATCGGCCGCCCGCCGGCAGGCAGCCTGGCACGCAGCCTCGGCTCCGAGCGAGCTGTCCACCGCCATGCCGATTCGATGCGCGCGCTTCGACGAAGACGCATGCGGCTCGGTGGCGCTCGCGACCGAGAAGAGATAGCGCACGTCCGCGACCGAACGTCCCAACACGCCGCGCGACGACAGGCCGGCCGCATCGACCATCTCGCACGGGATGCGGTCGGGCGTGGGTCGCAGTCCGACAACGCCGCAGCATGACGCGGGGATGCGCACCGACCCGCCCATGTCCTCGCCCAGCGCGACCGTCGCCATGCCGGCCGCGACCGCGGCCGCGCTCCCGCCGCTCGACCCGCCCGGCGTGATGCCTTCGCGCCACGGATTGTTGGTGGCCGGGAAGAGAGTGTTGGTGGTGCCGATCGCCGCGGCAAGCTCGGGCAGGTTGGTCTTCCCCAGGACCGCCATTCCGGCTTTCCGCGCCCGAGCGACGGGCACCGCGTCTTCGGTGGCGATGCGGTCCTTCCAGGAAGGGGTCCCGTACGTCCAGGGCATGCCCGCGACCGGCTGGCTGTCTTTCACGGCCACGTCCACGCCGCTCGCCGAACGCGCGTTCCGGTCGACGTAGATGTAGGCGTGGATCCGCGGATCGAAGCGATCGATCGCCTCCAGATGCGCCCGAACCACTGCCTGTGGATCGAGCTCGCGCGTCCCGGTTCGAGCCAGGATTTCGCGTGCCGGCAGCCAGGCGAGCTCCTCAGTGCGCAATAGCGACTGAGTCTAATTCGTTAAAACAGGCGTACCAACCGATACTTTCGCAGAGGTTGGAATGAGAGGCCGGAACGTGAGCGCGATCCGGACGACACTGCCGCGCCTTGTCGTGGTGGCGGTCGTCTACTGGCTTGCGGCTCGCGCCAGCCTCTCACTCGCCCTGGTCCACGGCCAGGTCACTCCCATATGGCCGCCGACCGGTATCGCCCTCGTGGCCATCCTCATTTTCGGCCGCTCGATGGCGCTGGGCGTCTTTGTGGGGGCGTTGGCTGTAAACCTTCCGATCGGTCCAACGCCCATCAGTGCGGTGCTGATCGCCGCCGGCAACACGCTCGCGCCCGTCGCTGCGGCCGAGCTCCTCAATCGCATCGGCTTCCGCCGCGAGCTCGACCGCCTGCGCGACGCCGCGGCCATCATCGTCCTGGCCGCGCTGGTCGCGATGACGCTCAGCGCCACAGTCGGCGCGTCGGTGCTCGTGGTGTCGGGCACCGTGAGCCTCTCGGATTTCTGGGCGACGTGGGCTGTGTGGTGGACGGGCGACGCGATGGGCGTGATGCTGGTGGCGCCGTTCCTGCTCAGCCTCGTGCCGCGCTCGACGGCGCCCGCGCTCACCTTCACGACCGGCGCGCAGCTCGTGGGGTTGCTCGTCGGGATCGCGGTGGTCACGTACCTGCTGTTCGAGTCGCCGGTGCGCCTCGAGTACCTGGTCTTTCCCTTGATCATGGTCGCGGCCTGGCGGTTCCGTCTGCGGGGCGCGACGCCGGCGGCGCTGATCGCCTCCGGCCTCGCGGTCGCGTCCGCGGTGCAGGGCATTGGCCCGTTCGCGAACGAAGGACTGCTCGAGAAGATGATCACGCTGCAGGTCTTCAACGTCTTCGTCGCCATGTCGTCCTTCGTGCTTTCGGCTTATGTCGACGCGCGCGAAAGGGCTGCGAACTCCAGACGCATGTACGAGGCAGCCGAGGCCGCCAACCGTGCCAAGGGCGAGTTTCTGAACATGGCCGCGCACGAGCTGCGCACTCCGATCACCGTGCTGAGCGGCTACCTGTCGATGCTCGGAGAGGGATCGCTTGGAGCGCCGCCGCCGGCATGGGAGACCCCGATATCCGTCCTCGCAGACAAGACGGCAGAGCTGGACAAGATCGTCGGCGACCTGCTCGAGGCGTCGCGTATCGACATCAACCAGCAGCGGCCGGCCATGGGAGTCGTCGACATGCGCCAGGTGGTGACGGCCGCCGTCGCTCGCCTGGCGGCGCGAGCCAGGCTGCTGTCCGCCGACGTGAGCACGGAGCTGCCGGACGAACCGCTGATAGTCGCGGGCAACGACGGGCAGCTTGGTCGGGTCCTGGACAACCTGCTCAACAACGCGCTCACCTACACGCGGCGCACCCCCGAGGTCGCCGTCCGGGTCACTCGGGACGGCACCAGGGCGGTGGTGCGCGTCGAAGACAACGGCATAGGCATCCCGAGGAATCAGCGCGAGCGCGTCTTCGAGCGGTTCTTCCGAAGCCCGGACCCCATGATGGCCAAGGTGCCCGGTATTGGCCTCGGGCTTTACATCAGCCGCGGGCTGGTCGAGAGCCACGGCGGCAGGCTGGTGGTGGAAAAGAGCGATGCCAGGAACGGCACGGTTTTCGCCATATCCTTGCCCCTCGCCGCCTGAGCAAACCTCGTTTCCGCGTCCTAAGCTGGGGTTATGAGCCGAGGTTTCAGGGACGAGGACGTGACGCAGGCCTTGACTGACAAGGCGGTGGCCGACACGATCAGCAAGGTCCTCGAGCGGGACGCGGAGCAGGAGGCGCGGTCGGCCGATCGAGTTGCGCATGGTGCGGCTGGATCGTGCGAGGACTGCGGCCGCCCGATCGGCGCCGAGCGCCTCGCCGCGCTGCCGGCGTCGACCCGCTGCGTCAGGTGCCAGTCGGCGTGGGAGCAGGCCAACCGCTAGGGGCACGACCGGAAAGCCGCGCTAGCCGCGCAGGTAGCGGACGATCACGCGATCGAACAGCTCGGCCGCGCTGTCGGCGCCGAATCCGAGCACCTCGTGCAGGTTGAAGTTCTCGTCCGCGGAGTCGGACGTGATGCGCAGCGCGCCCCACGGCACCTGGTTCTGATGCGCGACCTGGGCAACGGCTGCGGTCTCCATGTCGAAGCAGGTGCCGTCGGGAAAGTCCTTGAGCAGCCGGTCGCGCACATCACGTGATGTGACGATCTGGTCGCCGGTCAGCACCACGCCCGAAACGACAATCTGAGCGCGCTCGACCACCGTGAGCGCGGCGATGCGCAGCCGCTCTGTGACCACGTGATCCGAAAGCAGCGTCGTCACGCCAAGCCCCGGCAGCTCTCCCTTCTTGTTCGTCAGCGGCCTCGCGTCGAAGTCGTGCTGAACCGCGCCGGTGGCGACGATGAGCCGCCCGCGCTCGCCTGGTTCGCCGATCCCGCCCGCGAGCCCGACCGAGATGAGCGCCTGTGGCCGGTGCGCGTCGCAGACGAACTGCGCCGCCATCGCCGCGGCCACCTTGCCCACCCCAGTGACCGCGAGCACCACCGGCTCGGACTCGAGCACGCCTTCCCAGATCGAGAGGTTGGGGCTGGTTGCGTCCGACCGCGGCAGATTGCTCGCCAGCGTCGCCGCCTCAATGTCGAGCGCCGCCAGCACCGCCGTCGGACGGTTCCGGTTCAAGCGCCCGCCGTGCACATGCGCAGCTGGTCGTTGGTCATCGCGTTAGCGGCGCTGAGTGTAAACAAGGACCTGTTCGGGGCAGCCGACCCCGAACAGGTCCAAAAAAGAGGGGAGGGGAGAGTCAGTGCTTGGCGATCAGGCACGCCCCGGCCGTCTGGTTGGCGGCGCGCAGCTTGTTCACCGTGTTGTCGTCGGCGTACGCGATGTGCGCGCAGCCGGACTGGTCGAGCGTCTCCATGATGAAGTCGAGCAGGTTGCGGTTGGAGCTCGGCGCCAGGCAGAAGATGCCCAGGTTGCAGATGTCGCCGACGTGCATCGGCGTGGTTGTGATCTGCGTCACCGCCCACGTCGCGCCGGACGTGCCCGCAGTCAGGCTCAGCGACTGCGCCGCGTAGAGGTTCCAGCTGCAGATCGGTGGATACGTCGTCGGGTTGCCGTTGGCCGGTCCAGGGCCCGCGCAGCCGCCTGGATCGGCCTTGCCGAACGTGTCGGTCGGCAGGATCTCGGTGGTGCGCAGATAGGCGACGTCGACCTTGCCGGGGTCGCCCGCGGCGATCGCGGGGAAGAAGTGCGTTCCGGTCTCGCTCGGCCGGTTGACGCGGTACGCGTTCGCTGCGCTGCCCTGGATGAGCCCGCCGCCGCCGTCCCATGTCGCGCCGCCGTTGTTCGACCACACGACGTACATGTCGTACTCGCATGACGGGTCGGACTGGACCGTGCCCGCCGTTGACTCGGCCGAGCATGTGGTCGGGTTGGAGCTGGCGTTGACCGCCAGGCCGAAGTAAGGATTGCCCTGCTTGTCGATCGTGTAAGCGACGAACGGCGTCGAGGTGTCATGGCCGATGCCTGCGTCCCACGCCTGCTGCGGCGTCCACGTCGCGCCGTTGTCATCCGAGTAGGAGACCCAGACCGTGTGAAAGGACTGGAGCATCGAGACGTTGCAGCCGCTCGCGTTCTGCGCAAGGTCGGCCGCGATCCATGCGACCGTGATGCGTCCAGCGTGCGGCGTGCCCGGGGGCGCGATGCTGACGCCCGCCGGGACGGTGTTGCAGAACGTGTACCCCTCCGCAACCAGAGTTCCGGCGATCGCGCCGGGCGTCACCGCCGGTGATGCGAGCACCTCCTGCGGCGCGCCAAACGTGGCGCCGCCGTCATGGGAGATGTTCACCCAGATCTGGCTGGGTCCGTAGAAGTCGTGGTACATGAGCACGACCTCGGCGTTGGCGGTCGTGCCGCCGGTCGGGATCGAAGCCGCGACCCAGTCGCGGTCGACGCCGAAGGGCGAGCAGCTCGTCGCGCACTGGGGGATGGCGCCTGCGCCATGAGTCCAGGTCTTGCCGTGGTCGACCGATTTCCACACGTCCGCCTGCAGTGGCGCGACGCCCTCGCTGCCCGCGAGGTTGCACAGATAGACCGAGTTGGCCTGGTCGGTGGCGAGGCAGTCGTCCCCGCTGTTCGGGTCCGCCGTGGTCACCTGGGTCCAGGAGCTGCCTTTGTTCGTCGACGTGTACGTGATTGTTCCGCCGCTCGGCGTCGTGTCGTAGAGCTGGCCGAGGCTGTCGGAGACGATCGACGGCTCACCACCGTACGCGCCTACATTGGCGATCTTGTACGCCGGCGTGGTCACGGCGCCGGCCGAGGTCGAGGCGATGACCACCGCCGCCGCTGCCATGACGACAGCAGCGCTGCTGCGCAAGTAACGCATGAAACCAATACCCCCCGAAATTGGTACGGCCTTCAGCCCGAAGCCCTACCTCCCTTCGGTCAACGTAGCAGGGAGCGGCGAAATGGGCAAGTAGACGCCCCTCCTGACTCCGCCGCCCTCAGCGGCGCCCCGCTGCGGGGGGAGGGACTCATGCGTAGCGGTCGTGGTGGCGCACCCAGCCCTGGACATCGTCAGGATCTTCGTCCCGGCCCTTCGGCACGAGGTCGAGCCACTGGTAAGTCGTGTTGAGCATGTCGATGCCGCGCGCGTACGTCGAGTACGTGTGGAAGATCGCACCGGTCTCGTCCATGTAGAAGACGCTCGCGCCTTCGCGGTCTGACATGCCCGGCTCCATGGTGCCGGCGTTGTAGACCTTCGCGCCGCTCTCGACGTCCTGCGGTGTGAACGACGCACCGAAGTCGTAGTTGAAGTCGGTGTGAAACGACGACAGCCATTTGAACTTCCAGCCCATGCGCTGCTGGAATTCGGAGATCTTCGCGACTGGCGCGCGAGAGATGACCGCGAACGTCACGTCGCGATTGTTCAGATGCACCTGCATCCCGTCGTAGTGGTCGGCCCAGAACGAGCAGTGCAGGCAGCCCTCTTCCCAGTCGGGCGGATACATGAAGTGATAGACGATGAGCTGGCTGCGGCCGTCGAACAGGTCTGACAGCGACTCGGAGCCGTTCGGCCCATCGAAGAGGTAGCGCTTCTCGACCTTCACCCAGGGCAGGTCCCGGCGCTGCCGGCTCAGCTCGTCGCGGGCGCGAGTGAACTCCTTCTCACGCGCCAGCAACTCCCTTCGCCTCTCCATCCACTCATCTCGCGGCACGACCTCATGCACATCGATCCTGGTTCCTGCCCCGTTGCTCATGAACCCAGTATTGACTAAGAGTCCGCGCGCGACTCGTTGCGCAAGCTTCGGCGGAGGATCGACAGCACCGCTTCCTCGACCGACGGCGTGATCGACCCCCCTTCGAGCAGCTTCTCGGCGCGCCTTGCGAGGGCTCGGCCGAGTGAGCCGTCGAAATAGGAGTCGAGCACCGCCGGGTGCACATAGCTCCGCCTGGCCACCGCGCGCGTGTTGCCGAGGCGGCGGGCCACGCGATCGATCGCCTTCACGACATTGCGCTTTGCCTCAGCGTCCGATTCGAAGCCTTCGAGCTCGCGCAGGGCGACGGCGGCCAGGACGGTGCCGGCCCAGGTGCGGAAGTCCTTCGCTGTGTAGTCGGCACCGGTGGTCTCTTGCAGATAGTCGTTGACGTCCTGCGACGAGACCGTGTGCTGCTCGCCGCCGTCGTCGATGTAAGCGAACAGCTCCTGGCCTGGCAGCTCCTGCGACTGCTTGACCACCCGCGCCACGCGCCGGTCGAGGACCTCGGCCTCGATCTCCTTGCCTGACTTGCCGCGGAACCTGAGGCGCAGAGTGCCGCCGCGAACCCTTGCATGGCGGTCGCGCAGCGTGGTCAGGCCGAAGGATCTGTTCTCCTTCGCGTACTCGTCGTTGCCCACGCGGATGAGCGTCACCTCCATGAGCTTCACGACTGTCGCCACCACCTTCTCGTGGCTCAGGCCGGGCCGGCGCAGGTCGCGCGCGACGCGCCGGCGAATGCGGGGCAGCACGCGGCAGAAGCCGATCAGCCGCGAGTATTTGTTGGCGTCGCGGAGCGCCGTCCAGCGCGGGTGATAGCGGAACTGCTTGCGCCCGCGCGCGTCACGACCCGTAGCCTGCATGTGGCCGCGCGGGGACGTGCAGATCCACACGTCGGTCCACGCCGGAGGAATCGCGAGCGCGCGAATGCGGCCGAGCACGGCTGGGTCGCGCACCTTCTTGCCCTTCGTATCCCGGTACTCGAATCCTCGTCCGCGCCGAACCCGGGCGATCCCGGGATAGGCATCAGACGAGTAGGTGAGGCCCTCCTCGCGCAGGTCGTCCTTCACGTGCTTGATAACCCTGAAAACGCGCGCTCAGGACAGAAGCACCCTCACGACGTCCGCGGCGCGGGCGATGTCCGGCTCGAACGCGACCGGAACCTGGATCTAAGCTGATCCGGTAACCGTCCTACAGCTGCATAGGAGGAGTCGATGGCTGCGACAAGCCGTGCCGAAGCCAGGTGGGAAGGGGACCTCGTCAAGGGCGGTGGGTATGTGAAGCCCGCGAGCGAAGCGTTCGGCGAGCTGCCGATCACGTGGGCCGCGCGCGCCGAGCATCAGCACGGCACGACGAGCCCTGAGGAGCTGATCGCGGCGGCGCATGCCTCCTGCTACTGCATGGCCTTTTCCAACGGGCTGTCCAAAGCGGGGCATGAGGTCGAGCGGCTCGACACCACCGCCGAGGTCGACTTCGTGCCGGGGACGGGCATCACGCAGATCCGGCTGAGCGTCCGCGGCCGGGTGAAGGGAATCGACGCCGCCGACTTCCACAAGCTGGCAGAGGAGGCGAAGGCCGGTTGCCCGGTGTCGCAGGCGCTGAAGGCGGTGCCGATCAGCCTGGAGGAAAGGCTGGTCTAACGCCCCCTCCTAACCTCCCCACTTGGTGGGGAGGGACACCTTGGCCTAGCGCTTGGCCGGCGGTGACCCGCTCAGCTCCGGGAAGCTGACCGCGCCCTGGAGACGCATCTCCTTCAGATGGCCGTCGATCCAGCGCCGCGGATCCTTGATCACTTTCATGCCGTCGAGGCAGTCCCACCACCGGCCGCTGACGTCCCGCCCCGCGACGAGCAGGAACGCCGGTCGCCTCGCAGGCTGCCACGCCTTGAGCACGTAGGGCAGGAGGATGCGCCGGGGCGGCGCCTTGTCGGGGAGGGTGAGCTCGCTCGCAAACAGGTGCTCGCCGTAAGCCGCAACGACCGCGCCGGCGACGAGCGCGCCCCCCAGGTTCTCGACCTCGACCTCCATTGGCTGGCCGGTGAGGGGCGGGCTGACGAAGGTGAAGTGCGGCCGCGGCCGGACCATGTCGTCCCACCGGCGGGCGGCCTCCGTCCGAGCGCCGCGCGCCGCGCTGTCAGCCCGGAAGGCAAATAAGGTCGCCGTCAGGCCCGTGACCACGGAAAGGCCCCCGAGGATGACGGCCAGCTGCTCCGTTCCCACCTCTCGTTCTCCGGTATGACGTACCAAGGCCTCCGATCTGGCGGCAGTTGGTCGGGGCGTATGCTGGAGCGCGGGCATGGAAAAAGCAACTTTTGCCGGCGGATGTTTCTGGGGCGTCGAGCACCTCTTCAACGAGATCCCGGGCGTGATCGAGGCCGTCTCGGGTTATGAGGGCGGCCACGTCGACAACGTGACCTACGAGCAGGTTTGCTCTGGCCGCACCGGGCACGCCGAAGCCGTCGAGGTCACGTACGACCCGTCCAAGGTCACATACGCGGAGCTGCTCAACGCCTTCTGGAACATGCACGACCCGACCACACTCAACAGCCAGGGCCCCGACTTCGGGCACCAGTACCGCTCGGTCATCTTCACACACAACGCCGAGCAGGAGAAGGAGGCCCTCCGGTCGAAGGAGGAGGCGCAGCGCTACTTCAAGCAGCCGGTCGTGACCGAGATCGTGCCGGTGACGAAGTTCTGGCGCGCCGAGGAGTACCACCAGCGCTACTTCGACAAGCACGACGGCCACTACTCCTGCCACTTCATGAGGGGCTGGGTTCCAGCTGAACCCGCGGAAGCTACCAAGGGAGCCTAAGGCGGGCTAAGACCGCCTAAACCGGGCTGAAAGCCCACCTCGGGCCTCTATCCTTTCCGCGTTTATGCGGTGTGATCACTGCTCGCACGACGTCCCCGACGGCGTCTTCTGCACGCGCTGCGGAGCCCATCAGGGCACGACCTACGAGTTCGGCAACGCCAGGACGCGCGAGCACCGCTACGCCGCGCATCCCGCCGAGCACGTGGCCCAGCCGTCTGTCATCACGACCCTGTTTCCGCACCTCGGCCACCACAAGGTCCACGAGTTTCGCTGGGCGCTCATCGTCGGCCTCGCCGGCGTGCTCGTCCTCTACATCGCGGGTCTGATCACCGCAGCCATCCTCGTCTCAGCGTTCCTCGTTCCGGTCCTTTACCTGATCTACCTGTACGAGGCGCAGGTCTACAAGGACGAGCCCGCGGTGGTGCTCGGCTTCACCATCGGCGGCGGCGTGATCGCCGGGATCGTGGTCACTCTGCTGGTCCACCTGATCTACAACCCGCTCGCCAACAACCCGAACCCACTCGGCCGGCCGAGCATCAACATCGGCGCCGTCCTCCTGCTCGGCGTGCTGGTGCCGGTGGTGCAGGAGGTCATCAAGCCGCTGCCCGCGATCTTCCTGCCGAACCGCGCGGATTTCCCCGAGACCGTCGACGGGCTAGTGTTCGGAGTCGCGGCGGGCCTCGGCTTCAGCCTGGCCGAGACGTTGATCAACTTTTCGAGCACGATCGCATCGCTGCCCGCTCACGTCGAGCCGGGCAACTGGATCTACCCCCTCGCCACCATCGCCGTGCTGCAGCCGGTGCTGCAGGGAAGCGCGACGGGGATGATCGTCGCCACCATCTGGCGCCGGCGGCTGGGCAAGCTCCGCG
>WNGK01011163.1_pt1 | contig 16506 bp, 17 predicted proteins | sample 5400601 | NCBI WGS metagenome assembly WNGK01 (sample SAMN13153376, study PRJNA577476) | soil metagenome | isolation source: 60 cm soil or saprolite under Garry oak tree replicate 1 | place: USA:California | collected 2016-06-15
CTCGAACGGAAGACCAGTAGCCGAACAGACTTGCGACTCCAGCCCAGCGTCAGAACAAACAGCCGCGTTCGCCGGTACTTGCCGCTGTCGGGATCGCGCACCATCGGTCCCGTGCCGTAGTCAACCTGGCATTCTTCGCCGGCTGGAGTTTCGATGATCGCCCGCGCTTCAGGCGTTGCGGCGCCGCGCAAATTGCGCACGAATCGCCTCACGCTCTGGTAACCACCCGCGAACCCGTGGCTGTCGACCAGATCCTGCCAGATTCCCATTGCGTTCCGGCCGCGCTCCAACTCCAGCGCGACCAGTTCACGGTAAGGTTCGCAGCTGCTCGCCGGTCCGCAACCCGGTTTCGTGGCCAAAAAGCCGGTGATCACCTCTATGGCCGCTTTTGAATCCACGCCACCAGAGTCGGTGATCGGGTCTATGGCCGCTTTTGAAGGACTGTGGCGTCCCCAGCCGCCGGGACGCCGCAAGGCAATCCCCGCGCCGCGAAGATAGTCGCCCGCCGTTTCCCGGCGCACTCCGGTCTCCTGCTCGATGCGCCGCAACGACCAGCCCAGCCGGCCCAATGCGATGACTTGTTCTCGTTTTTCTCTGCTCAAGACGTGGCTCATGACCACAGAGGCTAACTTCCCCCAGTGGCGGCTCTGCCTTAAGCCTTCTCTCTATGGCCGCTTTTCACTTGATCATCTATGGCCGGTTTTGGGTGATCACCGAGGACCTAGCACCCCCGCAAACCTTTCATTAATCTCCGTCAGATAGAGAGCTTGATTGCCGTTGCCATTCGTCTGGAGAGGCGAATAGCGATCGGGTAGGACCGAGCGCAGAATCCCGATGTGGTCCTTGGGTCGGATTCGGTTCAGGAGAGAAGTAAACGAGACGTTGACGCGCCAACCGATATTCTCCCAATAATCCCCAGTCGAACCGAACTCAGTCGGTTTTGGGCATTCCCAGCAGTAGGACTTGGCAATTCCAATGGCCACGATCCGGGTGTCAACAAATGAAAAGATCAGATCTCCAAGGGATACCTCGCGCATGGACTCATAGAAAGGATTGCGAGCTCCATTGGCGTTGCGCTTGGGGGACCAGAGGTATCCCCCCGAGATTTCTTGGCGAAAGGTCTGGTTCTGATTGACCCACCAATAGCGCATACGCCTAGGCCCCAGAAGACCGCGATGAGTGTGGAGAAAGCTAAGTACAGACTACACCCGAACTCATCCCATACAGAATGAGCATTGGTCGGACTGATTGGAAGCCGACTCACGCCTCTGGTACTGATTCAATTCGGCTGCGGAAGAAGTTCTCCGTGTCCTTATCTTCGAAGTAGACGTAACATCCCTTCATTCCACGAGTGAGCAGGACACGATAGGTGTTCTTTACTAGTTCGAGAAACCTATCTTTCGACCGCTTCACTTGCGAATCGGACGATTCCTGCTTCTGACCGATCCACTTTTGCTCCGGCCGGTAAACCAGATCTTTTCCGAAGATGACCCCAACGTAGTCGAATTCGAAACCCTGCGCGGTGTACACACAACCGATCTGCTCAATTCCCTCGGGCGCATAGGCCCACAATGGAGCGGGCGGAATTCCGTCAGCGAGTTTGCCGGCTTCTGGGCGGGCGTTCCACGGCCGCGCGAAATCGCCGATTGTTACATCTTCGACCAAACTGCCATCTGGCCGCGGTTTCGACCATCGCCAACAGAATCCGGCCGTCACTCTCGCGGTTTTCCCCTCTGAGCTCCGGCTCCGGATCCAGCCTTCGAGTTCCTGCGGGCATGATGCGATGCGAAACTCGTACTCATCGGCGTCATTGAAGAGTACATTGGCCGTTCGTTCCAGCTCCAGCGTGTTGTTAACCCAATTGATGAAACCTGCATTCCCACCACAGCGAAACTGAGCCTCAAGCTCAAATTCCTGGATGTTCACTCCGGCTGCGATCGCCGCATCCTTTATATAGGTGGAAGAGCCAATCTCGTCCGGTTTCACGACTTGTCGATCATCTACGAAAAAGACGCCAACTTTGCTTGCATGTAATAGCTCGTCGATCTGAGATTTTTTCGATCTGCGGGCTGCTGGGGTGAATCGCTGGTTTGATGTAATCCTGATTCGGTGGGCCTCGTCACAGATCATCACGTCAATATCGTCTCGCTGAGCTTCCTGATAGCCATTGAAGTACTTGACTTGCTGAGAAGCGCGCCTTCCAACGATCTCCCGGAGGGTTGATGTGAAGGCTCGGGAACCGGTGACATAATGTGCATTTAGACCGAGGCCCGAGAGCTGCGCCATGAGGTTCAGTGCGATGACAGATTTCCCTGTCCCCGGTCCCCCCTTGATGATGATTGCCGATTTTGCGCGCTGTACATGGGAAGTTCGCGCCGCATTCATCACCGCCTCGAACGCGACAAGTTGCTCATCCAACAGCGTGTACTCTGGTCGCCCTTTTAATAGGCCGGCAACGTGCTCAAGCAGCTTCTTGCTTGCTTTGTACTTGCTCTGCTCAACCCTAAGTAAGACTTCTGAACCACCGCCGCCTACTAGATGATTTGAAAGGAAGGTCGACAACTCAGTTACCTGAAGCGCTGAGAAGGAGGGAGAAAGTGCCAGCCACTGTTTGTACCTTTCTGAATAGAGAGCATCCCCTTTCTTAGGCTCATAATTGTGAAGGTAAGAACAGCTCGAAAGCTGTACAGGAAAAGGTCCCTCGTGGAACGCGGTGTGACCATCCTGTAAAAAACACTGATATTGGTGAACCTGCACCGACGGATGCAGGACATTCCTCGTGTTCCCGCCAACAAACGTTACGACTTTATCTCCGAACGCTTCCTCGCATCGCTCCCACTGCTTAAGCTCAACGATGACTGCCTGATCCAAGTTTGATTGATTTCGCCCGGTGATCATGCAATCCAGACGCTTGCTCGTCTGAGGAAGCTGGTATTCGAGCAGAACCCCTTGATCGTTCAGGCTGGCGTTCTGAAAGACTTGGCACATAGCACGCAGGGAATTCCGCCATGACGAGACCTCAGCGGGGCCCGGATTGAACCGAAAATAAGCAAAGAAAGCGTCGCTAAGCTTGCCGGCGATGCGGTTGTGTACCGAATCGTCAACAAGTGCCGTGGTGGTCCCTGAATATAGCCTCATAGTTCGTCGTACTTCTTGCTTGAGCCTTTGGAACGAGAAACGGGATACTTGATCGCATTCTTAGCGAGCTTTTCCTCGGTTAGCTGCCCAAGGTCATACCCCAAGTTGTGGGCGAGCTCTAAAAGATAAACGGCAATGTCCGCGAGTTCCTCTCCCACATGTTCGCGCTTTGTTCGGACAACCTCCTTCTGCTCTGGTTCACTCTTCCACAGAAAGAGTTCCTGCAGCTCCGCAGCCTCGATTGCAATGGCTGCAGCCATGTCCTTTGGCGTGTGGAACTGAAGCCAATCCCGTTCGTCCCGAAAAGCTAGGATCCTGTCAGTGAGACTTGCAATTGTGGTCATTGAGCAATTCTATCGCTGGCGCACCCTGAAACTTGGAATGTTGCTAGCTGTTTAGGAGCGTTCTCGAAACGGCCAGCCAAATCCCAGCCATACTATGTCGCCGTTTCCAAATTGCTTAAAACTCCACACAGAAGAGATTCTGATCTTCTTCATGAGATCGTTTCTGATTTCAGAATGGAGAAATCAAATTAGCTGATCTACGACTCTTTTGCACCATTCCTCTCATACTTACCTTGCTTCGTCGTGTGCTTCACGGCAGGCTAGTACCGGAAAGTCGTATAGCATCGGCAATTCGGTTCCGTTATAGTGGTGTGTTCCCCGGAAAAGTGAGGGCCATTAGTGCGGAATTGTCCGTTGATTGCCTGTCTTGTCCTGGCGGGTTCTTGCCTTGCGTCATCCGCCGCTCCCAGCATCGCGATGAAGGAGTACCGAATCGAACAGAACAAATCTTCGATCTTCATCCCGACCAGCACGGCCGATCCAGACGAACTGAATGCCATTCGTGCTCACAGCACGTGGTCTTGGGAGCTGGCCCCCGTAATCGCTCAGAGTTGGGATCACAAACAGAAGGGCCTGGGCTTCGTGATCCGAGCCAAGGATTGGTCTACGCAGCCAACCGCCGTCGCATTCACTATCGACGGCAAGGTAACAATGGTGGAGACTTCACAATGGCACGACAGTGAAAAGGGTGGCGTCTATACCCTGATCGACAGGGAGGATTTGGAACGCGCCGTGGCGAACTCCCAAAACCTGTCGATCACCGTCTTTGCAGGAGAGCCATTGACGGGCACATACCATTCAGCCGACCTCGTCGTTTTCAAGTCGGTGACGGAGATGTACTCCAACGGCACGTTCAGCGGCGGCACGCCTACCGATTTAACTCCATCGCCTGTAGAAACGCAGGCCCAGAAGCCTTCCCCAACTACAGCGAATGGCAAAGTGGATCGCAAGGATTACCTCCAGTCGAAGGTGCAGGAAGTTTCTTCGATGTGCCACGACCAGATCATAGCCACGGCGAAGGATCCAACCTCCGTTCAGTTCCTTGGCGATTATTCATATGCATTTGGACGCGCGTTGACCCGGAACTGGATATTCGTTTCTTTCCCCATTATGGGTAGGAACTCGTACGGGGCGGTGCTGCGGCACACGATGACATGTTCTGTCTCCTGTCCTCCGGGGAAGCCCTGTGTATTCCAATCGTTAGATGATGAGCACTGATCTGTCATAGACTTCAGTCACAACTTTCAACCTAGTAGTCTGTTTCGGGAGACTCCAGATGTCCTCCATTTCACATTGGATTGATGTGCGCCATGAAGGCCTGCACGCCTACCGTCGAATAACGGGTCGAGATAGGTATGTTGTAGAAGCCAAGGCTGCGGCACAACGGGCCGTCTGGAACGAAAAATGGGCCAAGATGCAGCAGCGCGAGAAGGCCCTGTACACGAAGGAACAGAAAAAGGACGCTGCCGCGCAACGGACACAGAAGGCGGTGGACGCCCTCGCCGAGATTGAGAACTTGCTCATCAGCGCCGTGGAGACGAAGAGTACATTCGAGTGGGAACAATTGAAAGATCGCTCTGGCTTTACTCAAGCAGTGCCTCTCCAGCCAGCGAAGCTGGATCATCCCGCGGAGCCTCTGAACCATGACAACAAGTACGTGGTAAAGCTCGGACTGCTGGATCATCTCCTCTCGTCGCGCAAGGCAAAGAAAATCGCGGAAGCACAGCAGCTCTATGACGAGGATCATGTCCGTTGGGAAGCGTCAGTACGAGACGTTGATGCCGTAAATGCCAAGGTGGCGGCTGAATTCGAAGAGGCGACGAAGAAGTGGAAGGCCGACAAGGCAGCATTCTTGGAGGCACAGCAGAGGCGGAATGATGATATCGACGCGCACCGCGCCGCGTACCTAAACAAGCAGCCGGAGGAAATTGTCGATTATTGCGATCTCGTGCTTTCTGGCTCAACGTATCCGGACAGTTTTCCGAAATCATGGCAACTCGAATACAGGCCGGACGCTCGGATGCTGTTGGTGGAGTACTCGTTGCCGAACGCCGACGCCATGCCACGGCTCAAAGAGGCGAAATACATACAGTCGCGAGATGAGTTCACTGAATCATTTCTAGCCGACTCCGCGTTCGAAAAGATGTACGACAGAGCCCTCTATAAGATTGCCCTCCGTTCGATTCACGAACTAGTCAAGTCCGACGAAGCAGGCTCCATCGACTCGATCGTATTCAACGGTTGGGTAAGGGCCATTGAACCCGCAACGGGACAGGAGACCAACGGCTGCATCTTGTCGCTGCAGGTCGATAAGGCGGAATTCGCATGTATCAACCTGGCGAAGGCCGATCCCAAGGCATGTTTCAAGAAGCTGAAAGGCGTCGGTAGCAGCAAACTCGCCGCCCTCGTTCCAATTCGACCAATCCTCCAACTCAATTCGGAGGATGAGCGGTTCGTGCCTTCGTACAAGGTTGAGGACACGATCGATTCCACAATGAACCTCGCGGCGATGGATTGGGAAGACTTCGAACACCTGATCCGCGAAGTCTTTGAGCGCGAATTCGGCAACGATGGAAGCGAAGTCAAGATCACCAGGGCGAGCAGAGACGGCGGCGTGGATGCCGTAGTGTTCGATCGCGACCCGCTACGTGGCGGCAAGATTGTCATTCAAGCGAAGAGATATACCAACACAGTCGGTGTATCGGCGGTGAGGGACTTGTATGGCACAGTAGTTAACGAAGGTGCAAACAAGGGCATTCTTGTTACGACGGCTGACTACGGCCCTGATGCCTACGAGTTCGCGAAAGATAAGCCACTCACGCTTCTGAGTGGCAACAACCTTCTACATCTTCTGGCGAAGCACGGACATCAGGCACGAATTGATCTGAAAGAAGCGAAGCAGATTCTTCAGAATAGCGTGAAGTGATCGAAGGAGCGAAGGTGAATGCACGCGCGTTTTCGCGATGTCTGTTGACCATAACTCTGTTCTCGGGCAGCTCGTTTGCTATATATGCGCAAGGAGCACCGGGCTGGAACAAGGTGGAGAAGTCGGACCCCTTGAGAGACACAAAGTATTTTCAGTTCACGCTTGAGGGCAAGTTCCTTACGCCGCCACGAAATATCAAAGCCGATTCGGTGCCCAGCATAATCGTGCGCTGTACTCCCGGCTCGTTCACGAGAGACCACCTGCATGGCAAGTTCATGAACGGATACATCTACGTTGGAACTGTTGTTGACACACAGGTGAGTTCATCCGGACCGAGCGTGCGCGCCAAGTTTCGGTTAGACGATGGCAAGCTTCAAGACGCCGGTTGGAGCCACAGTACCGATTACTCTTCCATATTCTTTGAAGACATTGATTTGAACACTCTCCTGTATGGGCACTTCATGCCCCACAAGGAGAATACGTCGCCCCCGGTGAAGAAGATTGTAGTCGGAATTGACGAATATCTCGGAGGCGAGGTCGTCATGCAGTTTGACATGCCCGACCCGACAGAAGTCGCAGAGGCTTGTGGTGCCATTTGGCACAAATAAATGGATCATCCTTCGATTGGAGAAGAAAATGCCGGTAGGTAAGTTCGTCGTAGGTAGTGAAGCAGTGCCAGTGGATTATGAGTTTGCAGGTTCTATGGTCGGCCCAAAGACAGGGCGGATGACACTTATGCAGACTCCGTCACTAGGTCTCAGTACGGTGATCCTCCAGCTCCTCGGCGGGGACTTGATTACCGAAAGCGGGCAGGCTCATCGAATCGAACTAACGCGGAGTGATAATGGGCTTTCCGCTGAATTCGATGTACTTCCACCCCACAGCCGATAACGTACATGCGGCCAACTTCGGCCAGTACTTCTCCTCATTGCAAGGTAGCGAAGGTTCGAAATATCGCATTTCGATTTTTCGCGGTCTCCACAGTGGCTGAGGTGCAACATGGATGAAGCACAGTACCGATGCCCAATTCATCTAGGTTATTTGTGCTTTGACGATCGCCCTCCTTTCAAGCACAACATTCGATTGAAGCCTGAGGAGCAAACCTGCGAGATACCGAAACCGGGCCACGAATTCATCTACAGAATCATTCATGCTCGAACAGGCGCGTGTTATATCGGCCGCACAGAGAGGAGCTTGGCGGACCGCTGGGCAGGACACCGTTCTGCGAGGAAGCTTGAAGTGCGAGGGAATGATCCTCTTTATCGCGCAATGAATGAGTACGGTCTTCAGATGTTTGTCATGGAGAAACTTGAAGAATGCGGGAATTCAATTGCACGAGAACGTGAACTTGACTGGATGCGTCATTTCGACAGCTGGAGCCTCTTGAAGGGCTACAACAAACCCAGTGCGGAATTAGTATATGCGCGGGACCTTTATTTTCTCCTTTTTCCCGGCAAGAAACCGAGATATGACAACCTTCGCGATAACCTGCACGGCCTACATCAAGGTTTTCGGAAACCCCTACCCCAGGATCAGAAACTGGAGGAAGAACTGCAGAAGATCACCGACACATTTGTGCGAGACGGACGAAGGCTGATGAAGAAAATAGTCTCTCTTGCTAGCCCAGTTATCTTCAAGAGTGTCTGAGAGAGTGTGTGGACCAGCAATGCGTTTAAGGATTTTGTTTCTGGGCCTGATTCTCGGCAGCGTTACCTTGCAAACCGGCAGGTAAATGCCAATGGTCGTGGTAATCAAAAACTGTCGCCGTTGTTCCGTCCGATGCGGTCATCTCGCCAGAATCGGCATCTGTGTTAAATACTCCATCCACCAAAAGTCCCCATTGGTATTCGGCGGCGGAGTGGTCGCCATACCCGCAGGGACCCAAGTCTGGCGAGTCGCTGAAGAGCTCATTGGCGCTTCTCATCTGGGCGAGATTACGCGCTCCAAAACCACGACCGAACTGCTTCAAAAGGTCAATCGAAAGCCGCTCGATCAACTCTTCACCATACCCTGCTCGTGTCTTTCCCTGCTGTTCCGAATGCACGATCCGCCTGCCGATTTCCCAATAGGTCGCGGTTATCAGGCTGTTGATATTCTTGGCCGCGGCGTTTCGTGCCGCATGGAGCAGGTCAACGATTCCCGCTCGAATAGTCTCGCAGGTTTCGTGCGTCCTTGGGACTTTGCTCATTTTTCGATTTCCTTGAATCTCAACCGCGCTCCTTCTCATATCCCCATGCCGATGCTCTGGTCGCGTGCCGGGGAGATGTTCTGGACCAGTTCCAGAGCGGATGATTTATTGACCTCGGTTCCGAGTTGCTGTAAGAGCCGGCTCACATCGTCCGTGAAGACGGTCGCCTCGTGGCTGGCACGGGAGACAGCGACATATCCAAATCGTGAACTGAGCAGATCCGGATGCACTCCTGTATCGGCGTTGACGAGTACCCGCTCTGCCGTGAGCCCCTGTGCGCTATGACTGGTGACAGCGTAACCGTGGTCGAAGTGCCGGTGAACAACGGCGTCGAACTCAATTTGCCGGCCATTGTCGAGGCGCGCGGAGATGCGTCCATCCGGACTGATTGAATCGACAATCGCAAGATCGCGGTTGGCGACACTGAGCGATTTGTCGGGTGCGGTGAACTGAATCTTGTCGCCAGTAGAGAATTCGTGCGCTACCTCTCGGTAGACGTTCACGCCGATCAGACGGCGAGGATCATAGGTAATGACATTTCCGGCAGGCTGTTCAACCGAAAGCAGATTCATAGTAGGGTTCGCGCCAACATGTTCAGATCGCGGCGTGACGCATTATCGGGGGAAACGATCAATGTCTTCTCAGGCGATTCGACGTACCTGCGGGCGATAGCGCGGATGCGCTCGCCAGAATCAGGAATTTCCCGAATCCGCCCCTGACTGTGAAGGGAGCCGAGAGCGGCGGAGACATCACCTTTTGCGAGAGACTCCACAGCGGATTTGAGCGCCGGATCTTTCTGGCGCACGATTTCATCAAGGTGCGAAGTTCGCATTCCTGCCTGCTGCAGTTGCTCGAATGGCCGGCCAGCCTCCACGCCCTGGTGCTGGCGCGTGTCACCGATGAGAAGGACGCGGTCTTGCGACCCGATCCGATTCAGTAATTCGCGCATCTGGTTTGTGCTGGCCAAGCTCGATTCGTCGACAAAGTAGAAGTGTTTCTTTTCCGGACCTTCGCGATCATTGCCGCGCACCAGAAATCCCTGCAGAGTCGCGGATTCGACTCCAGATTCGGCGAGCTGGCGAGCCGCGCGTGAAGTCGGTGCGAGTCCCTCGACCATGTATCCCTGAGATTCCGCGGCGGCCCGGATAACGGAGAGTGTCGTTGTCTTTCCTGTGCCGGCGAATCCCTGGATTCCCTGAACACGGTCGTGCGAGCTTAGAACATCCTCTACGACGCTCTTCTGTGTGCGATTGAGATTCGGATGTTGATCGGAAACGTTGATCGCCTGAGACCGGGTGAGAATCGGCACCACGTGATTTCGCCCATCTTCTACCGAGCGCAAGATTTCGTGCTCAGCCTGGATGGTCTTTGCAGTTGTGAACTGTCGCGCAGGTGAGTTGGTGGAACGCTCGACGATCTGGAATTCGCCGGTAGAGAGCCTTGTATCGAGCTGGACGCGCATCTGGGAGTACGTCACATCGCCCATGCCGTGGCGGAGTCCGTCCCGGAGCAATGCTCTTTCATCAACGACCGCTTCTCGTTCAAAGTTCTTGTCGCGTGCAAACGTCAGCGATTCCCGGACGCGGTCTGCGGCCTGGACTGGTTTTTCCTCGTGTTGCTGCCGTTCCCGTGCGGCCCGGACAACTGCCTCAGCTTGATTGCCAAACTCGACTGCCAGCTTCCGATGTGCCGCCATTACCTCGGCGGTCGAATGGATCTCCTTTCGATCGCGCGTTGAATGTGCGGCGATTTCCGCAGCCTCGGAACCGGTGCGGCCTGTTCTTTCGAGGTACTGCCGGATCTGCTGGCTACGCGGGCTTGATGCGTCGAGATATTCCTGTGTGTAGCCTTTAATCTCAGGAGCCCCGCTGCGGCCAGCGGTGATTTCGTAGCCGAGTTGTCGAAGTCTGTAAGTCAGTTCGGACTGGTAGACTGCGGTCGCGAATTGCTGTGAGGCAAAGAGACTCTGCGGCTGCAGGGCACGGTATTGACCGTTCTCCCGTTCCGTCATGTTGAAGATGACAGCGTGCGTGTGGAGCTGCGGCGCGACATAACCGTCTACAGGTCGGGCGGTGTCGTGCTCAAACTTAGCCGCGACGAAACTTGCTGTCGTCTCCGGCACGTGGTTCCCGCCGATCCGCGCCTGGGTGTAGTGCTCAAGTTGCTCGAGTGCCACGCGAACACTGTCCCGATGGGCATCCCGGACGCGGTCATCACCACCAACGAGAGCAGTCACTGAGACGGATTTAGGTGCAGAGAAGGTCGCGTCCCAACCGGCGCGATGCTCCATCGTTTTGACCGCCTTGCCGTCTGCGCCCTGATATTCGTAGGAGGCGCGTTGGCGGACCAGTTGCTCTCCCGTTTCTGGGTTCTGGCCCTGGCTGAGTCGTGCGAAGTCAAGGGCGGAAACTGCACCGGCGAGTCCAAATCGTCCAGCGAGCTGGCCTTGCCATTCGCCCTGAACTTCGCCCTTCTGTGACCAGTAATTCTGTTCTTTCGACGTGAATTCCTTGGCGTGATATGTCTGCGCCTGACCAGCCGAGAGTGGTTTGGAAATGGTTAACATGACTCAGATTCCCTGTTTGAATGAAAAGGCTGTCTGCTCTTCTTTTGGATTTGATTCAGCCTCTTTCTCCTGGGCTGGTACCGATGACTGCCGCTCGTCTCCTGGCTTCGCGGAGTTCGAACCTTCCTGCACTGGAGCGGAAGCGGTGTCCAGCTTTTCATCGTTGTCCTTTTTCGGTTTCCGCACGATGTAGTCGTCTTTCAGACGCTCAATGAACTTCAGCTGTGTTGCCGCTACATTAAGGATCGGGAACGAGAACCGAGCCACATAGTTTCCGTGCTTGAGGTAGGCGTGGAGGTTGTCGAGACCGCTGATCTCGGAATCGAGCACAAGCGGTTCGGTCTGCCGGTCGAGCGAGAAATTGCGCCCGGAACGAGATCCATCAAAGTGCGTCTCCTTCATGCGCTCAATCTCGACTCTGCCAATCGCCCGGCTGACCCACTCGGCCGCAGTCGGTTCCGTCGTCTTGAGGAAGATCTTCGTCGCCGGCTGCGATAGCATCACCTCGGCCAAGTGTCCATAAACCACCTCCAACTGCGCCTTGCCCTGGAAGCCGAGCACAATCGGATTTCGCGATTTCCGATTCTCCGTAATTGCCGTGTGAAGCTGGGGCAGCTTCTGCAGGCTGGCAAGCTCATCGAGCACAAACCACACCGGGTGCTGTTCTGGTTTCGGAGCACTCAGGAGGCGCAGAACAAGCATGTCAATCCATAGGCTGTGCAACGGGCGCAGCGCTTCTCTTTCGGCTGGTTGCGATGTAAGGAAGATCCATCCCTTGCGCTCTTTTGACCACTCTCTCGCGGTCCACTCGACCGCCGCATCTTCCTTCTTTGGCAGCAGACGGAAGCTGTCCGCGACGAGGCTGAGCGAAGCAAGCACGCCCGATCGCTGCTGGGGCGCCGACTGATCGATCATGGATGCCAGTTCCGTATCCTTGACCCGCCGATCAATCTCTTGCGGATGCGACATCCAGTCCACCAATTGTTCCGGTGTTGGCAGGTCGAGCAGCAGGTGAGCAAAAATCTTCTGCGGACTTTCAGTAAAGAACTCACCCTTTTTGTCATTGGTCGGCTGGAAGAGCGAAGCCGCAATGGTTCGCGCTTCCGCGCGTCTGACTAGCTCCTCAGACGGCCCCCAGTACGGGCAGCGGCGGTCCAGTGGATTCAGGACGATGTCGCCGCGTGACTCTGAGTAAAAGCGTTCGACGAACTCACATGCCGGGTCATAAATGATTGCCGAATGCCCGCGCGCTTGGATCTGGCGAAGCATCTGTATGATGATTGTTGTCTTGCCGCTGCCAGTATCTCCGATGATCTCGAAATGCTGGTCCTCGGCACGTTCGGGTATGCACAAAAGATCCCGGCTCTGGTCCACCTTGATTCCGATTCCGGTTCCTCGAATGGCTTTGTTGAACTGCTTTGGCGTTACGAGAATTGGACCCTTCAGCCGCCGCCCATACTTCATTTCCTTCCACCTGCGGATGTCCTTGGGAATCGACCAGGGCAACTGCACGAGGAAGAAGACTCCTCCCAGAAAAACCTGGAGTCCGAACATCTCCGAGAGGGTCTCGCCCGCGTAGATTTCCTGCCGCAAATAGCGCTGAACGCCTGCGCCCGAGAGAGTCAGCGGCCCACTGCGAAAGAGGAAAGCGATCCCTCTTTGCCGGGCGGAATCGGAGAGTGCCAGCGGAATCGGTTTGCCGGTTGGCTGCGGTGTCGTGCCAGATGCTACATCCTGGCCGCGCACGTACCATGCATGACGTTTTGCGTCCGACATGAGCAGCATCCGGTACTTGGTGTGGAACGGAACGGATGCCGTGACGGTTGCCTTGATGTAGGCGGGCAGGTAGAACTGTTCGAGTGGCGACAGCGCCAGCTGGAATCGGAAATAGACGAAAAATCCGGTTGCAATCAGCGCCAGAAACAGCGCGCCAATGGTGTAGATGGGTTTATGCGGAGGCCAGATGATGGTCTCTTTCCGGCCCCAGGTTGCTTCAGCCATATTGTTCCTCCTAGTCCTCTGTTGTGGGTTGCGCCAGGATTTCGCGCGCAGCACGACGTTTGTTATCTTTCACATTGCGCATGAGTTCGCGGTATTCGTCAGTGGTCATCTGACGGCCGCACGCAATTGGCGACAATACGTGCGTCAGGAACATCTGCAGACCGATGATCTCGGTCATCAGCTTTTCGCTTCGAGCGGAGTCCGAGTTTGGTCGGGCCTCTCTTAAGAGCACCTCGCGCGTCCACTCGCCGATGGCTCTGCCGGCCGTTTCCGAGGCTGCAGAGACCAGCTCAAACTCCTCCGGAGTGATCTTTGTGCTCAGGGTGACGGCGCGGCGGCTGCGACCTCGCAACCTTCGCGCCATTGTTGTCTTTTCGTCGAACAAACCCTGCATCGAAACCTCTCAATCTCGGGTAGCTAGTTAGCTACCGTGTTTCCGCAAAGCTTTTGCTTTCAGTGGTAGCCAACGAGCTACGAAAGTAGCTCGGCAGCGCCCTAGAAGGGGTGGAGTGTCGAGATTCAGCCGGTGCGCAGCACCGAACGGGCTTCTTCGGGTACTGATTGCGGCTTCGATGCCGGCTCACGACGTGTCTCCACCCCGACGACGGGCGCCTTGCCGTTGGCTACGGGCTCCCCTCCAACTCTGCGCACCCGCAGAGAAGGCACGACTTTCGCCGACTGCGAGGACTTCAGATACTCCTGAAACTCGCGGTCTTTGGCGAACACATAGTTGAGCGCCTTGTCCACGACGTCATCAGCCGATCCGTGGACAAACGCGGCGTATTGATCAATCAGGTTGGCGGTGGCCGATTCGAGACGAATTGTGGCTCTCACGCATTGGCTTTGAGTAACTTCGATCAATGGCATAAACGAACCTCCTTGGTGCCTGAAATCAGGCGATCTTCTTGCGGGCGATCATGCGCTGCGCCGTGAACGCAATCTCATTCGCCCGGGCAGAGCAAAGCTTGTCGGGAATTTCAAAGCGGCGGCGAACCTGAAGCATCGTCACAACGTCCGCGATGGGAAAGCCATCCTTCAGCCAAAGCCATGCCGATGCGATGTCCACAGTTCGCTGCGCGTAATAGATGGGATTGGCCTTATCCGAACGCTTTTCGGCTAGCGTTCGAGTGAGCTCAACCGGGTTCTTTCCCCGGGCTAATTCCCCGAGAATCCAGGCCCAATCCTGCTCGGAATTAGAGAGCTTTCCGGTTGGGTTTAGGGGTGCGATTGGCTCCTCGATGAGTTCCCGATTGGGGACCGGATTAGCGAGCTGAAAGTCCTCGGAATCAGAGAGCGATTCGGTTCCATATTCAACCGTGACAAGGTGTGCCGGGGAGTACTTCTGGTTCAGGAATCCAGGCAGGCGAAGGACCCGATTACAGTCGGTGCAGGCCGGGTCGCCGCCGAACGTGATTGCCAACCGTTTGAGCAAGCTTTCTTGCTGCTCGAACGGAAAGAGTTCGATCCTCCAAAGCACTTGGTATTTGCCGCGAGATGTGGACACGATTGCGGTCGGAATCGGGACCATATTCGAGGACCTTAGGGCCGCCAGTTTCGTGTCCCCATCGGTGTCCAGATCAAGGTACAGATGCCGGACTCCAGAGACGCTTTCCTTGGTCCGCCTCCGGCTGCGGGACACCAGAGGATTCGCGCCGATATAGACGTTCGCTCCCGTCGCGTTTTCATGTGCGAGCCAACCCAGATATCGGGGCTGAAGCGCGCGTTGGAGCGTCACGATTCGCTGGACGATCGGGGGCGGAGAAGTTCGGCGAAGAACGATCGCAATCGTCTCCTCAGGCGCAAACGATCGGCCGAGGAATTCCGCTGCAATCTGAGTGTCAATCAGTTGTCTACGCGGCATGGCTTGCCTCCATGACAGGCTCGATCAGGAATCGCTTTGCTTCCCGGTTGTAGCCGCGGACTCCTAGGACTTCACGGACCACTCGATAACCTGGTCTCCGTTCGATGTGGACCACGAAATCGACTGCTTCTCCGATCTCGGCTTCCGTATCGGAGAACGTGGTCTGTGCGTGGCTGCGCATGACGAGATTGGCGAAGCGATGAAGGGCCTTTTCCGCCGAGTTCGCGTGGATGGTTGCGAGCGATCCGGCGTGGCCTGTATTGAATGAATCGAGCAGCGTTCGCGCCTCGGTTCCGCGTACCTCGCCGAGGATGATCCGGTCAGGTCGCCAGCGCAGAGCCGACTTCAAAAGATCGTCGAATGTGATGCGGGCCTTGAATGTATCGGTCTGGCATTCGGCCGCTAGGACGTTCGGCTTCTCGATCCGCAGCTCGGCCGTATCCTCGATGACGACGATTCGCTCTTGCTCCGGAATCGCCTGGGCAAGTATGTTCAGCAGCGTCGTCTTTCCCGTCCCGGTTCCACCACTAATAAGGATGGTTTTGCCACCCCGGACCTGCCCGCTTAGATATTCGGCAAGCAAGCGGCTCAAGCTGCCGCGAGCGATCAGGTCATCGATAGTGAACCTGCGGCTCGTGAACTTCCGGATTGTGAGCGCCGGAGCAGGCCGAACAACCGGTGGAATAACCGCAGCGATGCGGCTGCCATCCGGAAGCCGAGCATGGAGGAGAGGACTATCTTCGTCCAGGCGTTTGCCGAGATGATTCGCGATCACTTCGAGCCCCGTGCGCAGTTTGCTTGAGTCGAATTGGACGCTCGATTCGGGCGAGACAATTCCGTCGCGCTCGTACCACCATGTCGCGTCGGGATTGCCCATGATCTCGCTGATGCTGTCGTCCAGCAAAAGCGGTTCGATCGGTCGAAGAAATGGAAGGATCAAATCAAAGCTCATGGCGAAATCTCCCAGCGGGGGAGAACCGGCCTATGCGGCCGGTTCCTCCCCGGTGTCTCGCTCGTCCGGGCTAGCCTTCTCGGCCAGGTCGAGCTTCAGGATGGAGTCGACACGGATATCCCAGATGCGCCGCTTGAATTCGGAATTCTTGGCCGCGATTTCGCGGCTGCGCAGTTCGCCTTCGATCTGGACATGAGCGCCCTTGGTCAAAGTTCCGGCGAACTCAGCAAGCTTGCCGAAGACGACGCAGCGGTGCCATTCGGTCTGCGCAACGTACTGGCCACTCTTTTTGTCCTTGTAGGAGGACTTGGTCGCCAGTGAAAGCGTTGTGAAGCTGCGGTTGTTGGCGTTGCGAACATCTGCATCACCACCGAGGAATCCGATGAGGTTTACTTTGTTCATGATCTCGTCTCCGTTTGTTGAATTTCCCGAACCTGCTCGGGTCACACCCGACGAAGCCAAGCGAGTGGGCCCGGCTCCCAAGGCCGAAGCTCTGCATTTACGGAGGCTCCGGAGAAATCTTTCCGCTG
>WNGK01009854.1_pt1 | contig 16504 bp, 16 predicted proteins | sample 5400601 | NCBI WGS metagenome assembly WNGK01 (sample SAMN13153376, study PRJNA577476) | soil metagenome | isolation source: 60 cm soil or saprolite under Garry oak tree replicate 1 | place: USA:California | collected 2016-06-15
ATAGAGTGTACCATCATCCGAGCCTACGTAGATCACACCGTTAGCCAGCGTCGGTGAGGAGCCGATTCTTCCTCCAGTAGGCGCAGTCCAAAGGGTTGCTCCTGTCTCGCTATCCAAAGCATAGAGCTTATGGTCAAAGCCGCCCATGTAAACCACTCCATTGGCAACCGTTGGCGCGTTGCCGAAATCATAACTTCCAATAGGCTTATTCCAGAGAACCTCCCCCGTACCGGCACTGATGGCATACATCTTGCCGCTACTCGAGTTGATGTAAACGATACCATTGGCTACTGTTGGCGCGGACCCAATGCTACCTCCAGTGTTAGCTTTCCAGGCTTGCGCCAGCATAGTGACATTTACGGGAGTGAGTGCCCGCTCATAAGGGTTAACACGGGTGTGCTGCGCGTTAAAACCGAGCATGATTCCGCTCGCGGTAGCAACGTTGTAAGCATTGATAGCGGCTGTAGCTGTAGCGCGGAAGCTAGCCGTAGCATGGGTGTTGACCGCGGGCCTGGCATTACTCCCCTTGTTAGATGTGGAAAGAAGAAAAGCAGCGCTCCCCACAACAATAATGAGGATCAATCCAACCAGTAGCATAGACTTGCCGGTGAACAGGCCTCTACTCCGGTGAACAGGTCCTATGATGCCTGGTGGCTCTGGCGCGCGGCGCGGCCACGCGGGAGGAATTACATCCTCTTGCCTTTGCCTGACCTGTTGAACAGGGTTCAAGACGGGTTGTTCTGAGCGCGACCGCGCAAGAAGAGTTGCAGGCTCTTGTGCTTGACTGGTCTGTTGAACAGGCAGAGGGTTATATACAGGTTGTTTTGAGAGCGGCCATGCAGGAAGAGTTGCAGACTCTTGTGCTTGACTGGCCTGTTCTAGAGCTTTGGCAAAATCCTCTATAGTGGCAAAACGCTGCCGCGGGTCTTTAGCCAGTGCTCTAAGCACAACATGCTCAACTGCGGGTGAGATTTCAGGTATTTTCTCTCGTAAAGGCGGAGGAGGAACATTCACATGCTGGTACATGACTGCGAAAAACTCTCCCGAGAAGGGACGGGACCCGCACAGCCATTCGTAGACAACAACGCCCAATGCATACTGGTCACTGGCAGGGTGAGCGCTGCCCTGGATCTGCTCAGGCGCCATATAGTAGCAAGTGCCGGTCGGGCTTGAGCTAAGTCTCTTCTGCGTGACCAAAATGCTCGTATTCTGCTCGATGATGGAAATGCCAAAGTCACTGAGCAAGACCTGGTTGTTGATGCCCAGCAGCATGTTCTCTGGCTTCACATCGCGATGAATGACTTTTCTATTATGCGCATACTGCAAAGCCTGAGCGACCTGCGTGACATAGGAAATAATGGTGAGAAGCGGTAGACAGGTTTCTTTGGGATAACGCTGGCGCAAAGTTCCATTAGGCGCGTAGTCCATCACGAGAAATGGCATGTTGCGCTCGACCCCGAAGTCGAGTACACGCACAATACACGGATGCAGCAGGTGAGCAATGGTCTTTGCCTCGCGGAGGAAATCAGCCAGTTCATTGCTTCCCATATGGATATCCAGCACTTTGATGGCCGCCAGGGTTTCCAGGTGAATATGTTCGCCCAGGTAGACATCTGCATAGCCTCCCCGCCCTAACAGATGGCGCAAGCGATAATTGCCTAGTTGTTGACCTGATAAATCAGCCATTGTGGACGCCTCTTTAAACCCCAGTTCTCACCCGTTTCATGTTTTATTAACTGTTCTTGTGCCGGGATTGTACATTTAGAGTATATCATAGCTCCTCGAAGTTTGTTCAATCCAACCATTCTATGTTACAATTGCGTGGACTTAAACACGAGGCAAAACTATGGAATATGCTGTACTAGGTGGTGGTGCATTGGGCTTAATGGCTGCCTACCGTCTTACACAGGCGGGCCACTCGGTCATGGTTTTCGAGCAAGAGAACATCGCTGGCGGCCTGGCATCAGGTTTTCGCGTGGGAAATGACGGAGAAGCCCCAACTGAGCGGACCGAGTGGCTGGAGAAATACTATCACCACCTGTTCCGCACCGATAAAACCGCCATCAGCACCATTAAAGAACTTGGACTGGGTGACCGCCTCACATGGTCGCACCCACGCACCGTCACGCTGACAGGTGGTCAGATACATCAACTGGACTCCCCTTTCAACTTACTACTGTTCCCACCCTTGCGCATCCATGAACGCCTGCGGGTATTTGCTGTATTAGCCATCCTGAAACTGGCGAACGAGAGGCCCTTCGAGGGCAAAACAGCCGACGCCTGGCTGCGCCGCTGGATGGGCAAACGCCCGTATCAACTGCTCTTTGAACCGCTCTTCGATGGGAAATTTGGCGTCATGCGCGAACAGATTGCTATGCCGTGGTTCTGGGCGCGCGTCCACGACCGCACCACTTACCTGGGTTACCTGCGCGGCGGCTTCCAGTTGGTCTACGAACGCCTGGTGGAGAAGATCAGCGAAGCCGGGGGCAAAGTGTTACTTGGTACCCGCGTCGAGAAGGTCGAGCAACTACAAGCAGGGGCCCAATCCATTGCGCCCCGCTGGCAGGTACAGACCAGCCAGGGTACCTGGACGGTTGATCGTGTTATCTCAACGCTGCCAACGCGCCTGACCTGCCGCCTGGCGCCTGCCCTCCCTGAAGATTACCGCGCGCGCTACGATTGGGGACAGGCATACGGCGCGCAGTGCCTCATCCTTGCCCTTGATCGCCCGCTCACCGATAGCTATTGGGTCAACATCTGCGACCCAGGCTACCCATTTACCGGCCTCTTCGAGCACACCAATTTCCGCCCGCCTGCCGAGTATGGCGGGCGACACCTGGTCTACCTGGGCAACTACCGCCCGATGAATGATCCCCTCTTCAAAATGAGCAAGCAAGAGATCCTCGATGAGTTTCTGCCACATTTGAAGCGCATTCGACCCGATTTTGAAGACGAATGGGTACAGGAAAGCTGGCTTTTCCAGGCGCCTTTTGCCCAACCAATCGTGACTACAGAGTACCGTGAGCACATCCCGCCCCTTGAAACTCCCCTCGAGGGTTTGTGGCTGGCCAACATGTTCCAGATCTATCCTCATGACCGCGGGCAAAACTATTCTTTTGCGCTGGCAAATCAACTTGTGCGCCAGCTCGAGTAAGGCCCCAATTCATTGCGCCCAAATATATCAGGCGAAGACCGGGGAGACATCCATATAGATACGGAGGTCTTGAACGAGATCGCCCCTTTTGCGCAAAATCGACGTGCCCAGTAGAGAGCGAAAGCTCTCTCGAAAAAAGAAAGGTTGATAAAAGATGAACCAGTTGCCCGATTGGATGTATCATGCAATTGAAGAGTCGTTTACCTGTCAATTTGCCAGCACAACGGCCAGCGAAATTCCGGTGGCCCTGCCGGTATTTCTCAATCACTTTGATCCCGATACAGGTACACTGATTATCTCTTCTCCCGCCAGGATGAAACGCGTGGAGAATGTGCGCCAGCGCCCCAAGGTGGCAATCCTTTTCGCGCCAGTTGGCATCGGACCAGGGGAGCCGAAACATGTGCTGCTGGTGCAAGGATTGGCCGAGGTCGATGATACCAATCTTATGTCTGGCTGGAAACGGTATTTTGCCGGCTGGGCACGACGACAGCCTTCCGCCCGCGATTCGTTAGCGAGAATGGAGCAGTTCGTGCCAGGGTACACGCAACGAGCGCTCATTCGTGTCCGACCAACCCGCTTTCTCGGTTGGCCCGGCGGCAATTTCCAGCAGTCCCCCGAAGTTGTGGAGGTGAATCAATGATTGATTGGACAGAAGAACTGCTCATGCAAATTGAAGCGTTCAGCCGCGTGGCTCTCAGCTATCCAGGTATCGATGGCTACCCGGTGGTGCTGCCACTTCCTCTCGCCTTTGATCGGGACAAACGGTGTTTTACCTTGCCTATCCCGAACCAGAGACCGGTCTCCGCATCGGAGGAGCAGGTGTCATTGACGCTCTTGCACTATGATGAGCAAATGAAGAACGAGCGATATTTGTTGCTCTACGGGCATTTGACCAAAACGGGGAATGAATGGATATTCACCCCATCACATGTGGTGCTTCCACAGTGGGGAAGAAGAGCGTAGCACTACAAATTTGTTACCACACCGCTCGTAGTACTGCTTCGATTTCCTCTGCCCCGCTGATTGATCTGGGATTGTTCTGTACCGCGCGACTCTGGAATGCAATCTGCGCCAGTTGAGGCAGGTCGGCCTCCGCTACACCAACATCGCGCAATCGCTGGGGTAAGTTCATGTGACCGATCAGATCATAGATTCTCTGCACGGCCTCTTCCACGGCCGCTTCTGCGCTCCTTCCCTCGAGACTAATGCCCATCGCTGCCGCCGCCGGCGCCAGTTGTTGCGCCGTTGCCTGCAGGTTGAAACGCATGGCGTGCGGCAAGATTATCGCATTGGCGATGCCATGCGGCACACCAGCCGTGCCGCCCAGTGCGTGGCACAGGCCATGATGTAACGCCATGGAGACATTGGATAAGGCCGTTCCCGCCAGGTATGCTCCCATGAGCATCTCGCTCCGCGCTTCCAGGTCGCTTCCATCAGTGTAACAACGCGGGAGCGCGGAAGTGATGGCATGCACGCCGCTAATGGCAGCAGCGCTACAGAGCGGGTTGCGCGTGATCGAATACAAAGCTTCAATACAATGAGCAAGGGCATTAATCCCGGTCGCCGCGGTCATCGTTGGCGAGAGATTGAGGGTGAGCGCTGGATCGTAGATGGTGAGTTTCGGGGTGACCTTGGCATCGGTGATCGTGACTTTGCGTGTCGATCCCTGCTCGTGATGCGTGACACCATAGATCGCTGTCATCTCTGATCCGGCATAGGTAGTAGGGATAGCCACAACGGGAACAAGAGGCTGGTCAGTCGGATAGGCCGCGCGCGCTGGCCGTCCACTACGTTTCTCTTCCAGGGCCATGCTCACGGCTTTTGCCATGCCGATCGGACTTCCCCCGCCCAGGCCGATCACCGCGTCAATCTCGTTTTCGTAGGCGATTGACGTGGCTTCAACAACCTGAAAGTCGGGAACGTGTGCTTGAACACGAGCGTAAACCGCCACCAACCGGTGATGTAACGCTTCCTCGATCTTCGCAATAGAACCGTCACGTTGCAAAGAGCCGGTAGAGCAGAGCATCAACCGCTGCCAGTGGAACCGTTCTACCGCCTCACCCAGACGAGCAAGCGAACCAGGCCCAAAGATAATCTCCTGGGCATAGCTGGTATAGCGAAACTCGTTCATCAGCGAACCTCGTTTTCGGTCGGCACACGCAGCGCCACTACATATCTCACGCGCGAACGCAGTATATCACAAAAATCTGCAATTTATCTGCTAATCGACGTTTTTTCAACAAGACAGAGCAACCCTCTATTTTGTTATCAAGGAGGTCAAAGTGCGATCTAAATTCGCCATCTCTCTCGGACTTCTCATGATTCTGCTTTTCAGCAGCCTTTTTCTAATCGGTCGCAATGCCTACGCGGCCACCTCGGCAAGGCAATTCACGCCAACAGATGTTGGCGGCCTTCCCCCCCTGCTAAATATCAGTAAACTGTTGGGAAGCGATCAATCAAACCGTACCCTGCAAATGAGTGTCAACCTTGCGCTGCGCAACCAGTATGAACTGAACGCGCTGCTGCGCGATCTCTATGATCCGTCTTCCCCTAATTATCATCAGTTTCTCACCGTTGCAGAGTTCGCTCAGCGTTTTGGTCCCACTGCTGAACAGCAGCAAGCGGTAGAGCATTACTTAACGCGGCAGGGCTTCACGGTCACGCAAACGTACCCAAACCGTCTCATCATCGATTTCAGCGGGCCGCAATCACTGGCAGAGCAAACCTTCGGCGTCGCCATCAATGACTACCAGACCCCCACCGGGCGCGACTTCTTTGCGAACGCCACCGTGCCTGCCCTGCCAGCCTATCTCGCCGATTTTGTCAGCTCTATCGGCGGGCTTGACAACGCAAACCAGTTCTATCATCCCCCCATCACCTCACAGAGTAGCAACCTGGCAAATAATCCCAACGCGGGTACCTGCCCCAGTCCCGGCGTGAGCAGTGGCGGCAGCGGGGGTGGCGGCATCTTCGGTGGACTTGGCGGTAACCAGGTCGCCTATATCCCAAATCAGTTCGCCAAAGCCTACAACTACGACGGCTTGCACAATGCAGGCCTACAGGGCAACGGGCAGACAGTTGGCGTCTTTGAACTTGACGGCTACTCTCAGAGCGATGTGCAGGCGTACACGCAGTGCTTTGGGGGCGGCAGCGTGCCCGTTCAGAACGTCATACTGGATGGCTTCAACGGCCAGCCCGGCGCGGGCGCCATCGAGGTCGAACTGGATATGGAGGCCATCATGAGCATGGCTCCTAAACTGGCTAAGATGATCGTTTACGAGGCCCCCAACACAACCCAGGGTTACAACGATGAATTCGCGCGCATCGTCAGCGACCGCACGCCCGTCATCAGCGTCAGTTGGGGCGACTGCGAGAAAAATATGGGCCAGCAGGAAGTCCAGCAGGAGAATAAATACTTCCAGGAGGCCGCGGCCCAGGGTCAGAGCATTCTCGTTGCCTCCGGGGACAGCGGCAGTTCAAGCTGCTTCCAGTTGGGCGGCTCGAGCTTCGATACCTCGCTCAACGCGGACGATCCCGCCGGCGCAGCCATACGTCACAGCCGTTGGCGGGACAACACTCTCGCTGCACAGCGACAACAGCTACCAATCCGAGCACGTCTGGAATGGCGGTTTATTCGGCGGCGCAGGCGGCGGCGGCATCAGCCAGTACTGGAAACAACCCGCCTGGCAGAAAGGCCCCGGCACTCAAAACCAGTATTCCAACGGTATGCGCGAGACGCCGGATGTCTCGCTCGATGCCGATCCCGCCACCGGCTACCCCATCTATTGTACGGCTGGTTCGTCGTGTAGCGGCGGTCTGGGCGGCGGCAGCGGCTGGATCACCATCGGCGGCACTTCTGCCGCCGCGCCCATGTGGGCCGCTATGGTGGCTCTGGCCAATCAAAAGGCGGCGCAACAGGGCAAAGGGCCGGTCGGTTTCCTTAATCCTGCCCTCTACACTATTGGCAGTGGCAGTCACTACAGCAGCGACTTCCACGATATCACGCCTCCCAGTGACACCACCTTGCCATCAAACAACGACGAGATCGGTCTCAACGGCGGCGCCTATCCCGTCACCACCGGCTACGATATGGCAACCGGCTGGGGTACCTTCGATGCCACAAAGCTCGCGGCTGACCTGGTGGCAATGGGATAACAACTGCACCCAGGGCAAACGGAAAGCAAAAAAGAAAGGGGTGCCTGGTGATTGCCTGCGCAGGCAATCACCAGGCACCCCTTTCTTTCTCCAACCGCAACATCATCAACCAAATAATCCCTCTAACTCGTGTTTAGGATCGCGCATCATCAGTTCCGGCACCGCCTTCTGAGGATCCAACCCCTCGAAGAGCACGAGGCTGAGCTGTTCGGTAATAGGCATCTCCACGTTGTAGCGTGCCGCCAGTTGCAGAGCAGCCCTGGTAGTAGAGACCCCTTCCGTGACAGTATGCATCGATGCAAGGATATCTTCGAGCTTTTCGCCGGCGGCCAGGCGGCGTCCCAACTGCTGGTTACGGCTGAGCGGGCTGGCGCAGGTAGCGATGAGATCGCCAATGCCCGCGAGTCCCGTGAACGTGAGGGGGTTGGCGCCCGCGGCAATGCCCAGCCGGGCAATCTCCGCCAGACCTCGCGTCATAAAAGCAGCCTTGGCATTATTGCCAAAACCCATACCATCGCTAAAGCCCGCGCCAATGGCGATAATATTTTTCAGCGCCCCGCCGAGTTCGACGCCGACAAGATCACTGGCAGTATAGACGCGGAACCAGGCGGTAGTAAGCAAAATACGTATGCGAGTCGCTATTTCTTCATCATAAGCGGCCACAACACCGGCTGTGGGCTTGCCCTCCGCTACCTCTTGCGCGATATTGGGTCCGCTAAGGGCCGCGATACGACTATGCGCTCCCGCAATCTCCTCGCTGATAACCTCGGTCATCCGTTTGAGGCTGCCAATCTCGATACCCTTACTTGCAGAGACAAGCAGCGTATCACTGCCAACATGCGGAGCAATGAGCCTGGCATTTTCACGCGTGAGCTGCGATGGGGTGACAAGCAAAAGCATCTCCTTACCCTCGACGGCCTCCGCGATGTTGGAAGTAACCTGGAGTAATGCCGGGAAACGTATTCCGGGAAGAAAAACCACGTTCTCACGCTGTCGCTGCATATCCATAGCGCGCTCCGGGCGGTGGTCCCACAGCGTGGTCGCAAGCCCCTTTTTTGCCAGCAGAAAGGCCAGTGTAGTACCCCAGGCGCCGCTGCCAATGACACCAACCGATACCATTTCTCGTTGTCTCCTATGTCACTAATCTTCCTCGGCGGGGCTTTTATGATGCATTTCTGGATGCTCCGCGTCCTCCTCGTAAATGGAGGGTTTCAGGATACCAATATAGGGCAGATTGCGGTAACGCTGCGCGTAATCAAGGCCGTACCCAACGACAAAGCGATTAGCAATACGAAAGCCCGTGTAATCCAGTGAGACAACCTTGATCCGCTCCCGCCCTTTATCCAACAACGAACAGACGCGCAGACTCAAAGGACGACGCTGCCGCAGCACATCCATCTGGTAATGCAGTGTGAGACCGCTATCGATGATATCCTCGACAATCAACACGTGCTTCTGGTCAATCGGCCCCTCTAAATCCTTGAGGATACGAACTACCCCGCTTGATTGCCTGCTGTTTCCATAGCTAGATATTGCCATATAGTCGATTTCGAGCGGTAAAGCAATGGCGCGCGCCAGATCGGCAATGAAGGGAACTGCCCCTTTTAGGGTGCCGAGCAGCAACAGGTTTTTGTCCTGGTAATCGCGGGTGATCTGCTCGCCCAATTCGGCAACTTTGGCGACAATCTCCTCTTCAGTAATCATTATTTCGCTAATGTCTTCGTGCATATCCACCTCGTGCAATAGATAATCTCAGAATCCGTTGAGTCTTGGCCGTGAGTCGTACCCGTTCATCGATCTGTACGCTGGCCAACCAGATACAATGTGATGCCGAAAAAAAGAGCGGCACATAGGGACGATCGGCACTGGAAATGCGTTCGTTCACCAGTATATCCTGCACTTTTTTCTCGTGCGCCATGCCCAACGGCTGCATACGATCACCACGACGCCTCGTGCGTACTGTCAATAAAGGCCCGACGCAGTCGGCATCAATATGTACAGTATAACGAGTTGACGGAAGCAATCGCCACACTTTCGGCCAATCTTCGCGCCGGAGAGCCTGCAGCGCCTCCCCTGCCAGGCCGCCTGAAACCAGTTCAGCCGAGGCAGTCCAGGGAGTTCCCACTACTTCAACTCGACCCGGAATAGGCAACCTGAGCTCCTCCTCCAACGCGGAGAAGATACGCTCTCCATGAACAAAACGTTCAATCACAAGACTATTCGCGCCGCGCGTTACCCGCAACCGGGCGGGAAGATGCAATGGAATCTCTTTTGTCTTCGCCGCGCCGATTTCCCGCTGCAGAAGCTCTTCAATCAGCAGATAGTGGCGCAACTCCAACGGCGATTGTCCCGCGCACAGCCTGGCAGTGACGCGGCGCAAGAGACGCCGCTGCAAACTCAGCGGCAGTGCAAGCAGCGCCTCCCTATCGAGTTTGCTGCGCTTTTCTTGTTCCGAGAGCACAACCGCCGGCCAGTAGCTATCCACCTGTCGCTCAATCCACTCCTCGTCAACGCGTATGATCCCGGCGTTGCGTAAGAGCGTTCCCCGTATGCCAGGATTCAGCGACTCCAGGAGGGGCAGCAGTTCGTGGCGAATACGATTGCGCAGGAAACGGGGATCGCTGTTGCTGGCATCCTCCAATGGCACAAGCTTATGCAGCGCGCAATAAGCCAGCGTCTCCGCGTGGGTCACTGCTAAGAGGGGGCGAATAATATCCTGCTGCCGTGGTTGCATACCCACCATACCCGCCAGCCCCTCGCCGCGCAGCCAGTGCAGTAGCAGCGTCTCCACCTGGTCGTCGGCGTGGTGCGCGACAGCGATGGGCCGACCTTGAGCAACCTCGCGCAGAAAACGATAACGGGCAGTGCGGGCGGCCTCTTCCAACGAGCGCCGCTCCTCGCGTGCCAGCGCAGGTACGTCAACCTCACCAATAGTCGCCGGCAGCCCCCAGGCATCAGCCAATCGCGCAATATATGCCGCATCCTGATAACTGGCCTCCCCTCGCAGCCTGTGATTGAGGTGAGCAACATGCAGTCGCACGCCGGGGTAACGCGCCTGGGGAGCATTGCCACAGAGTTGGCGCAGCGCGTGCAAAAGACATAAAGAATCCGCCCCACCAGAGACAGCGACGATAATGATCCCGCTCTCGGGTAAAAGTTGGTGCTGGTCGATATAGGCTGAGATGGTGTCTAGCATGTGTATAACCAATGTTTAACATAGAAGCACTGGTAAACGAAACTGTGAGTGTGCTACAATATCTCATATTTCTTTGTTGTCGCCTGTTACGCCCAATTTACTATACGGAGAGACTATTTATGAGCAGAGTAGGGCGAATCTGGCAAAGAACATCCAGGCTCATTTCCATAATGAGCAATACTTTTCAAGTGATGTCATCAATATTGGGCATCCTGGTTTTTCTAGGTTTAACCACAGCAGCCTATGGGCTTATCAATCATAACATACTTCCTCTTTTTCTAATCGGCGTTTTAATCGTCACTGTTTCAATCATATTATTTATCTCCTTCTACACCTTGCTTGAAGAAAATATCAAAGAAAAAGCGCATTCTCCCGACGCGCACTCGATTATCACAATATTACCATCAACGCGCTCAGAAGAAAAGCCAGGGACAAGGCCACATCCCACTGATACCATCGAATATCCTCCACCCCCGCCAGAAGATGTCGTGATATTGCGCAAAGAGATCGTTTACGAGTATTTGCCAGATGGTAAAACCCTCTATCAACGAAAGTATCTGCAAATTAAAGCGCTGCGCAATGGCGTAACGCAATTCAAAGATCGATATCGCTGGACTGGAGGGGGACAGTGCACTGTAAGATCGCTCACTCCTGGTTTTAAGATTACGAACTTACCCAGAGAGGTGGAACATATTTGGGAGTATTTCGACGTGATTTTTCCCTATCCCTTGGATATAGATGATGTGTTGGATTTTGCGATTGAGTGGAAGATGATTGACGAAGAGAAAATCGCAGCTACATTTCTTTCGACGATGATTGACCGTGAGACAAAATATCTATTGCTACAGGTTAACTTACCTCCTGAGATGGCTCCAAAACGTGCTTATTTCCATGATTTTGCAAATTATATAGATACTCTTCCAGCGCGCACGCTGCCTATTCAGTGGAGTCCCGCGACAAAGTATATCATTTTTGCGGTAAATCAACCTATAAAATACCACAAATACCTCATTCGCTGGTATTATTGATGACAATCATACTTTCTTCAACGAACATAAACCAGCTCGCCTTCTTTATCAAGGGGCGGCACAGATAGCGTATTTCTATCAGTAAAGTACCTGTAGGCAACGAGAAAGCCAATCACGCCAGATAGGAGTACAACGAGCAGGGGCCACAGATTCTTTCCGTTATCCATGTTCCGTCTTTCTAGAGAGAAATCTCTCCAACTTCTACTTTGACAAATATATACTTAGATAAACGAAATTAGGCCACAGTCATACAAGACTTCCTGTGACCTAATCGGATGCCTCTTTTCCTGATAGTTGGCAAAAAGGCATCTTTTGAAAAAGTAACCTTTGATCTTCGCCGCGGAATTAGACAACAGTCGCACTACATAGTTTTGCACAACACATTAGTTATCCATTGCAAATGCATCCTCCCACTCTATCCACGAGTAAGGTATGTGTTTGAACTTTGCTTCACCAAATAGATAGACGACAGATCTACGAAAAATTCCAATTAACCGTAACTGCTCGTGGATGTTAACCATCCTAATTTAAACATACATATCTTTGTTTGTCAAGGCCAATTTCGCATAAATCTGGCCCTATCTTCTAGAACTTCATCCCCCAATGTGATAGGATATACAACAACAATGACCCATTGGGCATCTACACCCCAAATGGGCAACGAGTTCGCCGGGCATAAGCATATGATAAATAGCAGCCCCATGTGACGACAGGCAGGAAAAACAGCATTTATGCCAAATCTCAAAATCATAACAGCAGAAAATCCTATATTGCGCCGGAAAGCCAAAAAGATTCACCACTTCGACCCCTCCATCCAAAAGCTGGCGAACGAGATGTTCGAGACGATGCACGCGGCACGCGGGGTGGGCCTGGCAGCGCCACAGATAGCGCAGTCCATTCGTCTTTTTGTCGCCGAATTTGAAGACCACAAGGTCGCCATGGTCAACCCCGAGATCGTCAAAGCCGAGGGCGAGGAACTTGGCACAGAAGGGTGCCTCAGTATCCCCGGCTATATCGGCGAAAATATCCGCCGCGCCGAAAAGGTCGTCGTGAAAGGCCAGGATGTGCATGGTAAAAACATCAGGGTGAGCGCCGAAGGGTGGTTTGCCCGCGTGCTCCAGCACGAGATCGATCACTTAGACGGCATACTCTTCCTGGACCGCCTGGAACGACCGGAGGATTTACGCGAGATAAGCGAGGACGAGCAGTTTGGAGAAGAGGCAGAAGCCGTCGTGTGATGTGAAGCATTAGCAGGACAACACCGGCACTACTCCATCAGCATATCCAAAGTAAAAAATAGAGGGCGCGATATGTCGCGCCCTCTATTTCTGTTGTTGTCTCACCATCGGCAAGGTTTGTTTACCGAGGGCGCGTTCACAGCCCACGCAGACATAAAACCCCTCTTCATCACGATACTGCAATTCGCTCATTATAAAATGCAGGTAACAGATACCGCAGCGTGTGGCATCTGACTGACTTGCAATCTGCCGGTCGCGCTCGAAGATCTCATGCAAAGAGACGAGCATGGCCTCAAAATCAAACGAACCAGCACTGGTAGAGTGAGTTTTCCCTGGACTGCTTATCACGGGCAAAGCGCCCGTGGGATTGCTTGCGCGTATATCGCGACGGCTTACAAACGAACTACTGCTTGATGACGATACATTGCTGCCAGAACCCGGTGTATAGAGATTGCTCAAGGCAAAAGCCTCCCAAATATTAGCTAAGTTTAATACTTCACTTAGTATAGCATATTTTCGGGAGATTTAATAGTCGCTTAACAATTGAACACTTGCCTTCGTTCATCTTCCCAGGCCCGTTCAGACGGCACAACGAAACGACCGCCTTCTCAATCATGTGTTCGCATCCGCTCGAGTTCTTCAATCGGGGTCAGTTGTCCCTGTCGCCGCTCGTCTGTCATAGAGCTTTGATCAGCGCCTTTCCCTTCCGGCGGGGGCATGATTCCAATTTTGATGAGCAAGCGACGAAAAGCCTGGAACCGTTTTGGTTTGCTCGTACTTGTGTCTGGAGATGTCTGCATTTCTGTCCTCGCATCTTTCATGTTCAAAAGCGCTAAGTCTTGTCACTATAGACACAGTATAACACAGGACCTCTCCAATCCACGCGAAGGTCGCGCAGCAAGTAATTGCGCCTTTCTTCCCTACCCGCGCCGCTTCGATACTGCGCGAAAAAGCAGGACGAGGCTGCCGAGAAACAATGCCAGGATCATCTCGATAGGCCCTCTAGTGGTGTTCGATATACCATAGAATATAACGATACCTATGAGCGCTATCCCAAAAAAGGCGCCTGCTATGATAAGCGGGAGCGGCTGGTCGATATACCTCATGCGTTTACACATTCTTTCATGTAGTTGAGTCGAAGTGTTTGTACCCTACAGTATACCCTTTTGGTCAACCACAATGGCGCGAGAGCCAGTAGCGCGCCCCATCCTCACGCCAACTGTTCCCTCTCAAAGTAATACGAAAAATTGCCCGGATACACCCGCACACACCCATCATTCCCAATCGCAATAATCTTGTCCACAATCTTATCCAGGAAGTAGCGATCATGCGAAACCGTCAAAACAGTCCCCTCGAACTCCAGCAAAGCCGCCTCCATCACCTCGGTTGAGGCGATATCCAGATTGTTGGTCGGCTCATCCAGCAATAAGAAGTTCGCCTCGGTCAGCATCAGTCGCGCCATCTGCAAGCGACTCTTCTCGCCTCCGCTCAACTGCCGGATAGGTGTGCGTAAATCTTCATAAGAGAAAAGCAGTCCGCGCAAGAAACTGATCGCCTGCGGCTCCGTCATCTTCTTCAAGCGGCGCACAAAATCCAGGGGTGTGCGCGCATTTGGCAGCGTCTCCTGCTCCTGCGCGTAATAGCCCGGCACAACGCTGGCCCCAATTTTGACCGTGCCCGTCGTCGCCGGAATAAGGTCCATCATCGTCCTGAGCAGCGTCGTCTTGCCGCTGCCATTCGCTCCCACAATGCCCACACGCTCGCCGTACAGCAGCGTAAAATCAAACGGCTCAAAGAGCACCCGCCCGCCAAACGACTTGCTCAACCCCTTGATTTCCAGAACTTTCTTACCGCTGCGGTCCGCGTCCAGGTCGACTTTAATCCTATCGCGCTCCATCACAGGACGGTTCACGGCCTCCTCCCTCGCCTTCTCCACGCGCTTCGCCATATACTCCGCCCGGCCAGCAAATTTCGGATTCATTTTCGCCCAGCCTTTGAGCTGGCGCATACTGACTTCCAGGCGCTTGATCTCCGTCTGCTGCAACGAGTACATCTCCTGCTGCTTCAAAAGTCGCTGCTGCCGTTCCTCAAAGTAGAACGTATAGTTGCCGGCGTACGCGGCGATGGAGCCATCCTCAAGCTCGAAAATCTTCTTGACGGCGCGATCCAGCAAATGCCGGTCATGGGAGATGATCAGCACAGTGCCAGAGTAGTCACGGATGTATTGCTCCAACCATGCCTTGGCATGTAAATCCAGGTGGTTATCCGGCTCATCCAGCAGGACCAGGTCGGGCATCTCGATCAGAATACGCGCCAGGTTGACCAACTTCTTCTCGCCTCCGCTCAGCACGCCGACCAGTTGCGTATGCTCAGTGGGACCAAAGCCCAGGCCATTGAGCACAGTCTCTACGCGATATCCAAGGGTATAGCCACCCAACGCTTCAAAACGCTCCTGCGCTCTACCGTACTCCTCCAGCACCCGGGTCATCTCACCAGCATCCGACGCGATCTCCGGGTCCGACATCTGCGTTTCCAACTCGCTGAGTATCCCCGGCAGCGCCACCAGTTCCGCCGACGTCTCCGAAACAGCCTCGTAAATGGTCTTTTGATCTAAACGCGGGTCTACCTCCTGCGTCAGATAGCCAATCGTCAGGTTGCGCTTGCGCGAAATCACCCCGTTGCTGGGAGTATCCAGCCCCGCCAACAGCTTGAACAGCGTCGATTTGCCGCTGCCATTCTCCCCCACCAGGCCAATACGCTCTCCCTCGATAATTTCCAGGTCTACTTCCTTAAAAACGGGATTGCCCCCATAATCCTTACTCACTTTCGAAAAATTTACGAGTAACATTGGTATTTGTCTCCTTGTAACACAAAACTATCAGCAAAAAAAGTCAAAACGTGGCGACAAATGCCTTGCAGAGAAGAGGAGCGCGCGAAACGAAAGCGTGAGTGAGGAAGAGAGTAGCCCGAACGAAACGCAATCATACGACTTACTCAGAGGAAGCGAGTAAGCGCATATAACGGGTCGGCGCTACTGTCCGCCGCATAAGCAAAAGCGCCAGCTTATGCGGCGATATCATGTGAACGATATTTCGCTGGGTGCCAACCAGCCAGGGTATAATCTATATGGCCTATCATGTTGTAGCTCATAGGCTAATGGTATCATGACGTGACGCAAGCGTCAAGTTTAATTCGGCGTTGGTAGTGTATCCTTCCTCAAATGCTCTTGCAGAGCTGCATCGATTTCTGCTACTATACCTTTGCAAAAGAATTTGAGGCAATTCGTACCTACTTACAGATGGTTCAGCGGCACCGTTTCGGCTATCGGTTGGCAGAGTCCGTTCCTCTGCATCGACTGGCACAAATCATGGGGCATGATTCATTGGACATCACTAAATTGTATATTCAAGGCACCAGGCACGATTTGCAACAGGCTGTCGAGACCATCGCCTGGACATGAAGAGAGAGACTGCCTATGCAGGACAACATCATCGTCTTTCCGGAGCCACCTCCAGGTGACACAGCCCAGCTTGTCACACATACCCTCCCAGTATCGCTCACGTTGCTGATTGGCCGTGAGCAAGAGGTGAAGGCTATCCATGCTTTGCTCTTACGCCCAGATGTACGCCTGCTCACCCTCACCGGCACGGCTGGCGTGGGCAAAACGCGCCTCGCGCTCGAGGTCGCTCGGGACCTGGTGCATGACTTCGCGGATGGCGTTCACTTTGTCTCC
>WNGK01003699.1_pt1 | contig 16503 bp, 18 predicted proteins | sample 5400601 | NCBI WGS metagenome assembly WNGK01 (sample SAMN13153376, study PRJNA577476) | soil metagenome | isolation source: 60 cm soil or saprolite under Garry oak tree replicate 1 | place: USA:California | collected 2016-06-15
GCCGTTTGGGCTGCATCCATCATTTTCATTGATTTCGGCAATTGTACGTTTACGCGATTGGCGTTCCAAGATATTCCAGGGGCTGGATGTGCGCCTACCCACAATGGGTAGGTTCTAAAGTAGCAACCACATCCAGGATCGCTGCATCGAACCGAAACATACGTGAGGATATTGTGAAGTCAACCGGTTCCTATGCCCTTCTCCTGCCGTTTCTTTTCTTCCTAGTGATGGGCGTAACCGCCTGCGGCAGCGGCAGTGGAGGTTCGACTGCGGGTAGTGGCGGTGGCGGCGGCAACGGCGGAGGTGGCGGAGCTGTCGGTCAGGCCACCATCATTAATGTTTCAGGCGGACAAACTACAACCGGCGTTAACATTGCCGTTGCTACTCCTGCATCCAGTCCAACTCCGAACGCGGAAAGCCTCGGAACGGGCAATACGGCGTCCAACACCGGGGCCACTATTTCGCAAGGCACAACCGCGACCGTACTCCTGTTCGGACCTGGTCTGAACGGCAATATGCAAGTCACGATCAGCGGACCCGGCGACATAACTGTCACGAACATTCAAAGCATCACGGCTACGGACAAAACTCCCGGCGTCTCCTTCACCGCCGCAGTGGCTGCTAATGCGGCCCTGGGCGCTCGCACTGTCCTGCTGCGTGATTTAAAGGATGACATTACCAGCTTCACCGGTGGATTCGAGGTGCAATGAAACTACAAACTGCATGCGCAGCTGCGTTCGTCTTTCTGGGCGCATTGCTCTCGGCGACCACTATCGTTCCGGTCAGCGTTGAACGTTTGACCCGTGAATCCACTCACATCGTGGAAGCCCAGGCATCGCAATCCTGGTCACAATGGAACGCGCAACATTCCCTGATCTTCACCTACACACGATTTCAGGTGGCGCGCGCCTTAAAAGGGCAGGCCCCGGCGGCGATCGTGGTAAAGCAACCCGGAGGCTCGGCGGAGGGATACACCCAGAAAGTAGCAGGAGTGCGTCACTGGAGGAGCGGCGATCAAGCTGTGCTCTTTCTGCGACCGATCCAGGAATCAGATGGAACTCTCGAGGTGACTGGCTTGATGCAAGGAAACTTTATCGTCCACAAAAACGCTACAGGCGAGACCATTGTTAGCAATGGCGTGCCTGACGTTTCCGCTTATCAAGCTTCGTCGAATGCGGTTACGCAGTATCGCGGCAGCGGCATGCGGTTGGATGAATTGGAATCCCGCGTCCGCAAGGCGACAAAGCAATGACGCGTCCGCGACTTTTTCCCGCTCTGATTCTGCTGCTGCCAGTCTTGACGCTCGCGGCGTCTTTACTGATTGCGACCCCGGCGTTTTCTTTTCTTCCGCAGCTTACTTCTTCCCAGCCCGACCACTGGAGCCTGACTAGCCCGACTGCATTCCCGACGTGGGATTTGAATCCCAGCACCAGCGGCGCGCACATTTCAGGCAGTCAAAGTGTGGCACAGGTGATGCAGGCTTCCTTTGAAACCTGGACCGGTGCGCCGAATACTGCTGCCTCAATCTTACGCGGCCCGGATTCCTCCGTCACCCAGGAGAAAAACTCCCCTTCCAATATCAACCTGATCTGTTTTGTTTGCAGTGATGCTCCCTTCGGCGGAACTGAAACGCTGGCGGTTACGGTCACAACCACAGCCAATGGTCCCGGCGCGTCAGACGGACACGGCGGCACCACTCAATTCGCCGGACAAATTATCAAGGGTGATATTTCCTTCAATCCCAGCACGCAATTTGATACCGGCGGCGGCACCGGACAGGATCTTCAGACTGTCGCCACCCATGAGATTGGACACTTCTTTGGTCTCGATCACTCAGCGGTCGTCCGGGCCGTCATGTTTCCCTTCGCACCGAACGTGCTCACCACCCTTGGTTATGACGACGTGGCTGGCATCGCTTCGCTCTATCCCCAGGGCACGTCTGATGTGGCGACCGGCAGCATTTCGGGCAAGGTCACATTGAGTGGATCGGCGGTCTTCGGCGCGCACGTATTCGCCAATTCCACCACCCCGGCGCTGGCATTCACAAATATCCGCAAGACTCCCATTGGTACGCTGACCCTTCCTGACGGGACTTACACCATCAGCGGGGTTCCTCCGGATTCTTACCTTGTGGTGGCTGAACCGCTCGATCTGCCTGTTTCCGATTCCGATGTGAGCTGGGCCTCTGAGTTCAACCAGGCGAAGGTGCAGACCAATTTCACCACCCGCTGGCACTAGAGAAAGTACGAAGTACGAGGTACCAAGTACGATTTGCGACTTTCTTACTTCTGACTTCCGATTTCAGAGTCGGCAATCTTCATCCATCCAGATTTTTGCTGCTGCCATACCGCCATCCTACGAACTGGGCCCTGAGGCAGAGGCTGTCCCGCACGAGTGCCGCGAAGGGTGATGTCATAAGCCACTACCAAAGTGTCGCCGTGCAGTTCGGTCTGCAATTCACCCATCGAAAAATCCTGGATCTGTAACTCTTTAATCCGCTCCAATGCCGGCGCGCGATCCAAACGGGTGTCCAGCGTAATCAAAATATAATTACCCGCGATGTGCCGTTCCAGTTCGTTCCAGTTCTTGTTCTTTACTTCATTCCAGAAACTGCGTTCCAGCCCCTCGCCGCCGGTGGCGTCCGCCCATTTGTTCACCGTATGCTCGCGCCACACGGTGCAACCCTGCAGCAGGATGGTCGCGTAAACCAGCACGAATATCATGAGACGAGTTCGCATGGCGCGATTTTATCAGGGACGGCAAATCAGCAGTCAGCATTCAGCATTCAGCACTCAGCACTCAGCCCCATGCAAGCCTGTCGGGGAACTGAGAACTGAAATCTTATAACTGAAATCCTGGAACCGCGATTTTTAAACCCCAAATCTCGAATCTGAAACCAGAGATTCTCCCACCCCTGATGATCCAAAGTGAGGACTGAATGCTGAGTGCTGACTGCCGAAAGCGGTAGTGTCCTCCGGGATGCTCCCGGGTTGACCCTTCGCTCCCGGGACGAAATAATGGCCGGGCCTGGCATCCTGCGATCACCAGTGGACGTTGTCACAGATGGGAGTTGTCATGAACGACTTCAACCGCAAGGTGGAAGAAGCCTCTGCACGTGTAAACAAGTCGGTAGCCCAGGCAACCGAACGCCTGGAGAAAGAAACCGCGGAGCTGATCGACTATCTCAACGAGGAAGTTGTGCCAGCCGTCCGCCAGCACTCCACCAAGGCATTACGTGTAGCGGCGGAAAAGCTTGCGGCGCTGGCGGATTTTTTGGAAACCAACCAGGCGCCTCCCAAGTGAGGCATTCGTTTTTGTTGAATTCTACGGGCTACGGTCCTTCTGTCAGTTCTCGGCTAGCCGTCCTGGCTATCTTTTGCCTGCTGCCAATGTTCCTCACCGGTTGCGGAGAGAAGAAACAGGCGCGTGTGAATGTGCCCCCTCCTCCATCGCTTCAACCAGCGCAGCCGGCCAAAACTCCTGGCGAAGTTGACAGCAATAAGACGAGCAGCAATCCCCGAGCAACTGAACCTCAGTCCGAAAGCGCGAAGCCGGCTGACGAAGAAAATGCTGACGAGGAAAGTACGGCTGAAGAACAAGACGTGCTGTCGCTTCCTGCCGACACCAAACCCATACTCGTCGAAACCGGCCTGGCGAGCTGGTACGGCGCGCCCTATCACAACCGGCGTGGTTCGAATGGCGAGATCTACAACATGAACGCCATGACCGCCGCTCACCGCACGCTTCCCTTGGGGTCGATCGTCCGCGTGACCAACGTGAAAACCGGGCACGCGGCCACAGTCCGCATCACCGACCGTGGACCCTTCATCAAAGGACGCATCGTCGACCTTTCGCTGGCCGCGGCCAAGAAAGTAGAGGTCTGGCAGCCGGGCATTGCCATGGTGCGAGTGGAAGTTTTGCATTCGGCGGCGCCACTTGATCAAGGCGGGCGATGGGCGGTTCAGATCGGCGCCTTTCACGAAGAAGATACCGCCAATGAATTAGTCAGCCAGCTCTCCCGTCGCTATCACAGCGCCAAGGTGCTGAGCTTCAGCAGTCCGGTGGGCGATTGGTGGATACGGGTCCGCGTAAAGAATGACGATCGAAAACGCGCCGAGGAAGTCGCTCATGACTCGCAGACGCCGCAGGGTTCAATATTCCTGGTTCGACTCGACTAAACTTCCGTTGCGCCCCCTATAGTGTTTTCGCGCTGTCTGCAGCTACAATTTCGGTTTAAACAAATCCAATTCTTGGATGTGTTATGACTGATTGTCTGTTCTGCCGTATCCTGCGTAACGAGATTCCAGCCAAGAAAATCTACGAGGACGAGCACACCTTCGCCTTTGAAGATATCAATCCTCAAGCTCCCACCCATGTTCTGATCATTCCCAAGCGGCATGTCCGGGGATTAAAAGAAGCCACGCCCGAGGACGCCGAACTGATCGGCCGTTGTCATCTCGCTGCCGCCCACATAGCACGCCAACGCGGCATTGAGGATGGCTATCGGACGGTGCTCAATGTGGGGCCGCAGGCGGGACAATCTGTATTTCACCTGCATGTGCATTTACTGGGAGGACGTAGTTTGCACTGGCCTCCGGGTTAACGGAGGCCTCAAACCATTTTTCAATAACTTATAGATATCTGTCTGTCACTCCCAAATGAGACGGCAAACGTATCCGGCTAATCGTCTAGGATGCCATTTGCTGGCGTTTTGAGGCTCTCGGAGCGACGCAAAGGAAAGGCGACAAGCGGAACATCATTCCGAATCACGATGCAGTGGAGGGGGAGTCGGATTGCATTGCTGCGATTATTATCTTTAAGCTATTTTTTATACGATGTACATACAGGGATTCCGCCTCTGTTTCGTGATGAAATGCCGATTTTACAATAGTTATCCGCCATTAGCTTTGAATCGCAGTCCGACACTGTGTTCATTGCCCAATCCGCTGATATGGAAATCATATTGGAGCGTCTGGTCCTCATCTTTCAATCGGATTCGCTCGGTGATTTCCATAGGAAAGTCGTAATAGACATGAAACGTCCTTATAGTATATTCGCCCGTTTCCCAGTTATGTTCGCTCGTACCGAACGAGGCGTGACTCTTGTTTTTTTTGTCGATGGCCCACGTCCCGCTTGCATGTCCTTTAAGAAACTTATCTCGCTTCGCTTCCAGTTCTTTCCTGTGCTGCTGGACTTCCGGTGGATATTCCGGTTCCTTTGGCGGCCATATCTGGATTGCTTTAAGGTACGCCTGGGCAGATTCCAATGCGCCCTCCGGCAGAGAATCCACCAGCGCGTGAAGGTGTTCGCGGTCAGCCATTTCCAATCTCCTGAGAATTTAAGCTTCATGGCGGAGAATGACCAAGTACTGGACATGACTCACTTCGGCCACCGCCGCTATTCGTACCGCAGCGCCTCAATGGGATCCAGACGCGAGGCACGGACCGCGGGCACCATCCCGCTGATAAGCCCCACGGCACCGAGAATAAGCGTAGCTACGATCAGAGTAGTCGGAGCAATGATCAGGCTCACGTCGCCGGCTTCGGCGTTCTTCGCCATGGCGCTGTAGAGGGTGAGCCTTCCGACGGAAAGTGAGACCCCATACGCCAAAATGATTCCCAGCGCGCCGCCGATGAAAGTAATGGTGAGAGATTCGGCCAAGAACTGAAAGAGGATATGCTTCCTGCGCGCACCCAGCGCCTTTTCCACTCCAATCTCGCGGGTTCGCTGCGTCACCGAGACCAGCATGATGTTCATGAGGCCGACCCCGCCGATGCCCAGCGTAAGCGTACCGATGAAACCCAACAAAATCGTGAGGCCGAGCGTAATGAGTTCGAACTGGTGGACCTGGTCCATGAGGTTAAACACCATCATCGCCCGGCGGTCTGCCGGGTTGAACTTGTGCTCGATGGCCAGCACTCTGCGCACCGACCTTTCCAAGCCTTCGTACGCAGGGGTCTCGTAGTTGAACCAGATGGAGTCGAGGTATTGCGTATCCTTAAGGTCGCTCATGGTGGTGAAGGGGATGTAGATCAACCGGTTCGTAAAGTCATCGCCCGCCTGCATTTTGGGGCTGACGACCCCGATGACTTCAACGCTAAGGCCATCGATGCGGATTCGTTCGCCCAGCGCGTTACGTCCGGAGAAGAGTTTTTCTTTAGCCTCGGAGCCAATCACTGCGACGCGGGCATGCTGCAACTCATCTTCCGGGTTGTAGAAGCGGCCCTCCGCCAGTTTGAGCGCGCGGATGGAAATGACGTTGGAATAATTGCCAGTAACGCTGAAGTTGAACGTCCGCGTCTCATACTGGATATTCGCCTGCTTGGAGGCTTCCGGGGTGATCTGAGTGATTTGAGGAATATTGGTGGTGAGTGTGTCCACGTCGGCAAGGGTAAGCCGTATGGGCGCACCGGCCTTCTGGCCACCAGCCTGCATGGAGCTTCGGCCTGGAACCATGATCATCAGCTTGGTGCCGAAGTTGGCGAAGATGTTGGCGGCGGCCCTGCCGAAGCCGTTGCCATAAGCCAACAACAAGACGACCGTGGCTATACCCCAAGCCATGCCAAGCATGGTGAGGGCGGTGCGCCGACGGTTGTACTGCATGGCGCCGTAGGCTTCGTGGAGCAAATCAAGGAGCATCGTATTTAGTCCGTTTTACTCCTGTCGCAGGGCTTCTACCGGCTGCAGCATTGCGGCCTTGCGCGCGGGATATAGGCCGGCGACGACTCCCGCCAGCGTCAAGCTGCCAATCGCCAGAATCGCCGACGCGGGCACCAGCTTGGGAGGATCAAATCCCGCCGGTCCTTGTTGCGTACCGAGCAGCGCCATCAGGGCGCCAGCCAGTCCCATGCCGATCAATCCACTGAATAATGTAATGAGAATGCCTTCCACGAAAAACTGGACCAGAATACTACGGTTGGTAGCGCCCAGAGCTTTGCGCAATCCGATCTCACGAGTGCGCTCACTGACCGCCACCAGCATGATGTTGATGACACCAATGGCGCCCAGGGTCAGGGTGACCAAGCCTACCGTCCCCAGGAACATGTTCATAGCATCGAAAATCTTCCCTACCATCTCGGCCTGCTCAACCAGATCCAGGTTTTCAAACGCGTCTTTGTCCCTGTAGTCGAAACCGTGATTGCGGGCGATGATCTTCTGGACGTCTTCCCTGGCCAGCAAGTGTTCAGCGGGAACGCGAGGCTGATAGTTGATCAGAGAGATTGAGTTTTGGTGGTTCTCGCCCTTAAGCGGGAAGTAGGTTGCCATCACTTGGAAGGGAATGTAGCCGCGCATGTTGGCCAGGTTTTCGTCACCTCGACCGATGCGCTTCACGGTGCCGATGACCTCAAACCTGATGCCATTGAGCAGGACGGTGACGCCAACCGCGGGTCGTCCGGGAAAGAGGTTCCTGGTCAGTTCGTCGCCCAGCACGATTACATTGCGCTTCTGAGAATCATCTAATTCATTGAACCAGCGTCCCTGCTTGAGAGGAAGAAACCGGATCTGATTGTACTGAGGCTCGACGCCGACAATTTGTCCGTTGGCGGTGGCGAATTCGCTGGCGGCGCGCACGTCATCGCGGGAAAGAACAGGCGAAGCCTTGCGGACATGAGGAGCTTCCGCGCGGATGTCCGCATAGTCCTGGTAAGTGAGCAGATAGTTGCGGGCGGAGTTCATGCTGGATGCGATCACCGGAGCGCGTCCAGGAAAGACAAACATGATGTTTTCGCCAAATTCGGCCAGGTTGCGCTTGTTTCCCGAGCGGAAGCCCTCGCCCAAACCCACGAGTAGCAGCAGCGAACCCACACCCCAGGCAACGCCAAACATGGTGAGGAACGAGCGCAGCTTGTGTGCCCACAGGGTGCGGAGGACTTGTCCGAAGATGTCCAGGATCATCCGCATGATCAACTTCATTGTATCTTTGACGATGTCTACTAAGACAGGTTTCGCCCAAAAATTAGCCCGATGGGCGGGAAAAGTCTCGTTCGGAACTGGCGAGCCCGAAACTCTCTCGACACCGCCGACGTTGTTAGAGACGGCGGTCTATCACCGGTCACCCTACGCCACTCGTTATCAATTAAAACCGAAGGTATGATTGCTCCGCTGTTATCCAATCGCGCTGTGGAGGCATGGAATGACACGGCTTGTGGTTGCGCTGGTTTGCCTGTTTTGTGTTGCTACCCCGCTTCTCGGTAGGGGCAAGGGCGTCTACCGCAGAGCCTTGGCAAACTTACGTGGACGACACCTACCAAGTGACGTTTCGCTTTCCCGGAGAATGGAAGAGCGATCCCCTCTACGACGATCGCCCATATTTTGGCGTAGAAAAGCCGTTGCCCACTGCCGGACGCGGTTTTTTCCAGCTTCTGCTTATGGGACAGGAAAGCGATGAGCCGAAACAGATATGCAAGGGTCTGGCAGAGCACGTTGTCAGGCCATTCGGCGAAAATCCAACCACTCGGCCAATGAAAGTGGACGGACAGAGCGCCTGCCTTGTTTGGCCTTCCAAAGATCCGGGAGCGCCTTGCGATGCAGCAGTCGTTATTAAGTCTCCACAGCCAGTGGAGATCAATGGGGAACGATACAGTATCCTGGAGTTAGACGCAGACAAAAACTACATCCTCGCAATAATCCGAACTATTCGATTTATATCTTCAGCTCGCCACAACTCGCCGTTCTTGCTAGAAATCTCTCCGCAGAATGCAAAAAAAACAGGAACTGCAACCTGGAAGGCAGACGCTCCGGTGTCCGTAATTCTGACGATGAAGAACACTTCTCGGCGAGTACTCCACGTCGCGTTGACCAATCCCGCCACCGACTACCGGACTACGTTGATGCACAACACTGACCGAGTGCCAGTCACGGAGAACTTGCAACAAATGAAAGAAGAAGTCAAAAGTGGGCACGCTTCAACGCGGAATGTCTTGATAACGCTCAAGCCGCAGCAGACCTGTCAGGATGCGATTGAAATCAGGTCTCTTTATGAACGATTAACTCCGGGAGAGTACAGTCTGCAAGTAGAGCGAGATCTGCCCCCCGAACTTGGTAAAGGGATCGTAGAGTCCAATACGATTAAAGTGACCGTGATCGACTAATGGAAACGCGGGTGGTCGTCCAGCGGAAGCAATATGGAACATTGGACTCATCTGTTGTCGAGATGATTTTCGATGCCTGAACGAATGCCGGGGCATTTATGGCAAAGCCTCTAGCCTGCGGTCTCTTCGGGCGCGCCGTGGCGGCGCAGCAGTTGCGGCAGGTTTTGCGAAAATGCAGATCGAGGCAGGACCATATCGCATCCCACTTCGTGCGCCTTCTGCTTCAGGTCTCCCTGGACGTGGGAAAGAAATCCAATGATGGACGTTCCCTTTTTCAGCTTAGTCTTCAATTTTGGAATGAGGGTCAGGGGCTTGGCGTTGACATTGTTCATGTCGAAGATGATCAGTGACGGCTTCTCTTCGCCATTCTGTTTCATGTGATCGAGAAGATCTTTTTCGGCTTTGCAAAATTCAACTTTGACGTTGAGCTTTCGCGCCGTCTCCTGAATCTTGGCCTGGAAAAAGAGGTCATCTACAAAAGCAAAGATGCGCGGGTTAACGTCTCCACGATTAGGCAAAGGTTCAGGTTCCGCTGGCGAATAAGAGGGAGCGAAACCGGGGCGTCCACCGCGTCCAGGACGAGGTCCGTTGTTGCCGCCCAAATTCGAGCGGTAGTTGTGATCCATGGGAGCGGTGTAGATCCCGCCACCCTGCTGACGGTCGCGGCCAGCTTGCCCGCCACGATTGGGCGGACGTCGTCCCCGCCGCCGTCTATTTCTCCCTCCACCTCCGGAGGGATGTCCGGGTCCTACCATCATGTGTCTCTCTTCTTTTGCAATCTATGTTCGGTCTGTCCGAAGGGATAATTTCGGTATCGTTGTCGTTGTCTTTCTCTAGCACTCTCTGAGTGGTGCCTGGCCTCGCGCATCCGCACGAAACCTGCGGGGAAACCCAATCCGGCTGGAACTCACTCGCGAAATGATCTCTTATCCGTCTTTGGCGCCTGGAGCTTAGTGGGCGCAGAAGGCCAGCCAGGGAGCATGGCCGTGGGAACAACATGATGGTACCGCCCTTGCGGCAAAGAGTGCAAGCTCAAAGTCACGGTACTTTTGCACATAAGTAACTGGAGATCGGGATATGGAGAGCTGCACGGGATTGGGACTGCGTCGTTGGTCGTTCGTCCTTGGTCGTTGGCCAAACACGAACGACATGGGCTGCGACATACCCCTTGACCATAAAGGCCAACGACCAACGACGAAGGACCCACGACGTGAAATCATCGTGTCTCCGGATCAAGCGTCTGATCCAGATAAATCCAGAGAACACGGGCAAGAAGTGTGATGGTGGGTGCGAAGGGCAGGAACAAGACCACTGCCCATATCACGTCTTTGGTGATCCACCAGCCGGTCACTGCCCACAACAGCGCAGCAATTAGGGTGATGGTTAACAGCGCAATGCCGTAACTGATATACATGGCGCCGATAAAGTAGCCTGCTTCGCGCGCAAATTTCAGATCGCAAACCGGACAGCGCTCCTGCATCTTCGGAAATCCGCGAAAGATCGAGCCCCGAAAAATTCCTCCCAAGCGGCATCGGGGACAGCGCTGGCGAAAGATACTGCTCAGCGTTGATGGCGTGGTCGCGATTTCCATCAGGCAGCCATCAATTCAAAGATTGCTTTCTGATTTCGAATTGGTCGCAATTCAAGACCGGATCGAGCGCCATCGTGGGAATTGCCTATGAGCCGGTCCATTCGGTATTTATTTTTGGCGGCCGCAGCAAAGTTTGCAGCACGACGCAGTATTGCTCCGTTTTCTCCTGTAGTGCTCCCAACTGCTCTGGAGCTGCTTGCGGGGCGTCAATATCGAATCGGACGTCGATTGTCTCAAAACCGACGGGAACATCCTTGGAAAGGCCCAGAGTACCTTGCAAATCCAGATCGCCACTCACCGTAACCTCGATGTGCTGGGTTGGAACTCCCATAGCCGTCGCGACCAGTTGACAGGTGATCTGGGCGCAGGCGGCCAGCGCACCGAGCAGCAGGTCGCCAGAACACGCCGCTGTACCCGTACCCCCTACGCCCTTGTGGGCTTCGGCCTGGTAGACCGCGCGTCCGATATCGACTGAGCATGTCATGGGAGTAGCAGTCTCGGTCCCCTTGGCGGTAAGCGTAATACGCGAGGCACTCGAGTCGCGACGATACTGCTCCTTCAACGGCTTTTGAAGCGATCTAACATCCATAACACTCTCCTAAAATTTTGCTATCCTTCACCCATCTGCGAATGGGGGCATCTGGGCACCGCGCCCTTAAGAGATATTAATGGATGAGCGGCTCACAACACCGGATCCAGTGTTGGCTAAAGACGAGTCGCCAGCGCTTTCCTCCGGGACACAATTCGGTCGCTACGACATACTTTGCCCGCTCGGAGCGGGCGGTATGGGCGAAGTTTATCGGGCGCGGGACAATCGCCTCGGCCGCGATCTAGCCATCAAGATCCTTTCCCGCAAACTGTCAGCCAGTAAACAGGACTTTGAGCGTTTCGAGCGCGAAGCCCGTTCGGCTTCTGCGCTCAACCACCCGAATATAGTAACGATCTTTGAGCTGGGACAGGTTGATAGTACTTACTACATCGCGATGGAACTGGTTGAGGGAGAGTTGCTGCGCGACATGCTCGCTGCAGGCTCAATTCCCTTGCAGCAGGCCATTCCCATTGCCGCGCAGATTGCGGACGGGCTAGCCAAGGCCCATGAAGCAGGCGTTGTCCACCGGGATTTGAAGCCGGAGAACCTAATGGTTTCTCGCGATGGATTCGTGAAGATCCTTGACTTCGGACTTGCGAAGCTGGCTGGCCCTGACACCAAGCAACCGCTCGATGCCGGCACAGTGGATACTTCTTCAACCCTTCCGGGCACGGTTATGGGCACCGTGGAGTACATGTCTCCGGAGCAAGCCAATGGTCTGCCACTGGATTTCCGGTCCGACCAATTTTCGTTCGGGTTGGTCCTATACGAGATGGTCACCGGAAAACGGACTTTCCGGCGGCACAGCAATGCCGAAACTCTGGCGGCCATTCTTCGCGACGATCCAGAACCAGTAGCATCCTTAAACTCCCAGGCTCCCGCGCCGCTTTGCTGGATCATCGAACGCTGCCTGGCTAAGAATCCCAAGGATCGCTATTCATCCACTCGCGACCTGACTCGAGAGCTTGCGAGCTTACGTGACCGCCTCTCCGAGGCGCCGTCGAGACATTCCTTAACTCGGACATGCAATCTTCCCGCCCAACGAACCATGTTTATCGGTCGGGACCAGGAAGTCGTGGCGGTTAAGGAGTCGCTGCTGCGAGACGATGTGCACGTGATAACACTTACCGGCCCAGGTGGCATCGGGAAAACCCGTCTTGGATTGCAGGTCGCAAGCGACGTCGCTGAGAGCTTTCCAAGCGGCGTGTGTTTCATTCCCCTGGCGGCGGTGCGTGATCCAGCCCTGGTTCCTTCCATCATCGCGCAGGCGCTGGAAATGAGGGGAACTCGGCATCAGCTAACCATTGAGAGCCTGAAGGAATACTTGCGTGACCTGCGCACGAACTTGCTGTTGTTCTTCGACAATTTTGAGCATCTGCTTGCGGCCGTGCCAGCGGTGGCGGAGTTGCTTTCAATCGCCCCCAAGCTCAAAGTCCTGGTGACCAGCCGCGCGCCGCTGCACATTTATGGCGAACATGAATTTCCTGTTCCCTCGCTTGCCTTGCCGGACCTTCGGTCTACGACCTCGCTTCAAGTCCTTTCGAAAAATCCGGCAATTTCTCTGTTTCGGGAACGCGCGGTTGCAGTGAATCCAAATTTTGCACTCACCGACGAGAATATTCTTGCGGTCGCCAATATCTGCACCCGATTGGATGGGCTGCCGCTTGCGATCGAGTTGGCCGCCGCGCGTATCAAGCTGCTCTCGCCCTCGGCAATGCAGGCGCGACTGGAGAGCCGACTCCAACTCCTCACTGGCGGTGCGAAAGATTTGCCGTTGCGGCAACAAACGCTGCGAGGAACTATCGACTGGAGCTACGACCTTCTAAGCCAGGCGGAAAAGGCGCTGTTCCGAAGAGTTTCGGTTTTCATCGGTGGATGCACGCTGGAATCCGTTGAGGCGGTCTGCAATACCAAACAAGACCTCGAAATGGATGTCCTCGAAGGCATGGCATCGCTGGTTGATAAGAGCCTGGTTCGGCAGATCGAGCGTCCACAGGGAGAATCGCGTTTTGCATTGCTGGACACGGTTCGCGAGTACGGGCTTGAACGTCTAGTTGCCAGTGGAGAAGAGAGCGCGACCAAGCGTGCTCATGCCGCGTACTATCTGGTGCTGGCGGAAGAGTCTGCATCCTTGGCCGCCGATCCGGCGCAATCGGAATGGGTGAGTTTGTTCGAGGTGGAACATGATAATTTTCGCGCGGCCCTGGAGTGGCTGACGCAAACCGGCAACGCTGATTGGGGGCTACGCCTTGGGGCTGCGCTCTTCCAGTTCTGGGATATGCGTGAGCACTTAACCGAAGGCCGCGACCGTCTAGGAAAACTTCTCAAACTTAAAGATGGCGCAGCGCGTTCAAACACGCGCGCGCGGGCGCTCTTCGCTGCCGGGGTTCTGGCTGGAGAGCAGAGCGATTACGCCGCGGCCAATGCGCTGGTCGGGGAGAGCCTGGACATCGCTCGCGAGTTGAACGATGGCCGCGGTGTCGGGATTGCGTTGAATGCTCTGGCAGTGCACGCTCGAGATCGTGGAGATCTCGCTGCTTCCCGATCCCTGTTCGAGGAGAGCCGGACGGTCTGGAGGGATTTAGGCGACCAGATGGTGGTGGCCCGCTCGCTCAGCAATCTGGCAAACGTGGTCAAGTTGCAGGGGAATTATCCGCTGGCCCGCTCCCTGTATGAAGAATCTCTTTCGATTTTCAGGGAACTCGGTGACCGCACGGGGATGGCGTGGTCGCTCAATTACGAGGGCGACGTGGCTCATGAGCAGGGTGACGACGCAACCGCGCGCAGTCTATATGAGCAGAGTCTGACCATATTCCGGGAGCTGGGTGACAAATGGGGTATCGCTGGATGTCTTGTTGACCTGGGAAATCTTGCACGCGACCACAGCGACTACCAGACTTCACGCTCACAGTATCGTGAAAGCATGAAGCTCTTCCAGGAGCTGGGACAGAAACGCGGCATGGCCCGCCTCCTCGATTGCCTCGCGTGTTCCGCGGCCCTCCAGTCCCAGCCAGAGCACGCACTGCGCCTGGCAGGGGCAGCTGCGGCGATGCGCCAGGTTCTTGGCGCACCTCTACCATTGGCTGACCAGGCGCGGTTGGAAAAGACGCTTGAGTCGGCACGCCAATCACTGTCGCCTACGATAGCTGCAGCTGCCTGGATGGACGGTTGGACGACACCGGCGGACAAAACCATCGGCGATGCCCTGTCGTAGGAATGACCGCGCGCGGGTGACTTGCAATATCCTCACGCGAGACTAACTGTTGGAAACTCTTCCAGCAGGGTGGTCATTCTGCCGTTGTGGGATCAATCATCCGGCGCACGGCGGAGATACGGTTTGCCGGAAAGCCTCCTCTTTTGGCATGTTCTTGGACCGTAGCTTCGTCTGGAGCGAGGTACACGCAATAAACCTTGTTGCCCGTCACGTAGCTGTGCAGCCACTGGATCTCCGGCCCCATTCCCTTGAGAACCCCGACCGACTTCTGCGAGATTGCCCGCAGTTCACTATCCGACAGATTCCCTGCATTCGGTATTTCGCGCTCTATCACAAACTTGGGCATAAGTTTCCTATTGTGCAAAGTGGTGGGCGCTGTAGGATTTGAACCTACGACTTCCACCGTGTGAGGATGGCACTCTACCGCTGAGTTAAGCGCCCAACCTTTTACATTCAAGCAGCGACAGCCGTGCTAGTCAACCCCGTGGGAACGGGCCGGAAGAAATCGAACGATCAGAATCCACTACTCTGATCGCTGAGTGATGGTTGGCGTGGAAAGTTTCTGCGGGCAACGCCTACCGGATACCCTAAGGGGCGCCTTGACTGCGCGATTTTCCTTCTGATCCAAATTCCCATTAAACCAGTGCCGATCAATACGAGCGATATCGGCTCAGGAATCACCGTAGCTGTCCCACTGAAGGTGGCGGAGCCTCCGGCAATGTTAAGAAATCCCCCGCCAAAGTTTTGCAGGCCAACTACCAGTTCCGTGACCGACAATACGAACGGTAAATTTCTTCGGTCCCAGAACACGTACTGTTAGAGGGCATTCTCCGTGCCCAACATTCCTGGCTTCATTGGGTTTAAGAGAAACCAAGAGTCCACGCTTGGACTGCCCGGCTCCAAACCTAGATAGTTCTTGACAGAGTCTCCCTCCACGAGCAAAATGCCTCCGGGAAAACCATCCCAGCTGGGAAACTCTCCTAACATCGGCCCTTTCTACCCACTGGGCTGGCTTCTAAATGTTACCTTCGCCGGATCCTTCGCACTTATTAAGTTGAGCTCATCGTCTCGTTCTTAGTGAAGAAAAAAAGTAGTACTGGCCCTGTGCTTCGCGATCCAGGCATGGTTTTATTTGCCCGCGGAACACGGTGTCGCCGCGATAGCGAGATTGAGCTTGCGAGGTCGGTATGAAACCTGCCGCGTGGTTCGGTCTTGCACTCGTGTCACTTGCTTTAGTGATCGCGATTACGGCCTGCGGTGGGGGAGGCAGTTCGTCGGTGAGCGCGTCCTCTCCGATTACGGTTTCAGTCTCTGCCCAGCTCTAACTCTGTGCAGGCGGGCGGCACAGACTCCTTTACCGCAACTGAACTAAACGACGCTTCAGGCAAGGGCGTCACTTGGACGGTCTCCTGCACCGCGTCTCAGTGCGGTACCGTTTCTCCTACTGCGACCGCGAGCGGCGTCGCGACCACCTACACTGCTCCCAGCGTTCCACCTGCGAGCGATGTGACTGTGACGGTCAAAGCGACGTCCGTAGCTGATGGTTCGAAATCAGGATCCGCCTCCATCACTTTGTCCGCGATTACCGTCTCCGTGTCCCAGGCCACAGCAACCAGTACGAGACTACGTTGCAGGGTTCCTCGATGCGAATCTCAACGGAAAGCCCCATGGATGATCGACTTCTGATGGGCCTGTCTGTGAATTACCCGGATGTGGAAGTAACTACGCAACCATCGTGCGGTGGAGCGCAAGAGGATACGCAGTAACGGGATGAGGCCAACTCAGAGCACGATTCTGGATGCGCCAGCGCCAGGCTAACTGCGAAGTCGTCCATTGCAGATGGCGGAGTGCACCTTGCCTGCCAGGTTGATCCCCCGGAGCCGCTATATTGTAGCAACTGAACCGTTTTCGGTCCCGCTGCCAGCATGATAGCCTAAGTCTAGGTGCGACCGGGGACCTGTCCTCCGCGCCCCTAGTCATTAGTGGCATAAGCGCGAAATGCCGACCGAACCCAAGC
>WNGK01008986.1_pt2 | contig 16490 bp, 13 predicted proteins | sample 5400601 | NCBI WGS metagenome assembly WNGK01 (sample SAMN13153376, study PRJNA577476) | soil metagenome | isolation source: 60 cm soil or saprolite under Garry oak tree replicate 1 | place: USA:California | collected 2016-06-15
CGCCGGGTTCAGGACGACCACGACCATCGAGGCGACCACCAGGTAGGGAAAGATCGAACCGATCCGGGCGATCACCCGGAACAGCACGGCCAGGATCACCACCGCTCCGAGGACGCTCCAGGCGATCAGCCCCCACCCGGCGAACCGGCGGGCCCGGCCTCCCGGAGGCAGGAGCCGCTCGAGGTGGTCGCGGAGGCCCTGATCGCTTCCGGAGCTGAGGATCTCGTCCGCCACTGACCTGAAGCCTACCTGTCCACTAGTCTGCGCAGCGATGGCCCTGCGGGAACCGCTCCTGGCGTTCTGGCGCGCCTGGGGGGAGCTGAACCCAGTGTGCATGGAGACTCGGTGGGGACAGATCGTCACCGACGCCCGGTTCCCTCGCGTGTGGGAGTCGAACCGCGCCGCCGTCCTTCGCCGGCACGACCGAGCGCCGGCGACCGAGATCCGCCAGGTCCTGCTCCCCGCGCTCCGCGCCGCCGGCGCCGAATTCGAGACCGTCGAGCTCTGGGACCCCCCGGCCTGGTGCCCGGCCCTGGAGGAGCTGGCGGTGGGTGCCGAGGAGGTCGGCCGGGACGTCGTGATGGTCTTCCGGGGCCGGGCGGCCGAGCCTGCACCGATCGGTTCCGCCGTCGAGGTTCGGGAGATCCGAGAGCCCGGCCGGGGCTTCTGGAAGGTCTACCGCGACTCCAGGAACGAGTTCGGTGACCAGATGAGCCGTGAGACGCTGCGGCAGCTCGTGCGACGGGACCGGGAGGTCCTCGTGCCGGCGGGGCTGCGCCTCTTCGGAGGGTTCGTCGAGGGCGAGCTGGCCGGGTTCGCCAGCCTGATCTCGCTCCGCCGGGTCGGCTACGTGGACAACGTGGTCACCCTTCCGGCGTTCCGCCGGAGGGGCGTGGCGTCGGCCATCACCGTGCGGGCCGTCAGGGCCAGCCGGGACGCGGGAGACCGCGCCGTCAACCTGCTGGCCGAGGAGGGCTCGGGCCCCCAGCGCCTGTACCAGAGGCTGGGCTTCCGGGTGGAGGCGTCGGTGGTCACCGTGACGAACAAGCTGGGCCGGGGATAATCGGGCCGTGAGTGAGCGGCCTGGGACGGCGGGGGGTCGATCCGGCCTCGGCGACCGGAGGCCGGTCCCGGGCGAGGAGACGGCCGGGGCGGGAGGTGGAAACGCCGACAAGGCGCTCCTGGAGCACCGCGATCCATCGTTCGTCTCCACAGACCCGTGGCGGGCCCTCCGGATGCTCTCGGAGTTCGTCGAAGGCTTCACCGCCCTGGCGGCCATCCCTCCGGCGGTGAGCTGCTTCGGCTCGGCCAGGACCTCGCGGGACGACCCCATGTACGGCGCGGCGAGGGAGGTCGGGCGCCAGTTGGCCCGGGCCGGGTTCGGCGTCATCACCGGCGGAGGCCCCGGCATCATGGAGGCGGCAAACCGGGGGTGCCAGGAAGGCGGGGCGCTCTCGATCGGCTGCAACATCGAGCTGCCCTTCGAGCAGGGCCCGAACCCCTACCTCGACCTCCTGCTGGACTTCCACTATTTCTTCGTCCGCAAGACGATGTTCGTGAAGTACGCGGAGGGGTTCGTGGTCTTCCCCGGGGGGTTCGGCACGCTGGACGAGCTGTTCGAATCCCTCACCCTGATCCAGACGGGGAAGGTCGAGCACTTCCCCGTGGTCCTGTACGGGTCCGCATACTGGGAGGGCCTGCTGCGCTGGCTCGGCGATCCGGTCCTGGCCGAGGGGAAGGTCAAGCGGGAGGACCTCGAGATCTTCCGCCTGTGCGACGACCCCGAACAGGTGGTCGAACACATCGTGGACGTGCTGCAGGGCAAGGGCGAGGCAGCGGCCACCCCGGGGCCCACGGCACGAAGACACGAACCCCAGTAGCGCGCACCCGGCCGAGTTGACTAGTCCGCTTTGACTAGTGCATTCTCGCTCTGCCGCCGGGCCGCTTTCCCCACGCCCGGGAGGCGTCAGGTCGTTCGAGCCGAAGGAGGACGTTCGTGATCCCACGAAGGAGGGGCCGAGGGCCCCGGTATCGAACCGGCATGTGCCTGGCCGGCGTCACCGTGTTGTTCGCCGCCCTGTTCGCCCCCCGGGCGGGCGCGAGCGCCCCGACCCCGCTGACAGCGGCCGGCGTCGGGTTCGCCAGCCCCTCGGTGGTGGATCCCGTGCACACCTACGGCGAGCCGGACGTTCGGGTCAGCGCCCTCGACGGCGCCACCTACGCCAGCGGCCCGTGGGGCACCGGGACCCAGCGCAGCCTGTGGAACATCTCGGTGGATGGCGGGCGAACCTTCCGCCCGCTGCACAGCCCGGCCATCACGACGGCCTCGCAGTCGGACAGCCAGATCCCCTGCCCCACCGGGGTGGTCCAGTGCGCCGGGGGCGGGGACACGGAGCTCTCCATCGACGATCACGGGCTCCAGCACACCGGGACCGTGTACTACGCCGATTTGGCCGCCCTGCAGGCGCTGAAGACCGCGACGTGGGACGACTCCACGAAGACCATGGCCCAGGGCGTCTACTTCAACAACGACCCCCTGAACGAGGGCGAGGACCGGCAATGGTTCGCCACGTGGGACCCTACGGTCCGGCCCGCCGACTACACGGGGCCGCTCCCCGTGAACTACATGCTCTACCTGGAGGTCGTGGGGGCGGGCGAGGCCGCGGCCTACTCGACCGACGGCCTCAACTACACGTTCTCGGAGGCGGTGCCAATCAGCCTCGACGGGAACGCCGCCATCGACCAGCAGACGGGCCAGGTGCTGGAGGCGGTCGGCGACACGAGCCTGGCCAGCCTGGGCCTGGTCGTCTACTCGCGTGATCCCACCAACCCGGCGAGCCCAGCGCTCACGAGCGCGCAGACCGTGCACATCGCCTCGCTGCCGGCCAACACCGACATGCGGGGGCTGTTCCCGGTGATCACCATGGACGCCGCCCGCAACGCCTACATCGCCTACGTGACGAAGGCTTCCGGCCACTCGGCCAGCGAGGACCCGAACTACTGGCAGATCTGGTACACGTGGGCGCCCGCTTCGAGCGGCTGGACCCAGTGGGCGACCCCGGTGAAGGTGAGCTCGGGCTCCGCGGCGGCGAACGTGATGCCCTGGATCACCGCGGGCAGCGAGGGCCGGGTGGCCATCGTGTGGTACGGCACCAGCGACGCCGCCGACGACCCCAGCACCATCGACGCCCACCAGGCCTGGGACGTCTACATGAACGGCCTCACCCATGCCGACGGGCCGGCCCCCTCCATGCACCAGGTGAAGGTGACCCATCACCCGATGCACTACGGGACCATCTGCCTCGAGGGGACCGGCTGCATCGCCGTCCAGGGGAACCGGAACATGGCCGACTTCTTCCAGGTCGTCACCGATCCCCAGACGGGCGGGGTCGACATCGTCTACGACGACAGCTCGAACGAGCTGATCCAGGCGAACGCGCCTCCGCCGGTGCAGACGGCCGACCACCCCGGGGCGCCGGTGGTGCTGCTGGCCCAGCAGAACCGCGGCATCGGCCTGTTCGGGACGCAGGTCCACGGGGTCCCCGCGAGCACGAAGGGCATGGTGGACGTCCTCGGCGACGGCCTGTGGGATCCGGTGTACGGCCCGGCGAACATCGGCCAGCTCGACCTGAAGGGCGTTCGGGTCTATTCGTCGGCGTCGAACCTGGTGATCGACGTCGCCGCGGCCTCCCTGGACAACCTGGACGACGCCATCACCGCCACCGGGGCCGGGGCCGTCGACTACGTGGTCCGGTGGACCGGCGGCCAGTTCGAGGACCCCGTGCAGGGCCTGGAGAACCCCATCTACTACGCCGCCGTGGAGGCCCTGCCGGGCGGCGTCACCCAGGCCTTCGCCGGCAAGGCCACGTCGATCGACCTGTGCTCGGTGTCGGCCTGCGACCCGCACGTCGTCGACTACGGCGCCCCCGGCAACGGCGGTACCGCGGTCACGGTGGTGCGAAAGCAGGCCGGGAGCTTCGACTACTGGGAGCTCACCGTGCCCCGCTCCCTGGTGGGGAACCCCGTCGACGGCTCCTTCCTGGAGAGCTTCGGCGCGTACACGTTCGCCCGGAAGCAGAGCGCGAGCATCCAGATCCCGAACAGCGACGCCGAGGCGGGCATCACCCCCGTCCAGGTGGACGGGGTGTGCTGTCGCGACGCGAGGGTCGGGCCGCTGGCGGCTCCGTGGAAGGACCTCCAGCCGTAGGCTCGCCGGTGACCCGGCTCCGGCCCAGAGGCGCCGCTCGCGAAGCGAGCGGCGCCTCTCAGATGCCCCCGGACGGGCCGGCCGGCCGGTTCAGGTGGGGTTCGAAACCTGCCGAATGCACCGGCATGGGTGCTAGGATTCCGAGGCCGTCACGGTGATGGGAGCCATGGCAGAGCAATCCGGAAGGCAACTCTCCGACTACGTCGCGATCGTCCGGCGTCGTCTGTGGCTGATCGCCCTGGTCACCGCGGTCACAGTGAGCGCGGCCGGCGTGTACACGTTCAACCAGCCCACCGTGTACCGGTCGTCAATGAAGATCGTGGTCGGGCAGGGAGGCGGGATCGTCCCGTCCCAGATCGGAAGCTCGGCCCAGCAGCTCACCCAGACGCTCAGCGACCTCCTGCAGAGCGGCATCGTCTCTCGAACGGTGATCGCCGACCTCCACCTGCACATGAAGCCGCCGGAGCTGCTGAGCCACCTCCACGTCATCACGAAGCCGGACACCTCCGTGCTCCAGGTCCTGTACGACGACCAGAGCGCGGCGGCCAGCACCACCATCCTCTCGGAGGTCGGGACGGTGTTCACCGGGCTGGTGGCGTCGCGACTCGTTCCGAAGGGTCCGGACGGGAAGCCGCTCGACCCCACCACGGCACTCTCGGCGAGGCTGTTCGACCCCGCCCACCTCCTTCCGGGAGACGTCCAGCCGACGCCGAAGAAGAACCTCGCGGTGGCGTTCATGGTGGGGCTCATGCTCGGCCTGCTGGCGGCGCTGGTCCGCGAGCAGTTCGACGACACCCTTCGAGGCGTGCCCCAGGCCGAGGAGTCCTTCGGGCAGGCGGCCACGGCCACCCTCCGGGAGAAGCTGGTGGGATACCGGCCCTTCGAGGCGAGGCAGGCCAACCGCCGGGTGGACCCGGTGGTGGCCGATCTCGCCATGGAGCGGCTCCGGGCGAGCATCCTGTGGTCGCCGGAGTCCCGGGAGGCCCGAACCCTCCTCGTCACCAGCGCCAGCCCCCAGGACGGCAAGACCACGGTGGCGGCCAATCTCTCGATCTCCCTGGCGAAGGAGGGCCACGACGTCATCGTGGTCGACTCCGACCTCCGCAGGCCGGCCCTCCACCGCTACATGAGCGTCCGGGTGGGAGCGGACACCCTGAGTCTGGACGACGTGATCCGGGGCGAAGCCCCGCTGGCGGACGCGCTGGTCGAGGTCCCCCTGACCCCGTTGTCCGGCGCGTGGGTCACCATGGGACCGGCCGGGTTCAACGGAGCGCCGGCCTCGAGGGGTTCCGGACGGCTCCGGGCCCTCCTGGCCGCTTCAGGCCACACATGGCCGTCCGAGGTCGGCGTGCAGCGTTCGCTGGAGATCCTGGAGCAGCTTCGAGGGATGGCGGACTACGTGATCATCGACGCCGCCCCCATCCTCGTGGTGGCCGACGCCTACGCCTTCGTGGCGGCCGTGGACACGGTCATCGCGGTGGTTCGGGTGGGACGAACCACCTCCGCCGCAGTGGAGGGCATGAGCCGGACCCTCGAGCGCATCCGGGGCCGGCGCCGCCTGGAGCTCGTGGTCACCGGGGCAGAGTCGGCCTTCGCCGGGGAGTACTACGACTACCGTCCGAAGGCGCGGTCCGACCGCAGGACGGCCGGCCCCCAGGACCTGCTAAGCCGGTCTCCCGGGGACCGCGGGCCGGGCTCGGCCGGTTGACCCGGCGCGGTCGACGCGCCAAGCGAGCGGTTACGAACGGGCCAGGGCCCGGCTGATCACGATCCGCTGGATCTCGGAGGTCCCCTCGAAGATCGTGTAGATCTTCGCGTCCCGGTACCACTTCTCCACCGGGAAGTCCCGGATGTAGCCGTAGCCGCCCAGGATCTGGATGGCCTGCTCGGTCACCCACACCGCCGTCTCGCCGGCCTTCAGCTTCGACATCGAACCCTCGGCGTGTTCGAACTGGCCGTTGCGGCCCAGCCACGCCGCCCGGTGGGTGAGCAGCCTGGCCGCGTCGATCTCCATGGCCATGTCGGCCAGCTTGAAGGCGACGCCCTGGTGCTCGATGAGGGGCCGGCCGAACGTTCGACGTTCCTTCGCGTAGTCCGTGGCGAACTCGAAGGCGGCCCGGGCGATCCCCACGGCCTGCGCCGCCACCGACGGCCTGGTGACCTCGAACGTCTTGAGCGCCGCCGAGGAGCCGGGCTGGACGCCGGTCCCCTTGGCCCTGGCCCGTTCGAGCTTCGACTCCAGGCGGTCCATCCCGCCCAGGACGTTCTCCAGCGGGATCCGGCAGTCCTCCAGGATCACCTCGGAGGTGTCGGAGGCCCGGATCCCGAGCTTCTTCTCCTTCTTCCCCGCCTTGATCCCCGGGGTGTCGGGACCGATCACGAACGCGGCCTGTCCTCGGTGGCCCAGCTCCGGGTCCACCGTGGCCACCACCACCCGCACGCTGGCCGGCCCGCCGTTCGTGGCGAAGATCTTCTGGCCGCTCAGCACCCACTCGTCACCGTCGCGCCGGGCCGTGGTGCGCAGGGCCGAGACATCGGACCCGGCCCCGGGTTCGGTCACGCACAGCGCGGCCACCTTGGGATCGTCGGGCGTGCCGAACATCAGCGGAGCCCACTGCATGAGCTGCTCGGGCGTCCCCGTGTAGGCCAGGGTGGAAAGCGGGAGGCCGGTCCCCCAGATGCCGAGGCCGATCCCGGCGCAGCCCCAGCTGGTTTCCTCCAGGCAGATCGGGAGGACCAAGCCCGTGGGGTCGACGGATACCTGCTCCATGTAGAACTCGATGGAGTACAGGCCGATCTCGGCGGCCTTCTTGATCACCGGCCAGGGGAACTCCTCGCGTTCGTCGTACTCGTGGGCGACGGGGCGGATCTCGTTCTCGGCGAACTCGTGGACCCACTTCTGGAGGGTCAGATGGTCCTCGGAGAGTTGAAAGTCCATGGCGGCGATCCTCCCTGTGGCCCGAGCCGAGCGCCGGGTGGATACTGGCCGGGCGCCCGAGCTCCGAAACTTACCTACCAGTAGGTTACCGATGGGTAATATACCGCGGATGCCAACCGGTCAACCCTCCTCCCGTCGACGCCTCCGGGCGGCCGACCGTCGGGCCCAGCTCCTGGAGGTGGCCCGCCGGGTGTTCGGCAACTCCGGCTTCCACGGCGTCTCGATGGACGACGTGGCCAAGGAGGCCGGGGTCACCAAGCCCATCCTGTACGACCACTTCCCGTCGAAGAAGGAGCTGTACCTGGAGCTGCTGGACGAGGACCTCTCGGCGCTGCACGAGTCGGTGAAGCAGGCCCTGGACTCCCCCACCGGCAACCGCGAGCGGATCCGGCGGTCGTTCCTGGCGTACTTCGACTTCGTGGACGAACAGGCCGACGGGTTCCGGCTGATGATGCAGGAGACCGTGGGGGCGGAGAAGGACTTCCGGAAGCGGGTCGAACGGACCCGCGACCAGATCCTGGGCGAGGTGGCCGACCTGATCGTGCGGGAGTCGGGAGGCCGCCTGGACAGAGATCGCGCCGAGACGGTGGCCCTCGCCTTGATCGGGATGGTGGAGACCGTGGCCCAGCGCACCCCGGGCGGTCCCCCCCAGAAGCGCCGCGCCGACGTGGGCCTGCTGGTCCAGCTGGCGTGGCGAGGGATCACGAACCTGGGGGAGTGAGTCGTCCGGTTCGACCCTCCGGTCACGCCTTGCAGGACACCTCGGCCAGGGTGTCGTTGTAGCTGCCGAACGGTGGATCGGCCCGGCCGACGATCCACCGAACGTTTCCGATCACCGTCACGCCGAAGAGGTAGTCCCTGGACAGAGACGTCGCAGTGTCACGCGCCTGCCATGACAGGCCGTCCCAGCGCTCCAGCAACGGCTTGTTGGTCGACGAGGACGAGAAGTAGTCGCCCACCGCCCAGACCTCGGTCACCGAGACCGCCATCACGGCGTTCAGCTCGTTCTGGGTTCCGCTACGGTTCACGGACCTCACGCTGCTCCAGATCGACCCGTCCCAATGCTCGATGAGGGTCCGGATCTGCGGCTGGCTCTGCTTGTGCTCGGTCCCGACCGTCCACACGTCGGTCCCCGAGGCCCCGCTCACGCCCTTCAGCCATGCCCACCCCGCGGCGAAGGGAGACGACACCTCGGTCCACGAGACCCCGTCCCAGTGCTCGATGAGGGGCTGAGGGGTGAATCCATCCGACAGGAACTGGGCGCCGACGGCCCACACGTCGTGGGGGCCGAGGACGTCGACCGCGTCGAGCTGCCCGCCGTAGGGCACGGTCACCGACGGCACCACCGTCCACGCGCTCCCGTCCCAGTGCGCCGTGGCCGGGTCGGTTCCGGAGGGGGCCCGGGTCACCCAGCCGACGGCCCAAACGTCGTTCGAGGCGGCCGCATCGATCCCGTTCACCAGGAATCCGCTCGACACGGCGATGTCCACCGCGGTCCAGCTGGAGCCGTTCCAGTGAGCCGCATTGCTGCCGGACCTGTAGCCGCCTGCCCAGACGTCGTTCGAGCTGATCATGTGGACCGCGTTGAAGTACGAGAGGTTCGAAGGAACGGCTGCCTGGGACCACCCCTGGCCGTTCCAGTGGATCGCCAGCGCCACATCCTCGGCGCCGGCGGCCCACGTGTCCGTCGCGGAGACCCCGGAGATCGATTCGAGGCGGTTGTACGTCCCCGGGCTGGGCGTGTGGACGACCGTCCATTTGGTCGGACAGCTGTTCGGGGAGACCCTCGGGCTACCGCTCGCGGTCGTTCCCGCAGCGGGCGCCGAAAGCGACCAACCCGCCGCCAGAGCGATCACGATCGCGGTCAGAGCGTCTCGAACCCTAGCGTGGACCATGTGCTCACACCCTTTCGCTCTGGTTTCGTTCGCGTTCGATCCCGCCAACGGGAGCTTTCCACCGCCCCTTGGATGCGTCAAGACGAGGATGGCCCGTCGAGGGAGCCCCGAGCCACGTCTCCGCAGCCATCTGTCGTAAGCTCGCGCCTCGATGCGGTTCGGACTGTTCTACGAGCACCAGATGCCGCGGCCGTGGGCCGAGGGCGACGAGGAGCGCCTGCTGTCCAATGCGCTGGAGCAGGTCGAGCTGGCAGATCGCGTCGGGTTCCATTCGGCGTGGGAGGTCGAACACCACTTCCTCGAGGAGTACTCCCACTCCTCAGCGCCCGAGGTGTTCCTGGCCGCGGCGTCGCAGCGAACCCAGAGGATCCGCCTGGGCCACGGGATCGTGCAGCTCCCGCCCGGCTTCAACCATCCGGCCCGGGTGGCCGAACGGATCGCCACGCTCGACCTGGTCTCCCACGGGCGGGTGGAGTTCGGCACCGGCGAATCGTCCTCGCAGGCGGAGCTGGGAGGGTTCGGCGTCGACCGCGACCTCAAGCGGGCCCAGTGGGAGGAGTCCCTCGACGCCGTCACCCGGATGTTCGTCGAGGAGCCATTCGCCGGTTACCACGGGCGATTCGTGGACATGCCTCCGCGCAACGTGATCCCGAAGCCCGCCCAGAAGCCGCACCCGCCGCTGTGGGTGGCGTGCAGCCGGCGCGACACCATCCTGCTGGCCGCGCGCAATGGCATCGGCGCCCTCAGCTTCAGCTTCATCGAGCCCGAGCAGGCCAAGGAGTGGGTCGACCAGTACTACGCGCTGATCGCCTCGGACGAATGCCTGCCCGCCGGGTTCGCCGTGAACCCCCAGGTGGCGGTGGTGGTGCCATTCATGGTCCACTCCGACGAGGACACCGCCATCCAGCGCGGGATCGACGGGGCGCACTTCTTCGGATACTCCCTGGCCCACTACTACGTGTTCGGCGAGCACAGCCCGGCCGGCACGAACGTGTGGGACGAGTTCCAGCAGCACCGGGGAGAGCACGGGTTCGCCCGGGAGGTCATCGAGGCGGGCAACGAACGCCTCGGGGTGAACATCCTCCAGCAGGGCCTGGGCTCGCTGCGGGGCGCGGTGGGGACCCCGGCCCAGGTCCGCGACCTCGTGCAGCGCTACGAGGGCGCCGGCGTCGACCAGGTCATCTTCGTCGGGCAGGCCGGCAAGAACCAGCACGAGCACATCTGCGAGTCCATCGAGCTGTTCGCCAAGGAGGTCCTTCCCGACTTCGCCGAGCGAGACCAAAGGCCCTGGCCCGCCGCGAGCCCCCGCGGACGGCTGACCCGGGCTACGTGATCCTCCCCCAGGGCGAACCGACCCCCGCCAGGGCGCCGGCGTCCTGGTCGGCATCGCCCGCCCCTGGGCGGCTCGGATCCGAGACCAGGGAGCGATGGTCGGTGGGGCGTCTGGTCGACGTCACCGGGTTCGAGCGCGCCCGGGCCCGGGTGGCCACGAAGATCCGGGAGGGCCGGGAGCGGGCCTTCGCCCGCATGGTTCGAGGCAGGCCTGACGAGCGGGTCGACCGGGTGGTGGGCTCGCCCAGGATGCTGGGGGCGGTGTTCAAGGCGATGGCCGGGCAGTTCCGGCCGGATCGCTCCGGAGGGTTCCGGGGCGACATCCAGTACGAGCTCACCGGGCGGCGCGGGCCCCAGCCCTGGGTGATCCGGGTGGACGACGGCGTGGCCACGACCGGCCCCGGCCGCTCGCCCAATCCGACCCTGCTGATCCGAACGGACGTGCCGACGTTCGCCCGGATGATCGTCGCGGAGATTCCGGCGGGGAAGGCCTGGTTCGAGGGCAAGATCCAGATCGAGGGCGACTTCCAGCTCGCCGCTAGACTCGGCGAGATGTTCGGACAGAGCTCTCCCTGGTGAGGCGAACGTGAGCACCGAGGGGCCCGCAGAAGGATCCGTCCGGGACGGTGATCCGGTGGCCTCCCACAGCGAACCGGCCCCGGCCACGGCAGACACCGCCCCAGGGACGCCCCCGGCGGAGGGCACCGAGGCCCGGCCCGGACCGCCGCGGCGAAGCCCCGGGCGGGCGATCCTGGGGTTCTTCCGGGAGCTTCCCGGGCTGCTGATCCTGGCCCTGATCCTGGCCCTGGTGATCAAGACCCTGCTGATCCAGGCCTTCTACATCCCGTCGGGCTCGATGGAGCACACGCTGGACATCGGGGACCGGGTGTTGGTGAACAAGGTCGTGTACCACATCCACCCTCCGAGGCGAGGCGACATCATCGTGTTCTCCGAGCCTCACCCCCTCCCCCAGCCCCATCAGTCCTGGCTGTCGGCGTTCGCCCACTGGCTCACCGACGGCCTGGGGGTCACCCAGAGCCCGAACAAGGACTTCATCAAGCGGGTGATCGGCCTGCCAGGCAACACCGTTGAGGTCCACAACGGGGTGGTGACGATCGACGGCAAGGCCCTGTCCGAGCACTACCTGGGGCCCGTTCCCAGCGCCGGCGACTACGGGCCCATCAAGGTGCCGGAGGATTCGCTGTTCGTGATGGGCGACAACCGGGGGGACTCGAACGACTCGAGGGGCACCCTCGGGTTCATCCCGATGGACAAGGTGATCGGGCGGGCCTTCGTCATCATCTGGCCCCCGTCCAGGATCGGGTTGCTCCGCCGGCCGTCCTATCCGGGCGTCGCCGCGGCGCCGCTCCTGGTGCTGGTGCCGGCGACGGGCTGGACCGCCGCGTTCGGCCGGAGGCGGGCCCGGCCCACACTCGTCCGGCGCTGAGGGCGGCCGGCGCAGCCCGGTCAGAAGATTCCTCGCACTTCGGCCGAGCCGCGGCCCCGAACGGTCAGCCGGGCGGTGCTGGACTTCCTCCAACCGCACGTGCAGGCACCGCCGGCGGGCCGAACAGCTTCGCCCGGTCGAACTCCTCCTCGCCCTCCAGCGCCTTCGCCCCACCGCGGATCCCGAACAGCCGCTTCTTCCAGATCAGCCAGACGAGGATCGCCGCGTTCACGACCAGCGCGGTGATGCGGAGCCCGGTAGCCCGCTTGATCAGCTCGTGGACCTCGAAGGGCAGGAAGCCGGCCGTGGCGATCGCGGTGAGGTATTCGGCCCATCGCTTCTCGAGCCACAGGCCGACCGACTCGACGCCCTCGACCACGCAGTAGGCCACCGCCGTCACCGCGAGGATCAGCAGGGTGTGCCGGTGGAGGTGCAGGAACCGCTGGAGCTCGCGGATGAGGAAGCTCCGGGTGGCGGCGGGGCCGGTGTCCGAGGCCGCGCCGGTCAGGCGGTTCACCAGATCGCGGGCGCCCGTGTCCAGCGAGCCGAGGTTCAGGTCGAGCAGGATGACCCCGACCGCGATGGTCCCGAAGATGACCGAGTGGATCCCCCGGTCGATGGCGATCAGCCGCAGGACCATCTGGTCCCGGAGTCGCCTCCCACGCCGGGGCACGGCGAGCTGGTCGACCGGCGGGAGGTGCTCGCGTTCGGGATGCTCGGGCCTGACCGTCCGGACCCACGCGTCGCAGCGGAGGCATCGGGCGAATCGCCGCCCGTCGGGGAGGTCGAACCCCAGCCCGGCGTCCTCGGGCCTCAGGCGCGCGACCGTGGCGGCGGGGACCACATGGCCGGAGAAGGCACAGGCGAACGTCTCCCGGTGCCACTTGCGCCGAGGCTTCGCCTCACGTTCGGTCCAGACCTCACCGACCGGCTCGTGCGAGGGCATCGGGGGAAGGCTACCCCGCCGCCCCCCACGCCCACCTCCCGTTCCTGGGCAGGGCCCTTGGTCCGTGACGACTCCGTACCCACACGGACGAGCGTTTCGGTTCTCCTTGACAACCCGACTGCTCGGCGGTCAGTGTCCCGGCCATACGGACCCACCCGTCCGGAGGCGTGGATGATCCGATGCTCGGCTAGCACACTCGCGCGAATGCAGGCGGTGGCGCTCGTCATCGTCGCGACGCTTCTTCTTGGAGACGGCCCACCGGTCTTGGCGGCCGGCGCGAGGGGAGCCGCGCCTCGCGCGCCCGGCGACCAGCTGTGGGTGGCGCGATACGACGGCCCCGGCCATGGAGGTGACTTCGCGTACGCCGTGGAGGCCAGCCCGGACGGGTCCAGGGTCTTCGTCACCGGCGACAGCTACGGTGGGAGTTCGACCCTCGACGATTACCTCACCATCGCGTACGACCCGCGCACGGGGGGCATGCTCTGGAAGGCACGATACGACGGCCCGAAACACGATAGCGATTTCGCGGCAGCGCTCGCCGTGAGCCCGGACGGGTCCGCCGGGCCCGGCGATTCGTTCGACGGAGTGAGCGCCCTCGGGGTGAGCCCGGACGGTTCGACGGTCTTCATCGCCGGCAGCAGCGAGGACGCCGACTACAACGACGACTACGCGACGGCCGCGTTCGACGCCTCCACCGGAGCCCGGCTCTGGTCGAGGTACTACGACGGCCCGCGCCACGCCGGTGACTACGCGAGCTCCCTGGCCGCGAGCCCCGACGGCTCGAAGGTGTTCGTCACCGGCACCAGCCGTGGGCGGGCCGACGACTACCTGACCGTGGCCTACGACGCGGCGACAGGAGCAACCGCGTGGGTCGCCCGGACCGGGATCCACGGCCTCGAGAACGAGGCCGAGTCCATCGCGGTGAGCGGCGACGGGTCGAAGGTGTTCGTGACGGGGAGGACGCGGGAGCCGGCGACCGCGGTCGACATCGGCACCGTGGCCTACGACGCCGGCAGCGGCGAGGAGCTGTGGCGCACGCGGGTGGCCGGGGCGGGGAGGGTCTACGACGTGCCGTACCAGGTCGTGATGAGCCCGGACGGGTCGCGGCTTTTCGTGGCCGGCTCGACCGGCTACGACGTGAACGGGCACAGCGACTGCGCCACCGTCGCGTTCGACCCCGGCACCGGGTCGGTGCTGTGGGAGGCTCGGTTCGACGATCCGCCGGGCACCGACTCCACGGGTGGGAACGCCATCGCGGTGAGCCCGGACGGGTCGACCGTCTTCGTGACGGGCTCCACCGGAAGCGCCACCGGCTGGGACTACGGGACCGTGGCCTACGACGCCGCCACGGGGACCCAGCTCTGGGACGCGTTCTACGCGGGCCCGTTCGGGAGCAACGACGATCCCGAGGACATCGCGGTCAGCCCGGACGGGTCCACCGTGTTCGTGACCGGCTCGAGCTACCCCTGGGACTGGGTGACCATCGCGTACCAAGCCTGAGCCGACGGCAGGCAGCCGGATCTACGCGTCACCGTCGAACCCGACCGGACCGGAATCGGAGACCTGACCTTGACTACAGGTTGCCGCGCTCCTCCTGGTCGCGCTCGATGGCCAGGAACAGCTCCTTGAAGTTGCCCAGGCCGAACCCTCGTGAGCCGCGGCGTTCGATCAGCTCGAAGAACATGGTGGGACGGTCCTGGACGTTCTTGGTGAAGATCTGCAGGAGGTAGCCCTCATCGTCCCGGTCGGCCAGGATGTTCAGGCGCTCGATGTCGTTCCACTCCTCGTCGATCTCGCCGACCCGGCCTCGCACGGCCTCGTAGTAGGTCTTGGGCACGCGGATGAACCGGACGCCCCGGCGGCGGAGCGCGTCGACCGTCGAGACGATGTCGTCGGTGAGCATGGCGATGTGCTGCACCCCCGGCCCCCGGTAGAACTCGATGTATTCGTCGATCTGGCTCTTCTTCTTGCCCGGGGCCGGCTCGTTGATGGGGAGCTTCACCCGGCCCACGCCGTCCCACATCACCTTCGACATGAGCGCCGTGTACTCCGAGGAGATCTGGTCGTCGCGGAAATGGACCAATTGATTGAACCCGAGGATCCGGGCGTAGAACTCGGCCCATTCGTTCATCTTTCCCAGCTCGACGTTGCACACGACGTGGTCCACCAGCCTGATGCCGACCTCCCGTCCCTCGTCGGCGATGGGCTCCTCGGGGCGGTAGCCCGGCAGGAACACGCCCGAGTAGTTCTCCCGTTCGACGAACGAGTGCACCGTGTCCCCGTACGCGGCGATGGCCGAATGCACCACCTTGCCGTGTTCGTCCTCCAGGATGGTCGGCTCGAGCACCGCGGTGGCGCCGCGGGAGACGGTCTGCTCGAACGCGTCGGTGGCGTCGGGCACCCGGAAGGCCACGTCCTTCACTCCGTCGCCGTGCTCGAGGACGTGCTGGGCGATCGGGCCCTCCGGCCCCATGGCGCCGGTGAACACGTAGCGGGCCTCACCCTGCTCCAGAACGTACGAGGCGCGGTCCCGGACCTTCGTCTCAGGGCCGGCGTACGCCGTGACGTGGAAGCCGAACGCCTTCGAGTAGTGGAAGGCCGCCTGCCGGGCGTTGCCCACGTAGAACTCCACGTGGTCGATGCCCAGCAGCGGCAAGAAATCCTCCCCGGTCTGCGGCTGCTCACGTTCGACGTCTTGCGCCATGACGGTCCTCCTGAAGGTCGGCTCCGGTCCCGAATATACGCCGGGCCTCACGTCCTCCGTCAGGGCCAGCAGGCGAACACCGTGCCGTGGCCCTCACGGACCGACTCCTCGAAGGCCCGCCTGACCTTCTCCTCCAGCAGGCCCGAGCGGAGGTCCTCGGCCAGCCGTGCCAGCCCCTGAGCGCGCTGATCCTCCGGCAGACGCTGGAAGAACGAGGTGTTGCGCAGGTAGGCCGGCCCGGCCAGGCGGTTCGGGTCCGTGTGCAGCGACACCAGCGAGCCGTCCGCAGAATCCAGGTAGACGAACCTCTCCCATTCGACCCTGCCGAATCCGGCCTCGCGCATCCACGCCAACAGCTCCTCCCGAGGAGGGTTCTCGTCGAACGGGATGTGGCCCGTGGGGAAGTAGTCCCGGATGAACAGCGGGCGGACGTTCTCTCGGGTGAACGCCGCGACCACCAGGGGCCCGTCGCGAAGGACCCGGCGGGCCTCCTCGAGGGCTCGCATCGGCGGGCGGATCAGGTGGATGGCCGTCACGATGATGGCCCGATCGAACGTCGCGTCGCCGAACGGAAGGGCGACGGCGTCGGCCACCACCTGCCGGCCGGGGCCGATCTTCGGTACCGAACGCGCCAGCATGGCCGGGGCCACGTCAGTCACGTATGCGTCGAACCCTCGGGCCTGCATGACCCGGGCGTAGTTGCCGGTGCCTCCGGCGATGTCGAGCAGCCGCTGGCCTTCGGGCGGACCCAGAAACCTAGCTATGGTTCGAGCCACGGTCGTGCTGGCCCCACGGGTCAGGTCGTAGGTTCGGGCCTGTTCGGCGTAGTTGCCGGGCCGGACGGGGGACACCGCCGGCTACCCCGCTCCGCCCCCCGCCCCGGGCGGCGGTGGCGGAGCGAACGGCGATTCGGGCTCCGTGACCGGAAGTGGCGAGATCGACCTGGCCGGTCGCACCGGCGCGGGACCGGTCAGGTCCTCCAGGGCGAAGGCCAGGCACCAGAAGGCCGCCAGCGACGCCG
>WNGK01004768.1_pt1 | contig 16485 bp, 15 predicted proteins | sample 5400601 | NCBI WGS metagenome assembly WNGK01 (sample SAMN13153376, study PRJNA577476) | soil metagenome | isolation source: 60 cm soil or saprolite under Garry oak tree replicate 1 | place: USA:California | collected 2016-06-15
TCGTCGCGTCGCCGCGATTCGGCGGCGCGGATGAGGGCCCGCATCGCGCTCAGCGCCTCGTAGTAGGCGAGCGAGCGCGGGTCGATGGGTCGACGGCGCCGGTAGCCGGCGAGGTAGCGCTTGACCATGACGAGCCGCGCGGGCGCGATCAGCCAGCGCAGCGGCACAGACAGGGCCGAGAGCTCCATCGGCGTGAATCGCAAGATAATGCGCGTGGTGGCGACATCGTACGCGGGCTCGGCGACCACGACGTTCGGCCAGTCGATGACTCCGGTGACCGCGCCCCCCGAGTAGAGAATGTTGTGCGGGTGAAAGTCGCCGTGACAGATGACCCGGCGGGACTGCTCCGGAGGCCGCTGCTCGACGAGCCAGGCCATGGCCGGACGAAGCCCGTCCAGCGCGCCACGGGCAATGCGAGCCTCGAGCTGAGCGAGGTGGCCCTCGAGGGTGATCACGTCGCGGCTCATCGCCGGCCCGCCCGTCGCGCGCGAGTCCCGGCCCTCCTCGTCCATCGCCCGCAGCAGCGTCTCCGCGTCGAGCGCGTGCAGTCGCAGCTGCGTCTCGACGAGAACCCGGCTCAGGTTGAGATAATGGGCCTGGAGCAGGGACGCCCCGGGCAGGCGCTCCATGATGAGAAACGCGCCGCCGAGCGGGGCGGCGTCCGGGCACGCAAGGAGGACCCGGGGCGCGGGGTAGCCGAGACCGGCGAGGGTATTCTGGGTCACGCGCTCGCGCAGCACGCGCGCGGGATCGTGCTGCGGAGCGAGGAGCCGCAGGATCAACGGTCCCGCGAAGGCGGGCGCGGCGCCCCGCAGACGGAAGGCAAAGATCCGTGTGTCGAAGCCCCCGCTGATCGGGGTCAGGGGCTCCGGGAGCTCGAGGCCGCGCTCATCGAGCCGCGCGCGCAGATAATCCAGGAGCGCCGAGGCAAGATCCCCGCCCCGGTCCATGTGCGGACTCCGACCTTCCCGAAAGACGCGTCGGGCTTATCCGACCTGCTTGTGCACGAACTCGATGATCCGCTCGATCGCCTTCGTGGAGGCGGGCGAGCCCGCTTTCCGGGTGATGAACCCCTCCGTCTCGCCCTCGAAGAGCTCCAGCTCGAGCTGGCCGCCTGCCTTGCGGTAGTGCATGACGAAGCGGTCGAGGTCGACGCGCGGATGGGCGGCGTCGTTGGTGCCTTGCAGATAGAGGACGGGGGGCAGCTCGACCTTCTCCCCGCGCTCGAGAGCGAGCACCGGGTTGCCCTCGGCCATGGCGTTCTCGGTCTGCCAGTACTGATCGTGGCAGGGCAGCACGCGATCGACGATCTCCGGGTACGGTTGGCCACCCGCCTTCAGCTTCTTGGCGTAGTGGTACCGCGCGAGCGGATCGATGACGGACGAGCACATGATGACGCAGCGGACGGTGGCGTCGACCGCGGGCGAGCCGGCGGGAAGCGGGAGGGCCGCGTAGCGAGGGTCGCGCGGCCGCATCCCGCCCAGCATGGCCTGGTGCGCGCCGCTCGAATTGCCCATGGACCCGACCATGTCGGGGCGACTGCCCAGCTCGACGGCCTTGGTCTTGAGCCAGCGGATTGCGTAGTTGATGTCGGCGAACGATCCGGGGTATGCCGCGTCCGGCGGCATGCGGAAATCCAGGGCCGCCACCACCACACCGCTCTTCGCCAGCGGCTCGTTGATCGCGGTGTCACCCAGCCGGTCACCCCGACACCAGGCGCCCCCGTGCAGCTCGACCATCAGCGGAAAGGGTCCGGTACCCCGCGGCTTGAAGAGTCGCGCGAGAAGCGGCTTGTCTCCGTGGCGGAGATACTCGATGTCCTGGACGTCGATCTCGTAGGTCCCGGGGGTGCTCGCCGTCATGATGGCTCCTCTCAGAAAGGGTGACCTGTTTCCGCCGCCATACGTTGCACCTCTCGGCGGGCCTCGTCAAGGTCCCCCCGCAGCTCAGTGCCGCTTGAAGAACTGGACGGCGCGCTCGTGCTTGAGGGCAGCGGCGCGTGTCGCGAACGTTCCCAGATTCCGTCTCCGGCCCGTGCGCGGATCCTTCTTCCTGGAATACAGACGATACTTCCCGGACGGCAGCTTTCTGATCATCGCTCGTCTCCTCGAGGCGCGCCGGCTGTTCGAGCTCAGGACGCGCCAGTCAGCTCTCTCAGGAACATTCTACCCTGCGGCCACACGCCGAAGCCCGCGTCGGCGTTGATGTGCCCGGCCCGCTCGAGCACCACGAAGCGGCTGCCCCAGGACCGCGCGAAGAGCGCGGCGCGAGCGAGCGGCGAGAACGGATCATCGCTGCTCGCCACCACGATGCTCGGGAACGGAAAGCGCACGAGAGGAACGGGGCTGAAGTCGCGCACCTCGTCGGGAGTGTGGGCGGGCGAGTCCACGTCGGCCGGGGCCACGAGCAGGGCGCCCTTCACGCCGCCCTCTGATCGCGTCACCCAGTGGGCCACCAGCGAGCACGCGAGGCTGTGGGCGACCAGGACGGGAGGCCCCTCGCATTCGGCGACGTGGCGGGCCAGCGTGTCGAGCCAATCCTCGAGCCTGGGCAGCATCCAGTCACGCTGGACGACCCGGCGACAGGCGGGATCCTCGGCCTGCCACAGGCTCTGCCAGTGCTCGGGGCCGGAGTCGCCGTAGCCGGGAAGGACGAGCACAGGCGTGGTGGTCACGAGACGCGGGCCGCGCTCAGCGACGGCGGCGAAGCTCGGCGAGCGCGGCTTCGACCAGCGCGCCCTCGTCCGGACCGAGGGCGCGTCCGCCGAAGCGGCACCCTTCATAGACGGCGGTCAGCCGCTGCAGCGGCTCCGCGAAGGCGGGCACCTCCGCGGCGACGCGCTGCCGGAACTCGCGCGCGGTCTCCCCCGCCCCGCGGCGGAAGCCGCGCCGCCTCAGCGCGCGGAGGGCCTGGAGGTAGAAGCGCGGGCTGCCCGGGCCCCGCGCGTGCCCTGCCGAGCTCGGCCCCCCGCGCCAGAGAACGACCAGAAGGGCGAGCACGGCCACCGCGGAGACCACGACCACGGCGCGGGGCACGCTTCGCAGCGATTCCCGCGATTCCTTGAGCCAGGCGCTCCAGTGCATCACCTCGCGCTGGGCGGAGGCGGCCACCCCGATCTGGTCCCGCAGGCTCCAGTTGACGACGTAGCGATACCAGCGCATGCGGAGGGCGTCGAGGTGGAGGGCGAAGAGATTCGGTCCGAACTGCGCGCTCTCCAGCTCGGCGCGCGGGGATGGATCGAGGGAGACCCAGCCCGCGCCGTCGAAGTAGGCCTCGACCCAGGAGTGCGCGTCCTTGAGGCGCACCATGAAGTAGCGTCCGTAGGGATTCCACTCTCCTCGCTGAAAACCGGCGACCACTCGCGCGGGAATGCCCAGGCTGCGCAGCATCACGGCCAGCGAGGCAGCGAAGTACTCGCAGTTGCCGGAGCGGCGCACGAAGAGGAACTCCTCGAGGGGCTCGAGCTCGCTCTGCTGCTTGATCACGAGGGTGTACTTGAACTGGGTGGAGAGGTAGTGATTCAGCTTGAGGGCGGCCTCGTAGGAGCTTCGGCTGCCCGCCGTCACCTCCCGCGCCAGGGCGGGGATGCGCTCGGCGAGCGGCGGAAGCTGGAGATAGCGGGCCTGCGCGGCCGTGGCCGCGCGCGGCCCGCCCTCGCGCAGGCCCCGCGGCGGGGACATCTCGAGCTCCGAGTCGACGGTGTACTGGAGGCGGGCGGAGGGCGTGGGCACGGTGACGCTGCCCATGTCGTCGAGCCCGAGCGCGCCCCCGCGCAATTCGACGCGGAGCGCCCGCGGCGCCACGAAGACCGCATCCGTGCCGATGGGGTCGAGGAAGATCTCCTGGCGGACGATGGGCCCGGTGCCGCGCGGAGCGGCGATGGCGAACTCGCCCGTGGCCTCGCGACGCAGGAGGAGACGCTGACGCTCGCCCGCCGTCCACACGCGACCATCGAAGGAATCGAAGACGAGCCCGCGCCATCGGAGATTGGGCAGGCGCTCGGGGTCCTTGAGGTCGTCGGGGAATCGCACACGCATCACCACGGTGGTGTCGGTCTCGATCTCGCCATAGGCGCCGAGCTCCACGTGGTCGGTGAAGCCCGAGATGCGCCGTCCCAGCTCGGCACGGAAGGGCAGAGTGGCCTGGCCCACGCGCGGGATGATGAAGAACATCATCCCGGCCAGCGCGAAGGTGCCGGCCGCCGCCACCAGCGAGACGCGGAAGAGGGGGCTCCGCGGGCCGATGCCGCCCGCCGCCACCTCGGGGCTCGCCCCCGCCGAGAGCGAAGCCTCCGAGACGAGGTGGTGGAGGATGAGCATCCAGGTCCCCAGGATGAGAAAGGCGATGAAGACGAAGAGGAAGCTCACGTTGAAGGTGACGGCGGAGGCCGCCACGAGCATGAAGAACGAGAGGAAGCCCGCGTCTCGCAGGTCCTTGAGGGAGCGCCGGCGGAAGAGTCGGAGGAGAATGAGAAAGAGCAGCAGGTGGACCATGCCGTCCAGGATGGTCTGCGCGAGATAGAAGAGATCGAGGACGATGGCGATGGCCGCGGTCACGATGAGGGCCCAGCCGAGGGTGGGGCGCACGGGCAGGCGCTCGCGCACCTGATCGATGCACCAGTTGCCGAGCAGGGCGAGGGCCACGATGGCGGTGCCCAGGGGCGCGAGGAGCCCGGCCAGGGCGAGGGCCCCCACGCCCGCGCACACGAGAAGATAGGTGATGAGCCGGAGGGCCAGGAGCGCGCGCATCAGCCGAGCTCGATGTGGAGCTCGCGGAGCGAGCGCCAGCCCCGCGCATGAGTGTCGGGGGCGGCGCGGAACGCCCCCGGGTGGTAGAGGGCGAGGGCGGTCAGGATGCGCCGTGACTGCCCCGGTCCGCGGCCGAGAGGCACCACGATCCCGCGCCCGACCAGCTCCACGCCCGAGCCGGCGCGGATCAGATGCACGGTGGCGGAGGCGGCCTCGGACAGCGCGGCTTCGAGCCGGGCCGGATCCTGCGCGCCCGTGCCCCGGAGGACGATGCGCGTGTCCTCGGTGGTCTCGGCCTCCATCTCGCGCACGACGAGCTGCTCCGTCTTCGCGCTCGAGCGCCAGTGAATGTGGCGCGGATCGTCGCCCGGCCGGTAGGCGCGGAGATTGTAGAGATCGTGGCCGCGCCCGCGCCGGCGCGCCGAGGCCGTGCCCGAGCCCACGAGCCGCTGAAGCGCTTCGGCCGAGATGGGCTGGACGGCGGGGAACACGAGCACGTCGGCCTCGAGCATGACCCGGCTCGCCTTGACGAAGAGGCCGAAGGGAAAGCGCGTGGTCAGCCGGAGGCCGGCCAGCCGGTGGCGGCCGCGCGCGGGCAGGGTGACCTCCCAGGTCACGAAGCGCTCGGCGCCCGCCTCGAGCCTCGGCACGTAGATGAAGCGGGCGGGGCCGCCGCGCGCGAGGAGCTCGAGGGTGACGGAGTACGAGGTGAGCCAGCGCTTGCCGTTCTGGACGAGCGCGCCGAAGAGGGCGGGCGCGCCCGCATAGATCTCCTCGGGAATCTCGGCCTCCAGGTGCACGCCGCGCATGGACTGCTCCGAGAGCACGCCGGACACGACGATCAGGCTCAGGAGGAGCGAGACGAGGAGATAGAGGAGATTGTTGCCGGTGTTGATGGCGGCCACGCCGAGCCCGATGACGACGAGCAGGCACCACCAGCCGTCGCGGGTGGGCCAGATGGTCCGGCGCGGCCGGAAGGGCCGCCACCACCATTCGCTGTCTCTCCAGGTCCGCTTCGGGACCCACCTCATGGCAGCCTCGGGATCAGCGCGGGACGGGTACGTCCTGAACGATCGATCGGAGGATCGCCTCGCCGTCCATGCCGCTGCCCTGCGCCGTGCGGCCCTTGAGGAGGACCCGGTGCGCGAGAGCGGCGACGGCCAAACGCTTCACGTCGTCGGGCACGAGGTAGTCGCGGCCGTCGATGAGGGCATGGGCGCGGGCCGTGCGCAGGAGCGCCAGCGATCCGCGCGGGCTCACCCCCAGCGAGAGCAGCGGGGAGACACGGGTGGCCTCGACGAGGGCCATGAGGTAGTCGAGCACGGACTCCTCTGCCCGCACGCCTTCGGCCTCTTCCTGGAGCGCCAGCACCTCGCGTCCATCCAGCACGGGCACGAGCGTCTCGAGGCCGGGCGAGCCGGCGCCGCGCAGCACGGCCTTCTCGTCGAGAGCGCCCGGATAGCCGATGCGGATTCTCAGGAGAAAGCGGTCGAGCTGAGACTCGGGCAAAGGATACGTGCCCTCGTGCTCGCGTGGATTCTGGGTCGCCAGCACCATGAAGGGCTGGGGGAGCGGGTAGGTCGAATGATCGAGCGAGACCTGCGCTTCGTTCATGGCTTCGAGGAGGCTCGACTGCGTCTTGGGCGTTGTGCGGTTGATCTCGTCGGCGAGCACGATATTGGTGAAGAGCGGCCCCGGCTTGAAGACGAACTCGCTCTTGGTCGGCTCCCAGATGCTGACGCCGATCACGTCCGAGGGCAGCATGTCGGAGGTGAACTGGATGCGCTGGAAGCCGGCGCCGATGGAGCGGGCGAGGGCCGCGGCCAGCGTGGTCTTGCCCACCCCGGGCACGTCCTCGATGAGGATGTGGCCGCGGGCGAGCAGACCCACCACGGCCAGCCGCACGGCCTCGGGCTTGCCCACGAGGGCGCGGCTCACGTTGGCTTCGAGTCTGCGGATGAGGTCGAGCGAAAGGGACATAGATTTCCACCATATCACGGAGCCTCCGCCCGCCAAGCTTCCGACGGCTCGCGTCCGAGGAGGGCCCTCCGCACGGTGCGTCGCGATCTCCCGGCGCCAAATCGCATAGTTGCCGGGCACGGATTGTCTTGACAGGTCATGGCGCCTTCAGTAGAAATGGCTCGCCCGCCACGAGGCGGGCACACCCACGTGCCGCATTCATCCGTCGCCCGACGCTACGCGCGCTTCACCCTCGGCCTGGCCCTGGATGACGTCCCCGCGCCCGTCGTGGACAAGGCGAAGCAGCTCGTTCTCGACATCATCGGGAGCTGTCTGGCCTCGTCGCAAGAGGAGTTCGGCCGGGCCGTCCTGCGAGCGACCGAGAGCCTGGGCGGGCTCCCCGAGAGCACCCTCATCGGCGCCGCCGCCCGCGTGGGCGCGTCGCATGCCGTGCTCGCCAACGGCACGCTCGCCCACGGCCTCGACTTCGACGACACGCGCGAGGATGCGATCGTTCACACGGGCTCGGTGGCCGTGACCACGGCCCTGGCCGTGGGCGAAGCCACGGGCGCCTCCGGTCGCGCCGTCCTCGAGGCGGCGATCGCGGGAGTCGAGGTGATGTGCCGCGTGGGGCTGGCCGTGCCCGGTCGCTTTCACGCCCGCCACTATCACCCGACCTCCCTCGCGGGAAGCTTCGCGGCGGCCGCCGTCGCGGGCCGGCTCCGCGGGCTCACGGAAGACCAGCTCGTCTCGGCGTTCGGGATCTGCGGAAGCCAGGCAGGCGGGATCATCGAGTACCTGACGGACGGCTCGTGGACCAAGCGGCTGCACCCTGGCTGGGCCGCCCATGCGGGTGTGGTGGCCACGCTGCTCGCGCGGTCCGGCTTCACGGGGCCGGAAACGGTCTTCGAGGGCGCCCACGGCTTCTACCAGGCCTTCGCGGGCGGCCACGACGCTGCGCGTCTGGACGAGCTGCTCGGCACGCTCGGGCGCGCCTGGGAGCTCCTGGAGCTGACCTTCAAGCCCTACCCGTGCGGCTCCATCGCGCAACCGTACATGGACTGCGCGCTGAGGCTGCGCGAGCGGCACAAGATCCAGCCCGAGCAGATCGCCCAGATCCGCTGCCGCACCGCGGAGGGACCTCTGCCCCGCCTCTGGGAGCCCCTCGCGGCGAAGCACAAGCCGCCCAACGGCTATGCCGCGAAGTTCAGCCTCCCCTACCTGCTCGCGGTCATCCTCGTCAAAGGCCGCGCCGGACTCGCCGAGTTCACCGACGAGGCGGCGCGGGACGAGGCGGTGCTGCAGGTGGCCTCGCGCGTATCGTACGAGATCGATCCGAGCATCGACTACCCGCGCCAGTTCATCGGCGACGTCACCATCCGCCTCGACGACGGGCGGCTGCTCGAGGAGCGGCAGGATCGCCCGCGCGGAGGCCCCGACCTGCCCATGACCTGGGAGGAGATGGAGGCGAAGTTCCGCGGCAATGCCACCCTCGCCGTCTCCGAGGCGCGGGCCGCCCGCGTCGTCGAGGCCGTGGCCCGCCTCGACCGGCTGGAGCGCCTCGCCCCCTTGATGGAATCTCTCACCGCCTAGGGGAATGCCCATGCGCAAGCTTCTCGTACTATCGGTGCTCGCCGTCTTCTTCGCTGCCGCTCCCGCCTGCGCCCAGGACGCGCGCGTGGAGGCGGCGAAGAAGGAAGGCAAGGTGGTCTGGTACACCTCGCTCGCCCTCACCAGCTCGGAGAAGGTGGCCAAGCTCTTCGAGACGGCCTACCCGGGGATCAAGGTCGAGGTGCAGCGCACGGGCTCCCAGCGCATCCTCCAGCGGGTGATGCAGGAGCTGCAGGCCAACATCAAGAACGTCGACGTGATCCACACCTCGGACGCGGGGCACTACGTGCTGCTGAAGGAGAAGAAGCTCCTCATGAAGCACACGCCGGCCGGCGTCGACCGCTTCCCCGCGAGCTTCAAGGACAAGGACGGCTACCACTACGGCCTGCGCGCCACCGTCACCGTCATCGCGTACAACACCAAGGCCGTGTCGGCGGCGGAGGCGCCGCGCACGTGGAAAGACCTGCTCGACCCCAAGTGGAAGGGCAAGCTCGTGACGGCGCACCCGGGCTACAGCGGGGTCATCGCCACCCACGTCCTCGCCCTCGTGCACCTCCACGGGTGGGATTACTTCAAGCAGCTCGCGCAGAGCAAGCCCATGCTCGTCCAGTCCGCGGTGGATCCCTCCGGCGTGGTCGCCTCGGGGGAGCGGCCGGTGGCGGTGAACGGGGGGGACTACACCTTCTACCAGATCAAGAAGAAAGGAAACCCGGTGGAGATCGTCTACCCCAAGGAGGGCGTGCCTCTCGTCATCTCGCCCACCGCCATCGCCACCTTCGCGCCCCATCCGAACGCGGCCAAGCTCTTCACGGACTTCCTCTTCAGCCGCGAGATCCAGCAAGTGCTCGCGGATACCGAAGGCCTCTACACGGGGCACCCCGAGGTCAAGTATCCCGCCGACCGGCCGAAGCTCAGCGAGCTCAAGCTCCTCCTCGTCGATCCCGAGGAGCTGGAGAAGCGTAACGAGGAGATCAAGACGCGCTTCGTGGAGTTCTTCGGGGCCTGAGACCCCTCGCGATGGCGCGCGAGCTGACGGTCACCGCACGCCCCCTGCCCTCGCGGCTCGAGGGGCTGGACCGCTCCGCCCCCGTCTGGATCATCGCCGCGGCCGCCCTCCTCCTCCTCATGCTCCTCCCGCTCGCCTGGCTCGGCTATCTGAGCGTGAGCGGCGAGGGCGGTCTCACCCTCGCGCACTACGCCCGTGTCTTCACCGATGCCCGGCTCCAGAAGGCGCTCTGGAACACCGTGGTCCTCGCCTTCTGGTCGGCCCTGCTCTCGCTCGCCATCGGCGCCCCCATGGCGTGGCTGACCGCGCGCACCGATCTTCCGGGCAAGCGCGTCATCCGCGGCCTCGTCATGGCCTCCTTCGTGACGCCGCCCTTCCTCGGCGCCTTTGCCTGGGTCATGCTCGCGGGCCCCAATGCCGGGTATCTCAACAAGCTCTACCGGGAACTCACGGGCGCCGAGACACCCCTCCTCAATATCTTCACGATGCCGGGGCTGATCTTCGTGGTCGCCCTCTACACCTTTCCCTACGCCTACATCATGATCGTGAACACGCTCGAGCTGATCGCCTCCGATCTCGAGGAGGCCGCCTCCATCCTCGGCGCGAGCCGCCTCTGGGTCGCCCTCACCGTGACCCTGCCCATGGTCGCCCCCGCCATCCTGAGCGGCTTCATCCTGTCCGTGCTCCAGGCCCTCGCCCTCTTCGGCTCTCCCGCCATCCTCGCGCTGCCCGCGGGCTTTCACACGATCACCACGCAGATCTGGGCGCTCTTTCAGTACCCGCCCAAGGTCGAGATGGCCGCGGCCTTCTCCGTGCCGCTGCTCCTGGCCACCGCGCTGCTCCTCTTCCTTCAGAAGAGGCTCCTCGGGAGGCGCGGCTACGCCGCGGTGGGAGGCAAGGGCGGGCAGCGCCGTCAGATCGCTCTCGGCCCCTGGCGACAGCCCGCCCTCCTCGCCTGCCTCGCCGTCATGGCCTGCGCGATCTTCTTGCCATACGGAATCCTGGCCAAGGCGGCCTTTTCCCGCGCGTGGGCGCAGCCGCTGACCTGGGACAACGTCACGCTGGGAAACTGGTCGTTCACTTTCCTCTCCGTCTCGACCCAGACCGCCATCGTCAACACACTCGAGCTGGGCATCCTCACCGCCTGCGTGGGCGCGGGGCTGGCCACCCTCCTCGCCTACATCACGAACCGGCGGCTCATCGTGGGCCACCAGCTCCTGGCCTTCCTCGCCCTCGCGCCCGTGGTCATCCCGGGCGTGGTCCTCGCCGTCGGGCTCTTCATCGCCTACACGCGGCCGCCCTTCCTGCTCTACGGCACCTTGTGGATCCTCTTCCTGGCCTATCTGACCAAGGAGATGCCCGTGGGCTACTCGCAGTCCGACGCGACCTTTCGCGGCATCCATCCCGAGCTCGAGGAGGCAGGGCGTATCCTCGGGGCGGGGCGCCTCCGCGTGCTCGGGGAGATCACGGCCCCCCTCGCGCGAAGCGGCATCATCGCCACCTGGTGCTTCATCTTCATCGGGGTGATCCGCGAGCTGTCGGCCTCGATCCTGCTCTTCACGCCGAACACCAAGGTCATGTCCGTGGTCATCTTCGACCTCAAGGAGGAAGGTCAGTTCGGCGCCATCGCCGTCCTCGGTCTCTTCATGCTCGCCGTCACCTTCCTCGCCGTCGTCCTCATGCAGACCCTTCTCGGGCGCGACGTGCTGGGAGCGCGCCCGTCGGGCGGATCGGGCTAGCCGCGCCGTGCCCGGCGTGAGCATCCGGGGGCTCCACAAGCGCTACGGCGACGTCGCCGCCGTCGATGGACTCGACCTCGACGTGAAGCCCGGCGAGCTGGTGGCGTTGCTCGGGCCGTCGGGCTGCGGCAAGACGACCACCCTCCGGGTGGTGGCGGGCTTTCTCTCGCCGGACAGCGGCGAGGTGTGGGTGGGAGACCGCTGTCTCTCCTCGCCCGCCACGGTCATCCCGCCCGAGCGGCGGCGGATGGGCATGATCTTCCAGAGCTACGCGCTGTGGCCGCACATGACCGTCGCCCAGAACGTGGGCTACGGGCTCCGCTTTTCTAAGGAAGGACGGCGGGGCGTGGCCAGGACCGAGCGCGAGGGGAAAGTCACGGAGATGCTTCGGGTCGTCCAGCTCGCGGGCTACGAGCAGCGCTACCCGGGCGAGCTGTCGGGCGGCCAGCAGCAGCGCGTGGCCGTGGCGCGGGCCCTCGTGGTCGAGCCCGAGATCCTCCTTCTCGACGAGCCGCTGAGCAATCTCGACGCGAGCCTGCGCGAGGAGATGCGCTTCGAGATCCGGCGGCTCCACGAGACCTTCGGGATCACCACCCTCTACGTGACGCACGACCAGAGCGAGGCCATGGTCATCTCGGACCGGGTAGCCGTCCTCGACCAGGGGCGCGTGGCGCAGATCGGCACGGCCGAGGAGCTCTTCGAGCGCCCCCGCACGCGCTTCGTGGCCGAGTTCATCGGCAAGACGAACCTGATCGAAGGGACGGCCGAGCGCTCGGACACCTTCGTGCGGGGCCCGCTCCGTCTCCGCGTCTTCGACGCCAACCTCACGCCGGGGCCGGTGGTGCTCTCCATTCGCCCCCACCAGATCGCCCTCGGGCCCGCGTCGCTCGTCCCGCCCTCGAGCGCGGGAGAGAACGTGCTCCGCGCCACCGTGCTGCGCGCGAGCTATCTCGGCGATGCCGTGGACTATCAGGTCCAGCTCGACGGCGGCGATCTCGTCCTCCGCGTGGCGGGGCCCATCACGCGCCGGTTCCGCCCCGGGGACGCCGTCACCCTGACCGTGCTGCAGTGCTCCGCGGTCAGGCTCTGAGCCCCCGCCCCGCGGGGGCCGCTAGATCGTCACCCCGTAGGACTCGTCGAAGAACGCCCCCGTGATGTAGGCGGGCGAGGCATAGGCGAAGCCGTTGTCGCCCCAGGCCGGGCCCCAGCTGTTGCGGATGATGAACCGCCCCGTCGCCGTGTACCCGACGACGGCGATGGCGTGACCGCCCCGCGCCGTCTTCGGCAGGGGCGTGTCGAGGTTCCCCTTCGTGCTCGTCGCGTTGTCCCATGTCTGGTCCACGTTCAGCCCGGCCAGGATGGGCCCGTGCGCGGCGAGCCAGGACTGCCACTGGTTGAGATTCTTGCGCAGGTTGAAATAAGAGGCGACGCGCAGCTGGGCGGCCGCAGCGTAGAAGGCGTTCTCGCCGCCCGTATACATCAATGTGGTGATCCTGAAGGGAAGCATGGCGAGGGTGGCCACCCCGAACTTGCGGCACACGTCCATGGCGCCCTTGAGCGAGGTGCCGGCTTCCTCGACGAAGCTCTCCGGCCGCAGCGTGTACTCGTCCGTCTCCTTGGAGGCCATCCAGACGTAGCGTGGCGAGAGCATCTGGGACTTCTTGAGCTTGTCCGCCGCCACCATGTGATAGCGCACGACGCCGTCCGCGGAGGCCCAGCCCACGCAGGAGCCGGTCTGGCCCTGATCGCCGACCGTCCACCAGGGCTGCCGGAGATCCACGGTCGGAGGCAAGGCCGCCACCGCGCCGAGGGCGCCCGCGGCCACCGCGTCCTCGTACTTCCAGTCCTTCTCCGTGCCCTTCGAGGGCACCAGGTTGCAGATCCGCTTGACCGCTTCCGCCTTGCCTTTCTTCCGCACCTTCTTCGTCGCTTTCGCCCTCTTCACCACCATGACCGTCTTCACGAGCCGTTTCTTCTTCCTCGCCATCGGTCTCTCCTTTCGCTCCGCGACCAGCGGAAAGGCACCTCAAGCGATGCCGCGCTCACGCGCTGGTTACACGCGGATTGCACGCACATTAAGAATCGAGCCTCCGACCCTGTCAACGAGATTCCTGGACGCGGAAGGCCTTGCATGGGTCTGGTACCATCTGGGTCACAGCTCGTAACCTTTGTTTCGCGAGAACACCTCCTGCCTACGCGGTCCGTTTCTACACGTGCGTGCTCGAGGGCTATCGCAGGGAACGGGCGCGGTTCAAAGCTGTCCGAGGACCCGAACGTTAACAGGAGGGACTCGAGCGCCTGGAGATGAGCCGGCATCTCGCCAGCACAGGCGTGCTCGGGCAAATCCGTTGCATCGCGGTCAAGGCGCTGGGTTGACCCGCACGAAGTCAGGCGGAACGGTTGACGCATGTGGCAAGCGGGGCCAGATTCTCCTATTTGCTACCTCGACTGGAGAACACCTGTGGTTCCACCCATGCGAGAGTATGCCATCCAGGGGGAACCTTACGTAGGGCTTCGCTCCGCCAGGCCCTTGGAGAGGAAGGCCCTCATGACGCGCAAACCCATGGTGCTCGACCGGCAAGGTCGACGAGCACCACTAGCTCGAGCCCGTGATCAATGTACGGGTGCAACAATCTCTACCGAATCGTTCTGCCTCTGGCGGGATGGGAGCGTGGTTATGGGCGTGTCGCAATTCCTTCCAAACCGTGACCAACCCAGGGACATGCCCGTCCTATCCTCTGTTGAAGACGCGATTCCTCAAAATGGCATTGGGTTTGCGTGCCTGCACGCGGGCGATTGTCTGGAGGGCCTCCTTGTCAAGGAAACCGACAGGGCGGTAGGAGTGGTCAATCGCGAGTACTTCTTGAGCTAATCGGGCCACCGGTCGTGAGGGTCCGAAGACTGGGGAGGAGGTGCGCTTCAACATAACCTTCACCGAGCCCTTTGACTTGCCAGGAGATCACTATTCGGAGGCGCAGGTGTTGTTCAGTGATCCCAACCAGCATTCGCTGACTGCAGCGCCAACGGCAACGCCGTTCGACACGTGATGTAGCGGTTCACGCCGGGCGTATCTACGGACGGAGGGCACTAGACCATGCGCATAATTGCATCTGGCCTTGCAGCCGCGGGGCTCACCCTCGTTCTCAACGTAACAACAACCGCCGCGGCGCCGATCACCTTCTCGGCTTCGGGAAGCTCCCCCGCCGGAATCCAGGCCACGGTCGATGCCTATCGGTCCGACCTCGGCACCTTGAACCCGAACGTCGCCGGCTCCTTCGGCAGCGGCCGGCGCGAGATCAACTGGGACGGCGTGCCGGATGCGTTTTCGGCTCCGAACCTGTTCCCCCCCAACTTCTTCAATACGAACTCTCCGCGCGGCGTCGTTGTTCCAGACCTTCTCTGCACAGCGGCTGTTCACCGCGCTCGGCAGCAACGTGCTCGACGTGAACTTCTTCGTTCCGGGCACCACCACTCCGGCGCTGACCCGCGGCTTCGGCTCCGTGTGTTCACGGATGTTGATCTCGCAAACACCACGAGCCTGCAGTTCTTTGACGCGAGCAATACCTCGCTCGGCACCTTCTTCGTGCCGGCGGGTACGGTTGCCAGCGAGAGCCTATCGTTCTTGGGTGTCGATTTCGGCAGCAACATCGTCTCGCGGGTCCGCATCACCAGCGGCAACGCCGCGTTGGGACCGAATGAAGCGGGACTCGACCTCGTGGTGATGGACGATTTTCTTTTCGGCGAACCGGTCGCCGCCGTGCCCGGGGCCTCCACACTGATGCTGCTCTTTGGGGGGCTGCTCGGTCTGGGAGTGATGTGGCGGTGGAGGAACGCTTAGCCAATTCCATCACGCGAGATCTAGGATCAGTCCGCGGCCCTCCCTCGACATACAGACCCGGGGGTTATCCTCGGTCAGCGACAGCAAGGCGCTCATCGATCCGACGCAGATAGACGAGCACCAGATTGTCGGCTTCATCGGCCATTCGTCCGCTAGGAGTCGCGCTCGTGGTCACAGGCGGGGACTTCCTTGCAGTAGACGCACATGGTGGCTCCCGGCGCCTACCGCACCAGAAGGAATACGAAGATCAGGAACGCCACAAGGCTCGCCGCGCTTCGGACGGCATGGAGGCGACCCCAGCGTCTAAGCAGGGTTGCACTCTCCGATGAGTTGAGATCCAGGGAGCGGTCGAGGAGAAGCTCGGTCGCGCGCCGGGCCGTCCAGCTCTCCGTGCGGCTCACGAAGGGACGAAGGGGATGCTCGGCGTACACGCTTGACTGCATCATCCATTGGGGGCGTTCCTGTAGATCGCGGCGCTCATGACTGCAAAACCGTGAGGCTCACGATCTGCCACATGTGTTCGGCAGCCAGATCCCGCATGGCCTGCTCGATGTCGTTCTCTTCGTCGTCGTTTTCATCAGGAATCTCGATGATCACGGAGACGTGGTAGGTCGCCATTGTCCCTCCTTCAAAGCTTGTATTCATAAGTGCGTCGGGCCACTCCGGAGCTCTCGCCGACCATCCAACCGTTCGCCCGAAGACACGCTTCATAGAGCCGACGTGCACGCTGAGGTGTTTCCACGCCGCTCGTCTCTCGGAGGCAGACATAGCCCACGTGTCGCCAGTTCGCCTCCGTGCGCCCCGGCTTTGAAACGGGAACCGCGTAGGTGCAGGCGGTCAAGAGGAGCCCCAGAGACGTAGGCAACCCTACTATCTCCGCATGAAAGGCGCGGAACTATTCGCCTTCGCCGGTCTCTACACGCCTCCAGACCCCGAGGAAGGGGTGCGGGCCACGTTGCCAGCATGGACCCGCGATACCTTCCTTGATCCCGACTGGCTACGCGTGGCTATGGACATCGTGGGAGGTGCGCCTCCCCCGACGTTCAACGCAGCGTTTTCACTGGCGGGCAATGCGATCCCGGCGCCGGCAAGCCTCACACTTCTTGCTCTGGGTCTCGCCAGCCTCGCCGGCACGCGATGGTGGAGCAATTAGCGACCATAGCGCGCCATGAACGCCCCGGCCAGGATGCTTTGCTCCCTGTTCGCTGTCGCCACGAGCCCTCCTTTCGCGCGCTCCCTCACGTCGACGACCAGGCAGCTGGTCGGAGAGGGCTCTGGTCATATGTAAAGCGGGGTGTGCGCGTGGCCCAAAACGCGGATAAATCGGCCGATCAAGCCCCCGCAGTGTAGGCGAACTTTACAATTCGCAAGCCCTCTGGGAGGCGGAGGCCCGCAATCACCGATCGTTTCAGCGTTCGTAGTTCGGCATGGAGGATGCTTCCAGAGGGGTATGGACGAAGAAGTGACGGAAGATCCGAAGGAGGAGACACGATCTATGAAGCGCATCTCATCCGGAACCACGCTGCGTCGCCGTGCCATTGACGAGCTCGACACGGACTTCCTCACGACCCTCGAGGAGCTGGA
>WNGK01003705.1_pt1 | contig 16484 bp, 12 predicted proteins | sample 5400601 | NCBI WGS metagenome assembly WNGK01 (sample SAMN13153376, study PRJNA577476) | soil metagenome | isolation source: 60 cm soil or saprolite under Garry oak tree replicate 1 | place: USA:California | collected 2016-06-15
TAGCGTGCCAGCCAACGGTGCATCGTCCGCCGAGAGATGCCCCAATCCCTGGCCACCTCGCCCACCGTCCGACCGTCGCCGATTACCGCCAGGACCGCCTTGTACCTCTGCTCAGTCACGCTCATCTCCCTCATGCCCGGGAGCGTGACAAATCAGCCGAAGTAGCTGTGACACATCAGCCGAAGGTGTGTAACCCATCAGCCGAAGGCCTTTTGGGACCTGTCAGCCGAACTTGCACATTCGATTTTGATGCCGGCGCGGGGATTCGAACCCCGGACCCTCGGTTTAAAAGACCGCTGCTCTACCAGGCTGAGCTACGCCGGCACACGACGATTTTGAATTGAATGGCCCAGCTTAGAGATCAGCCCGGGCTCGATCACCGGGTCGGGGCGAACAGAATGTCTCGCCCATTCAGCCGAACCACCCAGATCGCAGCTCCCGGCTGCAGGCCCAGAGCCCAACTCTGCTGCATGTAGTAGTGGCCTGTTTCCCCACTGCCGATGAATCGGTAGTCGCCCCTGGCGGCGATCGGTCCCGCCGGCCCCACAAGCGGCTCACCCCATGGAGTGCCCTGGAAACGGGCTCGGCTTACCTCCGCCCGGGTTATCTCCGCCATGTGTGCGTCTCCACTGCGAAGAGCCTGGCCAACCTGCCCGACGCGGAATAGCACGAACAACAGCGGGAGGAGTCCGACTCCGACCAATATCAGGGAAGTCGAAATCGGCGCCGGCGCAAAGCCGAGACTTCCGGTCAAGAAGAGAAGACCTGCTGCAATGAAGACGACGCCGCTGCCGGCGTAAATCGCACCGTCCGCTCCCGCCAGAACTGCGAAGACAAGCGAGTGAATGGGCACTCGGCGCGGAGGCACCGGCTGAGAAGAAAGGGTCTCGGCAATGAAGGCTGGCAACCGGTAGAACGCCACCCGGAGACTATAGGTAGGTGGCTCCAACGCGCATTCCAGCAATGGATGTAGCCTTCCCCCGGTGAAGGCCTGGGTCGTCCGCCGGCTTGGCGGGCCCGAGACCATGGGATTCGAAGACGTCGGCGCGAGCGCGCCCGCGGACGGGATGGTACGCATCGCGATTCGCGCCTCCGCCATCAACTACTTCGACGCGCTCATGGTCGCCGGTCAGTATCAGGTCAAGCCGGACTTGCCCTTCGTGCCTGGAGTCGAGATCAGCGGCGTGGTCGAAAGCGCGCCCGCGGCCACGGGCTTCAAGAAGGGCGACCGCGTCACCGCGCTGCTCGACAACGGCGGCCTGACCCGAGGCGGCTACGCCGAGGTTGCCGATGCCGCCGCGGTCACGGTCAAGAACCTGCCTGAGGCGATGCCGTTCGACGATGGTGCGGCGTTCACCCTCATCTATCAAACCGCGTGGTTCGGCCTGCATCGACGGGCCCACCTGCAGCCCGGCGAAACGCTGCTGGTGCACGCCGGCGCGGGTGGGGTCAGCAGCGCGGCGATCCAGCTCGGCAAGGCCGCGGGCGCGACCGTGATCGCGACCGCCGGCTCGGACGAGAAGACCGCCGTGTGCCTTCAACTTGGCGCCGATCACGCCATCAACTACAAGGCGCAGGACTTCGCCGAGGAGGTGAAGACCATCACCGGCGGTCGCGGCGCCGACGTCGTCTTCGACCCGGTCGGCGGCGACGTCTACGACCGCTCCATCAAATGCATCGCCTTTGAGGGGCGAATCGTGCTGGTCGGGTTCACGTCGGGCCGCATTCCGCAGGCGGCCGCGAATCACGTGCTGGTCAAGAACTACTCGGTCGTCGGCCTGCACTGGGGCCTCTATTCGAAACGCGCGCCGCAGCTGATCCCGGTCGCGACCAAGGCGTTGATGGACCTGTACACGTCCGGCAAGATCAAACCGCTGATCTCTGAACGGATCCCGCTGGCGGAAGCGCCAAGGGCGCTCGCGAAGGTCGCCGGCGGCAAGAGCACTGGCAAGGTCATCCTCACGATTTGAGAGTGCTCGGCGCCGGCCTCACGGCCCTCGTACTGCTGGCGGTGTGCAATCCGAGCACTCCCCCGCCCCCGGCCGAGGTGCTCGCCGCCGACCAGACGCTGAGCTTCCCGATCGCGCAGGACGTGGCCGACCTCGACCCCGCGCAGATGTCGTCTCCCACCGACGTCGACATCTTCCGCAACGTCTTCTCCGGCCTGTACAGGTTCGACCCGTCGCTGCACGAGGTTCCCGACCTTGGCGTCGGGCCCGCCGACGTTTCCGCGGACGGGCTCACGTACACCTTTCACGTCCGCCACGACGCGGCGTTCTCCAACGGTGATCCCATCACGGCCGACGACTTCATCTACAGCTGGAACCGCGCCGCCGCCAAACAGGGCGACTACGCGGGGCTTTTCTCGGTCGTCGCGGGCTATAACGCGGTGGCGGCCGCTCGCACGAGCACGCTGAGCGGGCTGGTCAAGGTCGATACCTACACGTTCTCATCGACCCTGAGCCGGCGCGCCGGCTACTGGACGACCCTGGTCGGCCTATGGCCCTTCTGGATCGTGGACCGCAAGGTGATCGCATCGGCGGGCGACGATGCCTGGTTCACGAAGCCCCAAACGCTCATCGGGAGTGGGCCGTTTCACATGACCGCCCGCGCGGCCGGCCAGTCACTCGATTTCGAGCCCGTGCCCGCCTGGTACGGCGGCAAGACCGGCGCCCTGCGGCGCATCCACATCGACATCCTGGCCGACCAGAAAGCGCAGGTCACCCGCTACGAGTCCGGCGCGTACACCCTCATCGGTTACGGGCGCCAGACGCTGCCGCCCGACGCGGCGGTTCGCTACGCGACCGATCCCAAGCTGAAAACCCAGCTCCAGCTCGTCCCCGCGGGGCTCACCTACTGGATCGGGTTCAACCTCAAGACCGGGCCGTTCGCCGGGATCGATACGGGTCGCGCCGGGCGGCACGCGTTCAGTACCGCGATCGACCGCAAAGCGCTGGCCGACGCCCTCTGCTCACAGGGCACGAGCTGCGCGCCGGCCACCGGCGGGCTCATCAGCAAGGGGCTCGCGGGCTACCTCGGAGACGCCACCGATCCGGGAGCGAAGTTCGACCCCGTCGCCGCCAAGGCCGAGTACCAGGCCTGGGATCCGACCGGCGCCAAGGCCAACGACCTTGCCTTCACCTACGACACCAACCCCTTCAACAAGGCGGTGTGCACCAATGTTCAGCTCCAGTGGAGCACGAACCTCGGCGTCAAGGTGGCGTGCGTCGAAGTCGATCGCCAGGACTTCTTCGACAACCGCGACGGTCGCTGCGCCTACGGCATGTTCAGGCAGAGCTGGAGCGCGGACTACAACAATCCGCAGGACTGGTTCGACTACCTGTTCGTAAGAGGCGCGAGCTCGAGCGGGTCGTGCTACTCGAATCCCTCGTTCGACACGCTGGTGGCGGGAGCCGACGCCAAGCCGCTGCCGCTCGTGCTACCCGACTACCACGCTGCGGGCTACCTGCTGGTAAACGACACGATCTTCGGCGCGCTCGTATACGGCGAGCAGCAGTACCTCGCGCAGCCCTATGTAAAGGGCGTGGGCGGCAACGCCTTGTACGACTTCGACTGGACCGCTGCGAGGATTCTCAGGCACTAGCTGAGGTTGGCCAGTACGTCGGGGGACATATCGGTGTCGAACGGGCCGCCCGGGTTGTCGATGATCCAGACATGCAGCATCTCCGGCGTGCTCCGGTTGCTGCTCCCCGGCGGACAGGTACCGCTCTTATCGCCGCGGTCGAAGAACGCACTGTGCGCAAAGGCCACGATGACGCCGGTGGTCCGATCGAAGCACAGGTTGTCGTGGTGATGCCAGACGGTCAGCGATCCGCCGATCTGGGGACCGGCCATCCCAAGCCGCGGCATGATGTACATCGCGCCGATCAAGATCGGCCCCCGCGGGCCGTTGTAGTAGATCACCGACTGAACGTGCTCGGGTCGCAGGACGTCGGCGTCGGTGAAGTACGCCTGGTTGACGTAGTGCATGATCTCGAGGCCTTCCGGTTCCATGGGCTTGTAGCCGGCCTTGATCGCGACGCGCTGGTCGCTGTACCTGGCGATGGCCGCTTTGGTGTCCTCGATCAATTTCACGGCTGCCGCCAGCTGAGCTCCGGTGACGCCAGGAGCGGGAGCTGCGGCGTGATTGTGGTCCGCCGCCGCCGTGTTCGGCGCCGCCGACTGCACGGATGCCGCCCAGCCCGCGAAGTCGCTCGACAGCACGATCAGCGCCAGTGAACCGACCAGGAAGCCGCGCCGCGCCCACTTCCCGAACGGCATTGAGGTATAGGAGGCGCCGATCAGACCGACCGCCACGAGCGCGATGCCTGTCCCAAGCAGGACATGGCCGGGGTTGGACAGCGTGAAGATCCCCTCGCGATGGGCGAGCGTCGGGTCCTGGGCGTGAAGGTAGGCGTCGAGCGCCAACCCGGTCAGAAGCGCCGCCACCCCCACGATTCCAGTCGTCAGGAATAGGGCAAGCCTGTTCATCGGTACTCCCTCAGAGCTTCCCCGGGAAGTGGCAGGCGGCGAAACGGCCGTTTTCCTTCATTTCCAACGGGGGCTCCACCTCGGAGCAGATCTTCTGTGCGATCGGGCACCGGGTGTGGAAACGGCAGGCGCTCGGCGGGTTCACAGGGGAAGGGATCTCGCCCTTGAGCAGGATCGGCCTTCGCGCCGCCTCGAGGTCGGGATCGGGCACGGGCACCGAGCTCTCGAGCACCTTGGTGTACGGGTGCAGGGGTTTGTCGCGAATCGAGTCGCTCGGCCCGAGCTCCACGATCTTGCCGAGGTACATGACGGCGATCCGATCGCTCATATGGCGCACCACCGACAGGTCATGCGCGATGAAGAGAAAAGTGAGGTCGAACTTTTCCTGCAGGTCCTCCATCAGGTTGACGATCTGCGCCTGGATCGAGACGTCCAGCGCTGAGACGGGCTCGTCGGCCACGATGAACGTCGGGTTCAGGACGAGGGCGCGCGCGATGCCGATGCGCTGACGCTGACCGCCTGAGAACTCATGCGGGTAGCGGTTGACGAAGTTCGGGTTGAGGCCTACGACCCGCATCACCTCCTGGACGCGCCGTTCGGCCTCGCGGCCTCGGGCGACGCGGAAGTTGCGCAGCGGTTCGCCGACGATGTCGCCGACGGTCATGCGCGGATTCAACGAGGCGTATGGATCCTGGAAGATCATCTGGATCTGCTGCCGGGTGCGGCGCAGCTTCTCGCCGTGGACGCGGGTGAGATCGACGTCCTTGAAGTAGACATGTCCCGAGGTTGCTGTCAGGAGCTGAACGATCACCCTTCCGAGTGTCGACTTGCCGCAGCCGGATTCGCCGACCAGGCCGAGCGTCTCGCCGGGTTGGATGGAAAGGCTGACGCCGTCAACCGCGTGCACGACCGCACGCCCGAACAATCCCCCTCCGACAGGGAAGTACTTGACCACGTCCTCGACTCGGACCAGCGCTTTCCTGAGCGCAGGATCGGCAGCCGCAGTGGCCTGAGCGCTCACCGCGCGGCTTCGGGATCCGCGACGTTCTTCATGAGCACCCAGCAGCGAGCGAGCTGACCGGGGTCGACCTCGTCGAGCGGTGGCTCCTCGGTCAAGCAGCGGTCGATCCGGAAACGGCACCGCGGGTGGAACTTGCACCCAGACGGAAGCTTGCCGAGGTCGGGCGGAAGGCCTTTGATCGAGATCAGCTTCTCGTGTGTCTGTTCGTCGATCCGGGGCATGGACCGCAGCAAAGACCAGGTGTATGGATGCTGTGGATTCTTGAAGATGGCACGCGTCGGACCCTGTTCGACGATCCGTCCCGCGTACATAACGATCACGCGCTGACAGAGGCTGGCGATCAGCGCCATGTTATGAGTGATCAAGATCACGGACGCTCGCAGCTCGCGGCTGAGCTCGCGTGTCAGCTCGATGATCGACGCCTGAACCGTCACGTCCAGGGCTGTGGTCGGTTCATCGGCGATCAGGAGCGACGGCTGGTTGGAAACCCCCATGGCGATCATCGCTCGCTGCCGCATGCCCCCTGAGAACTGGTGCGGATAGTCGCGCACGCGCTGCGCGGCGGCTGGTATTCGAACGCGCTGCAGCAAGGGGACCACGCGCTCCGCGGCCTGCCTGCGGCCGAAACGTCGATGCGCGGCCATCGCCTCCTCGACCTGGAACCCGATGCGCAACACTGGATTCAGTGACGTCATAGGGTCCTGGAAGATCATCGCCACGTCGTTGCCGCGAAACTCCCGGATCTCCTCGTCCGTCATCTGGACGACATCCTGCTCTTCGAAAAGGATTCGCCCGTTTGTGATCCGACCTGGCTCGGGCACCAACCGCAAGATGGAGAGTGCGGTCATGGTCTTCCCTGATCCCGACTCGCCGACTATGCCGACGATCTCCCCGCGCTCGACTTCAAAGCTCACGCCATCGACGGCCGTCACCGTGCCGCCAAAGGTGGCGAATTGAACGCGCAGGTCTTGAACTCTCAGCAGAGGCGCCAGCTCTCTACCGCCTCATCCGGGGATCGAAAGCATCGCGCAGCCCGTCGCCAACCCAGTTGAAAGCCATCAGCGTGAGGGACAGGGCGATGGTCGGCGCGAGCACGATATGGGGCGCAAAGTCCATCCCGTGGTAGCCGTCGGCGGCCATGGCGCCCCACGAGGGAGTGGGTGACGGCAGGCCGAGACCCAGAAAGCTGAGGAAGGCTTCGAAAAGGACCGCTGCAGGAATGGCGAACGTCGCCTGGACGATGATCGGCCCGAGCGCATTGGGGAAGATGTGACGCAGCAGTAGCGAGAAGTCGCGGGCGCCCGACATGCGCGCGGCCTCGACGAACTCTCGCTCGCGCAGCGCCAGCGCCTGGCCTCTGACCAGCCGCGCGACGTCCATCCATCGGGTCAGCGAGAAGGCGACGATGATGACAAAGACACCGCGCGGGATGAGGTGCAGCGCGTCGGAGAGCACGAACACGAGGATCAGCGCCACCAGCAGATCGGGGATGCCGTACCAGATGTTGATGAAGAAGGAGATGATGGTGTCAACAGTGCCGCGGTAAAAACCGGCCACCATGCCAAGCGGGATCCCGATGAGGCTGACGATGATCGCGCTCCCTACGCCAACCTCGGCGGTGATCAGGGCGCCGCCCATGATCCGGCTGAGGATGTCTCGGCCCGCCTGGTCCAGGCCTAGGAGGTGGGCGGGTGATGGAGACTGATACGTAGGGCCGACCGCCTGCAGCCAGACCGGGTATGGGGTCCAGACGATGGACACGAGGGCCGTGATGAAGAGGATGGTGATGATGCCGAGACCGACCAGAGCCAAGCGATTACGGCGAATCCGTCTCCAGGCGTCGGAGAGCAGCGTGACCTGCTCCTGCATCTCATACGCGATGATCTCGAGATCGGGCTGTGGGACGGCTGCGATGGCCATCAGTACCGGATCCTCGGGTCGAGAATGGGATAGATCACATCCACCGTGAGATTCGCAAGCCCGACAAGGGCGGCGTAGAAGGTGAAAACCCCGATCACGATGTTGTAGTCGCGGGCCAGGATGCTGGTGATGAATTCCTTGCCCAGACCGGGGATGCCGAAGATGTTCTCGATCACGACTGAGCCCGTGATGATTCCCGTCACGAGCGGACCCAGGATGGTGACGACCGGGATGAGCGCGTTGCGCAGGGCGTGGCGGAGGACGACCACGCGCGGCCTCAGGCCCTTTGCCCAGGCGGTGCGCACGTAGTCGGTGCGGATGGTCTCGAGCATGCTCGCCCGGGTCAGCCGCGCCACATAGGCGGCGTATGGAAGACCCAGTGCCAGAGCCGGCACGGGTACCTGTTCCACCTTGCCCCAACCGGGGATGTAATAGAACGAGCCCTGCGTCCAGATGTACAGGTAGTGACCAAAGATCAGCAGGCCGAAGATCGCGATCACGAAGCTCGGGATGCTGTACCCGACCACAGAGGCGCTGGACGCCACGTAGTCGACCCACGTATTTTGCCGCAACGCTGCGATCACTCCGAGTATGAGGCCGAGCCCGATCGTCACCAGGAGGGCGAAGAACCCGACGGTGGCGCTGACCTCCGTCTCGCGGATGAGGAGCGGCGTGATCCGCACACTGCGGTTGATCAGCGACTCGCCCAGGTCTCCGCGGATGACACCTTTGACCCAGTTCGTGTACTGCTGCGGCAAGGGCAGGTCAAGACCGTAATGGTGAAGCTGGGCGGCCAGCGATTGCGGGGTCTGCCGGGTCTCGTTGAGGAAGGCGTTGCCGGGGATCTGGTGCAGAAGGAGGAAAACGATCGAGGAAACCAGGACGGTGGTGATCGCGATCAGGACCAGCCGTTGTCCGATGTAGCTGAGGGTTCCTCTCATCGGCTTATCTCTTTCCTCATGTCTCGGTGAAAAGGGGGTCCACCACCTCGGCAGACCCCCTTATTTTGTGCGTTACCGGGAACGTTTAGTGCTGAAGGATCCTCACCTCGGACCAGTAGGTGTCGTAAAGCGCGTTGCCGCCGGCACCCTTGACCCAATCGTGCACGAGATACTGCTGAATCCCGTACACGAGGTTACCGGTGATGCACTGGTCGATCAGGATCTTGTTCATGGCTTTGTATGTCTCGAGCGACTGCGTTAGAGGCTTGGCGTTCGCATCCTTGGCCATCGAGTCGAGTTGCGGGTTCGAGTAGCATGCGCCGCCCGACCCGGCGTCGGTGACGAACAGGAAGTCGAACCAGTCCTGCGGGTGGTCATAGTCCGCGCCCCAGCTGTGCCTGAAGATGGGGTAGCTGCACTTCGTCCGTGCATTGAAGAAAGACGCGCGGTCCTGGGCGGCGCACTGCACCGACACCCCCAGGTTCTGCTTCCACTGCGAGGCCAGGTTCTCGCAGACGGCCTTGTTGAAGGCGCTCGTGTTATAGGTGTAGACAAGTCCCCTGACCTTGGAACCGGTTGGGTCCCACGACTGGTAGAGGGTCTTGGCCTTGGCCGCATCGAACACGGCATTAGGATCGGTGTTGTCGCCCAGGTAGCCTTGCAGGCCTTTGGTGATCACCCCGCCAGTAGCCTTGACACACGCTGTGCCCTTGGAGCATGCGATGTCGACGAGCTGGTCGCGGTCAATCGCCATGCTGAACGCCTGACGGCCGGCCTTGCCGGCATCGATGCCGGCGAACGGACCAGTCTTCATGTTGAACCCGATCCAGGTGGTGCGAGCCGCCGGCTGCAGCGTCAGCTGCTTCTTCAGCTGCGGGTCGGAGTTGTAGCGGATCACGTCTTCGGGAGTCAAGCTCTGGTTGGCGAAGCCGATGAGGCTGTAGTTGCCCGATTCGTACTTGGTCAGCTGTGCCTTCTGGTCGGCGATGATCTCGATGTGGACCTTCGTCAGGGCTCCAGTCGAGCCGCCGTACCAGTTCGAGACGGGCGCAAAATCGATTGACTGCTTGGGGGTGCGGGCCGTCATCTTGAACTGGCCCGTACCGATCGCGGTTGCCGGAACGCTCGCCCAGTCGGAGTCCGTCGCCTTGCCGGCCCCCAGGACGACCTTCTGGTCGACCACCCACGCCGTCCAAAGTGCGACCTCGGTGTACCAATAGGCGGCAGGGCCACTCAATGTGGCTGAGAAGGAGTAGTCGTCGATCTTCTTGAGGCCCGACATCTTTGTTGCCTTGCCGTTCGCCACGTCGTCGTATCCGGCCACCGGCTGAAAGACGGAGGCGTAGTCGCCCTGTATCGCGGCTGCGCGGTTCCAGCTGAAGATGAAGTCGTCAGCTTTGACGGGGTCGCCGTTGGAAAACTTGACGTCGTTGCGCATCTTGAACGTGTAGGTCAGACCGTCCGACGAGATCTGCGGTGCGCCCGTTGCGATGTCGGGAATTTCCTTCAATTGGTCGTCGAACTTGTAGAGCCCGGAATACGCGTTGCGGAAGATGTCGATGTCGACCGCCGCCGACATCGTGCCGGGGTCGAGGTTGCCGACGTCGTCGACGAGCGGGAAGCTGAGGGTCTGGTCAGAGGCCAGGTTTTCGCCCGTCCCTCCCCCGCCGCCGCCACAGGCGGCTGCTACGCACAATGCTCCCAACGCTGCGGCGAGGGAGCGAACCTTGGAGCTTCGCCTCATACATCCTCCTCACGGATACAAGGTGCGAGGAAGGCGCGCAAACCGGATGCCATCCTCGACAATCCATCGCCCTCTTCCCGGCTGACCGGGGCGAGAGTGCGCCGGCGACGGACTTCGCCATCCACCGATGGCCCCGCTACTCCAGGCTCATCTTGGGGCCTAGGCCCCCGGGCGGTCAAGCTCCCAGGCGTCCCGATGCCCCGCTCCCGGACCCTGCCGCCGGCCGGCCGGCTCTGCGATGATCGGCCGGTGGGGGTAATCGGCCAGGGCCGGCGAAGGCACGAGGGCGGCGACAAGGTGGCGGGGGCGACCCGGTTCACCGCCGATGTCGAGATGGCGGGCATGCTGTACGTGCAGGTGGTTCTCAGCCATCTGCCCGCGGCGCGCATCACGCGCATCGACACCGCCGCCGCCGCCGCCGCGCCTGGTGTGATCCGCGTGTTCGCGGGGGCCGACCTGCCTACGGACGCAGCCGGGCCCGATCGCCCGCTGGCCGTGGACCGCGTGTTCTACACCGGCCAGCCGGTGGTGGCGGTGATCGCCTCGAGCGAGGCCGCGGCCGCCGACGCCGCGGCTCTGGTCGAGGTCGACCTCGACCCGCTGCCCGCCCTGGTCGACGCCGAGTCCGCGATGGCCGACGGCGCGCCGCCTGTGCTCGAGGCGGTCGAGGAGGTCTCCGAGGAGGACGCGGCCATCCACGGCGCCGCGACGAGCTCGGAGTCCGAACCGGCGCAGCGGCCGCCCAACGTCACGGCGGTCGCGAGCTTCATCCGCGGCGACGCCGCATCCGCGCTGGCTGGGGCGGACGTGGTCGTGAAGCAGCGCTACCGGCTGGCCGCGGTGCACCACTCGCCGATGGAGCCGCACGTCGCGATCGTGCGGCCGGAGCCTGACGGCGGCGCCACGATCTGGGCGCCGACGCAGGGACCGTTCGCGCTGCGAGATGAGATCGCCAAGGTGCTCAGCGTCCCGCCGCACACCGTGCGCGTCGTGCCGATGCCGGTGGGAGGCGGCTTCGGCGGCAAAGTGACCCTGCTGGAGACCCTGCTCGCCCTGCTCGCGCGGCGAACCGGCCGCCCACTGCGCATGGCGCTGACGCGGCAGCAGGAGTTCGTGGTCGGTCACCCCGCGCCCGCCGCGGGGTTCGACATCGAGCTCGGCGCCAGGCGCGACGGAAAGCTGGTCGCGTTGCGCGCCAGGTATCACTTCGACAACGGCGCCACCAGCGGCTGGCATGCCGGCATCGCGGGATCGTTCCTTGGCGGGACCTATCGCATTCCCAACTTCGAGCTGACCGGTTACGAGGTTTCGACCAACAAGACGCCGGTCGACGCGTACCGTGCACCAGGCGCTCCGCAGGCGTACTTCGCCCTCGAGTCGGCGATGGACGAGTTGGCGATCGAGCTCGGCCTCGATCCCATAGAGCTCCGCCTTCTCAACGCGTCGAAGGAAGGCGATCCCGCCGCGGATGGGAACCCGTGGCCGCGGATCGCGATGATGGAGTGCCTCGAGTCGGCCCGGCGGAACCCCCTGTACACCGCGCCGGTGGGGCCGGGCGAAGGCGTCGGGGTCGCGATCGGGTCGTGGGGCGGCGCGCGCACACCTGCGGCGGCGGGATGTCGCGTGGAGCCGGACGGGACGGTTTCGATCCTCATCGGGACACCCGACGTGAGCGGGGCCACGACCGGGCTCGCCATGATCGCCGCCGAGGCCTTCGGCATATCGGCGGACAAGGTGAGGATCGAGACCGGCGAGACCGGTGTCGCCCCTCATGGCCCGATCGCGGCCGGCAGCCAGACCACGTACAGCATCGGAGGTGCGGTCCAGGAGGCGGCGCTCGAGGCGCGGCGCCAGCTGCTCGAGATCGCGACCGAAGAGCTCGAGGCGGGGCCTGAAGACCTGGAGATCGTCGACGGGCGGGTGACCGTGAAGGGCGTTCCCGATCGGTTCGTCGAGATCACGAAGCTGGTCAGCCTGAGCACCGAGTTCATGGGCCGGCATAAGCCGATCCAGGCCAGCGGGCGGTCGGCGGTGCTGAGCGCCTCGCCGCAGTTCACGGTCCAGATCGCCCGCGTGAAGGCCGACCCGGAGACCGGGGCCTTTCAGCTCACGGGGTTTGCCGCGATCCAGGACGTGGGCCGGGCGATCAATCCGCCGGAGGTGGAGGGGCAGATCCATGGCGGCGCGGCGCAAGCCCTCGGTCGCGCCCTGGGCGAGCAGCTCGTGTACGACGGCGACGGTCAGCTGCGGACCGGGAGCTTCCTCGATTACGAGCTCCCGACGGCCGACCAGCTGCCAGACATCGACGTGACGCTCATCGAGGTCCTTTCGCCCGTTGGACCGATGGGGGCCAAAGGCGTGGGCGAGCCGCCTGCCATCCCTGGCCCGGCAGCGCTGGCCAACGCCCTGGCCAGGGCCACCGGGATCCGCCTGCGCGAGGTGCCGATCGACCGCTCCGCGTTGGTCCAGCAGCCCGCCGCCGCCCGGTCAGCGTAGGCGGCCATCCTGATGCGTTCTGTCTATTGAGCGGCGCAAGCCGCTGCTCAGCGGTGCCACCGTGCCGGCACCGACATCGCCATGGGAGGAAAGCCCATGAGCATCGCTGACGCCGAACGCCCCCTCATCACCTCGATGCTGAAGACTGCGCCCGCCTCGTCGCTGCGCGCTTACGTGAACCGCACCCTGCCCGATTGCTCACCGATCGTCGTCAGCAACCGGGCGCCGCACGAGCCTCGTCCCGAGGGAGGGTTCAGGCGCGGGGCGGGCGGGGTGATCACCGGCCTGCTCACCCTCGCCGAAGCGATGGGCGCGGACTGGATCGCATGCGCGCGCACCGATGCGGAGCGCAGCCTGGCCGCCGACGTGACCGGCGCGCTGACGGTGCCGCTGCTGCAGTCGAACGGCAACCTGCACTACGTCTCGCCGACCCGCGAGCAGTACGAGATGTACTACGCGGTGTTCGCCAACCCGGTTCTGTGGTTCACGCAGCACTACCTCTGGGACCTCGCCAACGAGCCCGTGATCGACGAGCGGGTCCACCAGGCGTGGCGCGAGGGGTATGTGGAAGTGAACCGCCAGTTCGCGGCCCGCGTGGTCGATGTCGCGCGCGCCGCACCCAGGCGTCCTCTTGTCCTCGTGCACGATTACCAGCTCTACCTCGTCCCACGCCTCGTGCGGCAGGCGCTGCCGTCGGCGATGATCCAGCACTTCGTACATGTGCCGTGGCCGACGCCGCAGTACTGGAAGGTCCTCTCCAAGCCGATGCGCGACGCCATCCTCGAGGGCCTGCTCGGGTGCGACGTGGTCGGCTTCCAGTCTAGCCTGGACGTGCGGAACTTCCTCCTGACGTGCGAGGAAAACGCGGGCCTGCAGGTCGACGAACGCGAGAAGGCGGTCCTGTTTGGCGGGCGGGTCGTCTATGCGCGGCACTACCCGATCTCGATCGACGTCTCGGCCACGGCGCGCCTGGCAGCGTCGCGCGGGGTCAAGCGACTCGAGCGCGAGATCCACGCCTGGCGACCTCCGAAGCTCATCGTCCGCATCGACCGCACCGACCCGTCGAAGAACATCGTGCGCGGGTTCATCGCCTTCGAGAAGCTGCTCCGATACCATCCCGAGCTTCGCGGCCAGGTGCAGTTCTGGGCCTTCCTGCAGCCGTCGCGGCAGGACGTGGCGGTGTACAGCCGCTACGTGCGCCAGATCAGGCAGACCGTCGGCCGCATCAACAGCGACCTCGGCAGCGAGGCGTGGACGCCGATCCGGCTGGAAATCGGTGAGAGCGAGCGCAAGGCCATGTCGGCGATGCGGAACTTCGACGTGCTGCTCGTCAACCCCGTCTACGACGGGCTCAACCTCGTCTCCAAGGAAGGCGCACTCGTCAACCAGACCGATGGGGTGATCGTCCTTTCCGAGAATGCGGGTGCGCATGAAGAGCTGCACGACCACGTGCTGTCCGTCAATCCGTTCGACGTCGAGGCGACGGCGGCGGCGATGTATACCGGCCTCACGATGGGCCCGGAAGAGCGCCGGCGTCTCAACCAGGGTGCGCGAGACGTCGTCCGCACGAACGACATCGCCCGCTGGATCAGCCGCCAGGTGCAGGACCTGCGCGACCTGGTCGTCTCAGGTCGCGCGCCGCTCGGCCAGTAGGTCGTTTCCCGCCCGCCGCCTGCCGCTACGCGCCCGGTGCCGGCGCCCCATCAGGGTGGGGAGGCGAGGCCCAGTCGGCCAGCATCTCGAGAAACCTGGTCGCGTGCTCGGGGCCGGCAACGACGAGGTCGCACCGCTTGAACAGGTCGGGCGGGACCTCGGGCGAGCTGACGCCGATGCTGATGTGTGGGATGTCTCGGCTGCTGAGCACCTCGAACGCGGCGCGGTCGTTTTCGTCGTCGCCCATGGCGATGACGCCACCGGGTTCGACCTCGTCCAGCAGCCTGGCAAGGGCCGTCCCCTTGCCGGCAAACCTCGAGTGGACCTCGATCACCTTGCGCCCCTGAGCGCCGGAGAGGCCGGTCGCCTTGAGCAGGGGGCGAAGCAGCGCCATCGCCTCCTCACCGGGGATGTGCGCGTTGCGGAGGTGAATGGTCGTGCTCGCCGGCTTGATCTCGATCCAGGCGCCCGGGACCGCGCCCAGGATCCTGGCGGCCTCGGAGTTGAATCGCTCCAGCGCACGCTTCTCGTCGGAGCTCGGCAGCCCGAGACCGCTGTCGCCGATCAGCCGCACGCCTTTGACCGGCACCAATCGCGTGAGGTCTTCGCTGGTGCGGCTGCTCAGCACCACGACCTCTTTCAGAAGCCGTGTCAGGCGGCGCACGGCGTCGAGCGAGCCCGGCAGGGCTACGGTTCGGGCGGGATCGGGACCGATCTCGGCGAGGGTGCCGTCGAAGTCGGTGACGAGCATCAGATCCTGCGGCGGGATCGAGGAAACAGGCGATCTTCGCCAGACCTCAGAGATCGCCTCCAGCTCGGCCCTCACCACCCTATCTAACGTGAAAGGCGGTCGCCACCGCCGTAATCAGGTTCGCGGCCGGTGGCGCTCTACGATCCCGGCGAGGCGTGCGCTCGGTGTCAGCGTGCCGAAAGACCGGCCGCCGATCCCATCCAGCCGCGATGCGCAGAAAGCCTCCGCCACCGCCGGATCGCCATGGCGGAGCAGGAGCGAGGCCTCCAGGGCGACCGCCATCAGCTCCACGACCCTGCGGGCGCGGGCCTCGGCTTCAGCCGTGTCGGCGAGCTGTCGCTTCAGCTCGTCGATCGCGGCGTCGAGCCTGCGGTCGGTGCCCCGGGCCTGCTCGACCTCGTCCACGAATGCGGTCAGTGACGCGGGCTCGCGAGCCATCGCCCGAAGAACGTCGAGCGCATTCACGTTGCCGGAGCCCTCCCAGATGGAGTTGAGAGGCGCCTCGCGGTAGAGGCGCGGCAGGATCGATTCCTCGACGTAGCCGTTGCCTCCGTGACATTCGAGAGCCTCGGCCACGACCGCGATCGCGCGCCTGGTCGTCCAGTACTTCGCCACCGCGAGGCCGATGCGCTTGAAGGCGGCCTCGCGGGAATCGGCCGCGCGGTCGAAAGCGCCGGCCAGTCGCATCATGAGGACCGTCGTCGCCTCCGACTCCACGGCGATGTCGGCCAGCACGTTCACCATCAACGGCTGCTCGCTCAGCAAGCGGCCGAACGCGCTGCGGTGCGCGGTGTGGTGCGTCGCCTGGGCGACCGCCTGCCGCATCAATGAGGCTGAGCCGATGACACAGTCGAGGCGCGTGTGGTTGACCATCTCGATGATCGTCCGCACCCCTCTCCCCTCCTCGCCGACCAGCACGGCCCAGGCGCCGTCCAGCTCGATCTCCGCCGACGCGTTGGAGCGGTTGCCGAGCTTGTCCTTGAGGCGCTGGATGTGGAAGCGGTTGCGGGTGCCGTCGTCGAGGACGCGCGGGAGCAGGAAGCACGAGAGGCCGCCCGGCGCCTGCGCTAGGACCAGGAAGGCGTCGCACATCGGCGCTGAACAGAACCACTTGTGGCCCGTGAGCAGGTATTCGCCGCCGCCGCCCGCCGGCACCGCTCGGGTCGTGTTGGCGCGCACGTCGGACCCGCCCTGCTTCTCGGTCATCGCCATCCCGACCAGCACGCCGCGCTTGGCTTGCATCGGACGCAGGCCCGGGTCGTAGTCGAGCGAGGTGATGAGCGGCTCCCAGCGTGCGGCGAGCTCGGGCTGCTTGCGCAATGCGGGGACGGCCGCATAGGTCATCGAGACGGGGCACCCGTGCCCGCCCTCCACCTGCGACCAGACGTAGAAGGCCGCCGCGCGGGCGGCATGCGCGCCCGCTCTGGGCTCGCGCCAGGGCAGCGCGTGGAGCCCGTGGCCGACGGC